>Ga0182016_10001349_pt1 | contig 29977 bp, 24 predicted proteins | sample 712S2MmetaG_FD_120491 | JGI IMG/M metagenome (GOLD analysis project Ga0182016, IMG submission 120491) | Permafrost microbial communities from Stordalen Mire, Sweden - 712S2M metaG | ecosystem: Environmental > Terrestrial > Soil > Wetlands > Permafrost | place: Sweden: Stordalen | collected...
CATGGCAGCGCCCCATCATGTTCATGGCTTCGGCGTCAAGCTGCTCTGCCGCACGCCTGAACCAGAAAATTGCCAGCGCGGCGTTCCTGGCCATACCGTGGCCTTCGAGGAGCATGCGTCCGAGTCGCAGCTGCGCGGCCGGCAAACCGTACTCGGCGGCGCTCGTGATCCAGACTGCCGCTTGCGTCGGATCGCCGCTCAGAAGAGCGCGCAATTCATGGTGGCTCATTCGCTGCAGTTGCAGCATGCGCTGCTGACTCGCTTCGGCGGCCTCCACGCGGGCAAGATCGCGCGCGGTCAGACTCATGGCTGGCTCACAGATCCGCCCAACGTCGGAGCAGATTGTGATAGCAGGCCGTCAGCCGCACGAGCGCCTCGTTCCGGACGCCGTCGCGTGCCAGCTCCCGTATCGAGGTATCGAGTTCGTAGAGCAGGGCGCGCGCCCCGTCATCGCGCACCATGCTTTGAATCCAGAGAAATGACGCGGTACGCGTGCCACGCGTAACGGGCAGCACACGATGAATGCTGCCCGACGGGTACACGACCATATCCCCCGCGGCGAGCTTGATCGATTGCGATCCATAGGTGTCCTCGATCAATAGTTCCCCGCCGTCGTATTCGTCCGGTGAGTTCAGGAACAGCGTGGCAGACAGGTCGGTGCGCAGCCGATGGGGTGTGCCCGGAATCTGCCGGACGGCATTGTCGACATGCGCGCCGAAGTCCATGCCGCTTTCGTAGCGATTGAACAGGGGCGGATACACATGGCGCGGCAGCGTGGCGCTAACGAAAAGGGCGCTGCGCTCCAATGCGCGCACGATCTCCTCGCCAATCTCGCGCGTCATGCGATCACTTTGCGGCAGCTGCAGATTGGACTTCACTTGCGCCGACTGGTGGCCGGCGGTCGCGCGGCCGTCTTCCCACGCGGCCGCTTCAAGCCTGGCGCGGATCGGTCCAAGACGATCCGCGCTCAGGAGGGCGGAAATTCGGGTGATCATGGGCACTCAGAGCGTGAAGCGAATCGTCAGGCGAACACTGCGTCCGGCACCCGGGATGACGTGGTTTTCCGAAACGGACGTGTAGTAAGAGCCTCCGTAATACAGCTTGTTGGCCAGATTGAAGCCGTTGAGCTGCAGGTACCAGGATTTGTTGAGCCTGTATGACGCCATGGCGTTCCAGACGAGGTAGCCTGGAATGCTGGCACTCTCGGCGTAGTCGGCAAAGCGATGATCCAGCCAGTTGCCGCCGACGCCGACTTCGAAGTCGTCGGTGAACTCATATTCCGTCCAGAGATTGATCGCGTTGCGGGCGGTGTTCGGGAGGAATTTCCCGACGTAGGCCGCCGTGCCCGATGCGATCGCGCGCGCGTCCAGATAGGTGTACCCGGCCGTGATCTCCAGCTGTCGCGTGAGAGAGCCCGACAGGCCCAATTCGCCGCCATTGACGCGCTGATTGCCGTTCAGTGTCGTGATCGTCGGGTTTTCCGGATCGTTGGTCTGCGCGTTATCTACCACCGTATGGAACGCGGCACCGGTGGCGTTAAGCATCCCGCCCATCAGGCTGTACTTGGCGCCTGCCTCGAACGTCCGCGCCTTCACCGGCCCGAGGCTCGCAGTCTTGGTGGTCAGTGCCAGCGCTTCAGCCGATGGATCGAACGAGGTCCCATAGGAGAAGTAGTAGCTCTGCGTCGACCACGGCTTGAATACGAGCGCCGCGCGGGGGCTCACGAGCTTGTCGACATGATCGAGATTCAGCAGCGCGCCGCTGCTGTAGGTCACCTGGTGGTAATCCGCCGAGAAGCGGTCGAAGCGCAGGCCGCCGACCAGATCCACGTAGTGGCCAACGCTCAGGGTATCCGTGGCGTAGACCGAGGCCGCATGGGCATCGGTATTTTGCTGCGACGACACCGGCTCGATGGCGGGCAATGGCTGGTAGGGATTCGGATTGAGAAGCGGTGTCAGCGCAATCCAGTCGTTGTCGGAGTTGAAGGGATTCACATATCGATTCAGCGTCAGGGTCTGGCGCGAGAATTCGACGCCGGTGACGAGCGTGTGTTCGACCGGACCCGTGGTGAAGCGAGAAACCAGGTCGGTCTGATTGGTAAAATTGGTCTGCAGTCCCGAACTGCCCGGCGCATCGCGCCCGGTCACGATCGCGTTCAAGGGTGTTCCGCGGGCCGGCGGATCCTCGCCGTAGTTCGGCATCGTATCCAGATAGGAGAACTGATAGTTGGCGTAACGCGCGGTGTTGATGAGGGCAACGTCATCGCCGAATTCGTGCCGGAAACGAACGGTGCCGATGTCGTCGAAGGTCGTAACGCGATCGGTAGCGAGCCCGTAGTAGGCATCGCGCGGCACCGGGGCGGGGCTTCCATACAGAAATGGGATTCCCGAATCGGGACGGTTGTTCTCCTGCTGGTGCAGGTATGCAATCGTCAATGTATTGGACTCGCCGACGCCGATCGCAAGTGTGGGCGCGATGCCCCAACGGTGATTCCTGACCAGATCGCGCTGCGCTACCTCGGAGGATTCCCCCATGGCGTTGAAGCGCAGCGCGGCGTTGCCGCTCAGCGGCACGTTGCTGTCGGTCGTCGCGCGATAGAGATCGTTGCTGCCGAAGACTGCGGTCGCGGATTCCAGCGGCGTCAGTGTCGGGGCCTTGCTGACCTGATTGATCGCCCCACCCGTGGAGCCGCGGCCGAAGAGAATGGCCGAGGGCCCTTTGACGACCTCGAGCGAATCAAGATTGAAGCTATCGCGCGTGTAGATGGCCGCATCGCGAATGCCGTCGAGGAAGAAGTCGTTGAACGCGGAGAAACCGCGCAGATTGACCGTGTCGCCGCGCGCGGCACCTTCACCGGCATTGAGCGTGATGCCGGGGACATTCCTGAGCGCTTCCTCGAGGCGTGTCGCGGCCTGATCCTGGATGAGCTTCTGGCTGACGACAGAAATCGATTGCGGTGTGTCCTGAAGGTTTTCGGGCAGCTTGTTTTCCAGCAGCGATCCGACGCCAGGGACGACCACCTGATCGAGTGTGCCGCTGTAGTTGGTCTGTCCCTGGCCGATGTCTGATGAGTCGGCGTAGAGGGCGTCGGCGTGAGCCACCTGGATGCCCGCGACCTTGCAATCCGGAGTGTCCATTCCATGATCCCTGCGCTCATTACCGGGCCATGAGCTTTGCGAATAGGAATCTTAATGATAATCACTCGTATTCACGTGTCAAGCTGATTCCTTTAGTGGAGCCCAGTCCGAGTCAGTGACTGCGCAGACGCCGGGCTTCCGCCCACTGCCAGCTCAGCAGCGCCGGCACCCCGCAAAGCACCTCGCGCAGGCGCTTGGCCATCGACACCGCCAGCGCCAGCTCGCTGCTGATCCCGATCATCTGGCCGAACACGATCAGTCCGGCCTCCTGGACGCCGAGTCCTGCCGGCACGATGAAGGCCAGGTGCCGCACCGCCTGCGTCATGCTTTCCAGCATCAGTGCCGCGGTGATATCCACCGGATGACCAAAAAGGCGCAGGGCGAACCAGACCTCGAAGGCGCCGGAGAGGAAACCGGCGAACTGCAACGAGGCGGTGCGCGCCAGCGCCCAGCCACGATGCAGACAGGATCGCAGTTCCCGATCCAGCGCGGCGGCGCCCTCGGCGAGGGCACCGGAGCCCACCAGGTGATACAGAACCCCCTGGAGGCGCTGGAATACCGATCCATATCGAAGCAGCAGCAAGGTCACCGCCGGAATCGGCAGACTCAGGAGGAATACGGCAACCAGGTGCCGGTAGGCATCGCTACCCGCGACGCGCAAATGGATCAGCAGCAGCAGTCCCATCGCAGTGAAGACATAAACGACGACCAGCGTCAGCAGCACTTCGGTAATGACGGTAGCGGCAATCGATATCGCATCGAGGCCGCGCCAGCGCACGAGTCGGACGCCAACGATACCGCCGCCGACACTTGCCACGGGGAGCAGTCGATCGATCCCCTCGCGAACCGTGGCAACCCAAACCAGATAGCCGAGGCCAGCGCGCCGCTGCGGATCGTAGGGGCGCAGCAGGATCAGCCAACCGATCCCGTAGAGAACAAAGTAGACCAGGCGGTAAGGCGCCAGCCACAGCAGCTGCCAGCCCGCCGTTGCCAGGCTTTGAAGCATCGCTGCCCAGTCGGCCCGCAGCACGAGCACGACCAGCAGCATCAGTCCCAGCAGGGCGCTGAGATATCCCGCGAGCTTCAATGCATGATGCCGTCGGCGTCGACGTTAAATTCGCCGCCGCGCCAGGAAATGCGGGACGACAGGAAACTCACGAACCAGTACCAGCCCAGCAACGCGTCGCGCACGGGGACAAGCCATAAATCCGCCAGCGCCGATCGATCGGCAGCCTGGTTGGATTGGATCCGATGCGCGAAATGTACACCGAGCCTTGCGGCCAAGACGATCGCCAGCAGCCACCGCGCCGTGAGCGTGAACATCGGTTCGGCGGCAGCGGCACTGAGCGCGAATCCGGCAATGGCCATGGGCAGACTGAAGGTCAGGAAGATCAGGCGAAAGCTCCACGGACGCAACTTGTGGATGGTCCGCATCCAGCGCAATTCGTGACGCGTCAGCGCATCCAGGTCCGGCTCATCGTGTACGGCCTGCACCGCGGTGGGCGAGAGCACAATTTTCAATCCTGTGCTGCGTATCAGTTCGCCCAATCGGTGGTCGTCCGCCAGATGATTCGTGACGGCCTGGAAGCCGCCGACCGCCTCCAGAGTCTGCCGACGCAGACACAGCGTCTGACCGGAGGCGTAGCAGCCGCCACCGAAGAGCCACGCGAACAGCACCGAGGGCATGTACCACTCATTTATATACATCGCCCCCAGTCGGGACCATATCCGCGCCGTGGGCACGTCCCGATAGGGACAGGTGACCAAGCCCACGCTGCGATCCAGCAAGGGTGCGGTCACGGAGCGAAGATAATCCGGTCCGACGAAGGTGTCGCTGTCGGCGATGATCAGCACGTCGTGACGCGCCTGAGCGACCATGTTGATGAGGTTGCTGATCTTGTAATTACTGCCATGCAGCTGCGGACTGGCCACGACTTCGATCGGCAGCGCCGGGAACTCCTGCTGCAGGCGCTGCACGACGATGAGCGCAGGATCGTCCGGGTCACGCACGCCGAACACGATCTGAAACTGTCGATAGTCCTGCTGACAGAAGGAGCGCAGCCGATCGTAGAGACCATGCTCGGCGCCACAGAGTGGTTTCAGCAACGTCACCGGCGGCATGATGCGCGGGTGCAGCGTCGGCCGTCGCAGCCGCCAGACCAGCACGGCCGTCAGGGTCAGCACGCTGTAGCAGGCAGCGGTCCCTAGGCAAGCCAGACCCAATACGGCGATGGACCAATGGACGTACGGCAACTGCAAGTAGCTCATCGGCGAGTCGCGACGGTCCTCAGGCTCCGTGCGCTCGCAGGAAGCGGAAGAACTCGACACCCTCGCGCAGCCTGCGCTTGGTCATGTCCCAGCTTGCCATCATCTCGCGGACGATTTCCCAGATCTTGCTGGGACGGAGGTAGAACCGGCGATAGAAGGTTTCCACGCCGTGGTAGATCTGATCCTTCGACAGATGGGGATAACTGATCGTGGCGAGCTGCACGCCGCGATCGTTAACGAGATTGACCGTTTCGTTCTGCTCGATCCAGCCATTCTCGACTGCCTGTTTGTGGAGCGTCGTACCCGGGTACGGCGCTGCAAGCGAAACCTGAATAGTGTGCGGGTTGATCTCTTTGGCGAAGGCGATGGTCTTCTCGATGGTTTCGGTGGTCTCGCCCGGCAATCCGAGGATGAAGGTCCCATGGATGAGGATTCCGAGTTTGCGGCAATCATCGGAAAAGCGCCGCGCGATGTCGGTGCGCAGGCCCTTTTTGACGTTGAGAAGAATCTGATCGTCGCCTGATTCGTAGCCCACCAGCAGCAGGCGCAAACCATGATCCTTCATGACCTTCAGGGTCTTGTAGGGAACGTTGGCCTTGGCGTTGCAGCTCCACGTAATACCCAGTTCACCCATGCCGCGAGCGATGGCCTCGACGCGCGGAAGATTGGAGGTGTCAGTGAAGGTGTCGTCGTCGAACATGATTTCCTTGATCTCGGGCATGTTCTCCTTGATCCACTTCACCTCGGCGAGGACGTTTTCCGCGGACCGCACGCGATAGCGGTGGCCGCCGACCGTTTGCGGCCACAGACAGAAGGTGCATTTCGAGCGGCAGCCGCGGCCTGTATAGAAGCTGATGTAGGGGTGCTGCAGGTAGCCGTTGAAATAGTTCTCGATGGTGAGGTCGCGCTTGTAGACGGGCGCCACAAATGGCAGCTCATCCATGTTCTCGACCATCGCCCGGGGCGGATTGTGAACGATGCCGGCATCGGCCCCGCGGTAGGAAAGTCCTCTGATGTCACTGAGCGGCCGTCCGTCGGCGACTTCCTTGCAGGTGAAGTCGAATTCCTCTCCGCACACGAAATCCAGCGCCAGGGTGGCGTTGAGCGCGCCAACGGGATCGACCATGGTCTTGGCACCCACGAGGCCGATTAGAACATTCGGATTGCGTTGTTTGAGCAACTCGGCAAATTTCGCATCCGTTGGAAAGGATGGCGTGCTGGTGTGCATGATGATGAGTTCGTACTCGGATGCGATGTCCAGGCTTCGCTGAATGCTGAGCTCATCGGCCGGCGCATCCAGCAGCCGCGAGCCCGGCACGAGTGCCGCAGGCTGGGCCAGCCAGGTCGGATACCAGTTTGACTTGACCTCGCGCTTGGCCTGGTAGCGCGAGCCGGCTCCGCCGTCGAAGCCATCGAAGGAGGGCGCCTGCAAAAACAGGGTTTTCAAGGCCCGATAGGGCCTGTCGATGGCAGTCATGTCACAAACCTCCTGCAAAAGTCGCGAACCGCTCGCCTGGCGGTGTATTCAACCATCCAGATAGCACAGATCGATGGCCAAGGGGTGAGATCGCGATAAACGCCCACGGCCAGTCCCGGCCTACCATTCCGCTGCCGGACATTCTGACGTGGTGCGGTTTGCAATGCAAAATTGCCTTCTCGACCCTGGAGAGCATGGTTACCTGGGCCGAGTCACTGGATTCGCGCTGCGGGGCAGATCTTGGCGGATAAGACTCAATAGTCCGCGATCACCGCTCGAAGTCGATGTCTCGCACGTCGTGGCGTGCGCTGCTGGAGGACTGATCGGACGAATAGGGTGCGATGGCCTCTGCCCGCAGTCGCGGCAGTGTCTTGACGTTGCGGATCACCGGGATGCGCCATGCGAGCAGCATCAGCAGCAGCGCTGCCGAACCGGCAAACGCGAGCGTCATGCGCAGTCCGTATCGCTCGCCAATCCAACCGCCGAGCAGCGCGCCCGGACCGGCCGGCAATAGAATGAGCCAGCGCATGGTGCTGGTCATTCGACCCAGCATGCGGCCAGGCGTGACCGACTGCCGCAACGCCAGAAAGTTGATGAAGATAAAAACCGCCCCGACGCCGTACATGAACAGCATGAGTGCGAAGGTGGCGACGCCATAGACATTCGCTGGCGCATTGGCGAGCAGCAGCCAGCCCGCGCCGCATATGCCAAATCCGAGAACGAGTACCGGCCCGGGTCCGATGCGACGTCCCAGACGATGCGCGATGGCGCTCGCGCCGATCGTGCCCGCTCCGAGCGCGACATAACTGAAGCCGACACCGCGCGCGCTGAGTCCAAGCTCTCGCGTCGCGAACAGGATTTGCACGACGACGGCTGCCTGACCACACAGTTGCCAGGCCCCTACGCAACTTGCCATGGTCATCAGCAGTTTGTGGCTGCGAACGAAATCCAGTCCTTCGCGCATGGCAGACCAGAACGGCGTAGGGGCGGCGATAGGCGTCTCCCGGACACCAATTCCCCGCAGGATGGTCGCCGAGATCAGCAGGAGCGCCGCATCGGCCAGCAATGCGACCGGCGCTCCCGTGAGCTTGATAAGCGCGCCCGCTGCGCCAGGTCCTGAGACTTCCGCGGTCGAGGAGGCCAGGGAGTTTTTGGCATGCGCCTCGACCAGGCGCTCGCGCGGCACAATCTGCGTGAGCACGATCTGCGCCGCGCTGCCGGCCATCGTATTGACGGCGCCAATGATCAGGCCGACCACGTAGAGCCACCGGATGGATAGCAAGCCCAGCCACCAGGCAACTGGCACGGTCGCGACGGCGAATGAAATCGAGATTTCGCCAACGACATAGACAGGGAGCTTTCGAATGCGATCGAGCCAGACCCCGGATGGCAACGACAGCAGCACGAATGGCAGGATTTCCATCGCCGTGAGCAGCCCCATCTGGGTTGGCGAAGCGTGCAACAGCACCGCGGCAGTCAACGGCAGAGCAAGCAACGTCACCTGTCCTCCAAAGGAGGAGATCAGGATCGACGTCCACAGTCGCCGATAAGTCGGATCCCGCAGCAGGTCGGTCGGAGCGAGCGGCAGGCGTCGGAACAACCAATTCATGACAACGCGCACCACGCCTCAACGCGGATCGACCAATGGATCGAGGGGTTATTGTGGGTGCCGCAGACGCGAGCAATCACCGTCAGCCTGGCAGCGGGTGAAGTTTATACGATTCGACGATTTGCTGCCGCGCGGCCGACAACTCATAACCAGGGGTTCAACGACTATGGGACGCGATTTGGTTATTAGTTGTGAGCGTCGTCGCAACGATGGGCTCGAGCGTCTGCGCCACGCTCAAGATCTTCAGATCCGTGCCTCCAGGACCTGCCAGAGACAGGCCCACCGGCGGTCCGCTGAAATCGTGACAGGGCAAGGTCAGTGCGCAGGCATCGAGCAGATTCATGAGAGAGGTGTTCCGCAGCAGCGCTCGATTGATGGTGAAGTAGTCGGGGTCGGCCTCGAACGCGGAGAAGGGGGGCGCGGTCATTTTTACCGTCGGATGGACACAGGCATCGAATCCCTGCAGGGCTTCGCCGAAGGCGACCTGGAGCCGACGGCGCAGGCGCGCGGCGGCATCGTACTGCTCCCGCGTGATCTGTCGACCGAGCTCCAGGCGGCTGCGGACGCGTGGGTCGTAGAGCTCGCCATATTCATCCAGCAGCGCGGCGTGCGTCTGGAACGCCTCGTAGGTCGTCATGGTCACGCCGGGCTGCTGATGCGGGACCTGCTCGAGCTCGGGAAGGTCGAGCTCGACGATGCGAACGCCGGCCTGCGCCAGTCGCTCGAGCGCCCTCTCGTAGCTCTGCGCGACGAGTGGATCGAGCTCACTTTCGACATAGCCGCGGAGCCTGCCGATGCGCAGGCGGCTCGCAGACCCAGACTCGTTTGCGGATATCCTGTCCGAAGCCGCCGCTCCCGTAAGCACGGCATCCGCGTCGGCGCAGCTGCGAACGCTGCAGGCGATCACGCCGATCGAATCGAACGTCGGCGCCAACGGCCAGACACCTTCGAGGCTGATGCGACGAGCCGTGGGTTTCCAGCCTACCAGGCCGCAGAGTGCGGCCGGGATACGCACCGAGCCGCCGGTGTCGGTGCCCAACCCGATTTCGGCCATCCCGTCACTGACGGCGACGGCCGCCCCGGAGGAGGATCCGCCAGGGATTCTGCGCAGCGCGCTGCGCCCATACGGATTAGCGGGAGTTCCAAAATGCGGATTCAGACCGATACCGGAGAAGGCGAACTCGGTCATATTGGTTTTGCCGATGATTACGCCGCCGGCCCGCCGCAGCCTGGCTACCGAGGGCGCGTCTGAGCTGGCAGGGTGCGTGTTCTGCAGCGCGCGCGAACCGGCCCAGGTGGTATGCCCCTGTACGTCGAACAGGTCCTTGACTGCGATGACCGTACCATCGATGGCAGACAACGGTGAGCCTTGTTCGCGGCGCCGATCAGCCGCAGTGGCTGCGGCGAGAGCCGCCTGTTCGTACACCTGCGTGAACGTGCGCGCGCCTTCGCCCTCGGTCGCCGCGATGGCTGCCAGACAACGGCGCAACGTATCGTTGGAACTCATCGATTACGGCAGGGTGTGCAAGGTGGTGTTGAAGAGGTACTCGTCCTCGAACTCCGTGCGGTCACCAGCCTTTTTTCCCTGCACGGGCTGGAGTCGCGCCGAGAGAGGCTTCTTCCACTTCCAGGCGAGTGAGGCCACATCGCCGTAAATGCGAACCATCTGCTCCTCGCTGATATCGCCCGGGTAAGGAACGGTATCGAGGCCGGTGCCGCATACGGCGGAATAGGCCAGCAAGGCATCGGTGTTATAGGCGCCCTCGGCCCAGCGTTGCGCGAGACGTTTGTCTTCCATGACCGGTACCATGAGTCCCGCATAGCCTATCTGCCTGACCGGTACTGCCTTGACCGCCGTCGTGATGATCAGGGCAGCGGTCATGGTGCCGCTCGATCCGAAGCGAGAGCCCGTGTAGGTCTCAATGGCGGCTCCGATGGAAACATCGCCGAGTGGCGCCGGCGTCGGATCCACGCCCATGAATGTCCAGCCGCTGGAGGATGCGATCTTGTTACCGATCGACTCCGCGATCGTGGCATGTACCGTGAGCTGCCTGGTGAGCTCCGTGACGGCGGCGTCGAAGTTGCCATGCGTGCGCGCGAATACTTCCTGCACGACATTAGCGCCCTGAAAGCCAATCGAGAAGCGCTTGTCCTCGTCCGTGAAATACGCTCCGGGATAGAACGGCGCGTAGGGCTTGAGCATTGCGGTGGCGGTAAAGTTGAAGTTGCCCTGGCTGTGAGCGCTGTGCTCGGTGACGTAGTGCACCAGCTTTGCGGTTTCGTGTATGACTTTCCAGTGAATCCCATCGTCGCCGGCGATGATCGTGTTTGCCTCGATATTCGGCAATTGCGACAGCGCCTGCTCCAACACGCGCACTGCACGCGGATCGTCGACGTCGCCTGACATGGCGGGGCCGACATTGGGGATGAAGCCCTCTTTGACCGAGAGGTCGTCGAGAGACTTCAGGAACCTCAGCGCATCCGCGTCGGATTGCCCACCTACGAGTTGACCCAACGGTTGCGTCACTACGCGCAGGGTCTGGACCTCATATCCTTGGCGGACGAATTCGGCTTTGGCGGCGCGCAGAACCGATAGCGTGTCGGCTATCTGCTGCACGTAGCGGGCGCGATCCAGGCGGATGAATCCCGTGATGGCCCGAACCTTGGGGCGTGTGTATTCCTTGTAGTCCTGCGCGTGGGCGGTGCTTACTATCGACAGCGCGATGAGAGCGGCCCACAGCCACCGATGACCGGAAATTAACAAGCGATTTCTCCCTTATACTGGCACCGGCCTTTATAGAGTCTTGGCGGGCGGATTGCCATACACAGGGAGAATCTTGAGCATTCGCGTAGCAGCATTGATTGCAGGCTTCTTGAGCGTTTCGGCGGCGTGGGGCGGCGCCTCGACGAGCCTGGCCGTGGCGGCACGCTCGATTCTCGGAGCGAGCCAGGGCGTTTACGTGGAAGCCGCCGATGGCACGGTGCTTCTGTCCCAGGCGGCGGAATCGCCGGTACATCCGGCGTCCGTGTCCAAAATAGCGACGACACTCGCGCTGCTGCATAAATTTGGCATCGAGCATCGCTTTACGACGGTCTTCGCCACTAACGGCACAATCAGCAACGGCACGCTCGAAGGTGACCTGCTCGTGGAGACGGACGGAGATCCCTATTTCGTCGACGAGAATGCGTTGCTGGTGGCCGAGCGGCTGCAGCAGGCTGGAGTACGGCGCGTTTCGGGGACTCTTCGCACGCGCGGTCCGCTGACGTTTGACTGGGACATCGATCCGGACGGCGTGCGGTTGCGCAGGGCCCTGTCCGGAGGGGCGCCCGCGGCGGCCTGGACCTCGGTCCAGGGCCTGGGCGACTCCTCCGCGGGCGTGGCGGCGATGCCAGCCATTGAATTTGAAAATTCGGCTGCCGCAACTGCCACAGGTCCCGAGCGCAAGCTGGTGATCCACCGCTCGCAGCCGTTGCTGTTACTCACCAAGCAGCTGAATGACTACTCGAATAATATCTTCAAGCCGCTCGCCGACGCCGCGGGAGGGGCGCTGGCCGTGGAGGCTCTCGCACGTGGTGCCGTGCCAGCGATCATGCAGGCAGAAATTATCCTTGGGGACGGCGCAGGTACCGATCCGAGCAATCGTCTCAGTCCGCGCGCCGCCGTGACGCTGCTACGGGTGCTCGAGCGTGAACTGGAATCGAGTGGCCACGCGCTGTGCGATATTCTGCCGGTGGCGGGCATTGACGAAGGCACGCTGCGCAAGCGATTGGACGGCCCCGGTGAATCAGGCCACGTCGTGGGGAAGACTGGAACCTTCGGCGACTATGGCGCCAGCGCGCTGATCGGCGCCATCGCGACCAATGAGCGTGGCACAGTGTATTTCGCCATTCTCGATCACGACGTGCCGGTCCCGATCGCAAGACAAAGACAGGATCGGTTCGTGCGCGCTCTGCTGGCCGAGTTTCATACCAGGGCATGGAACTACCAGCCGGATTTGCGTCCAGCCGTGGCCCGCGCAACGGCCGACATCGTCGAGCCCTAGGAACCTGCCTGACAGCTTCCTAACTCTTCAGCCGCGCCACGAGCGCGCGCGTGAATTCGCTGGTGCTGGCCGTGCCGCCGAGGTCCCCGGTGCGCACGCGGTCCACGTTGAGCGTTGCGTCGATTCCATTGCGCAGGCGCGTGGCCTTTTCATGCAATTTGACGTGATCGAGCATCAGCGCGGCCGCGAGCATCAGTGCGACGGGATTGGCCAGGCCTAAGCCTGCGATATCGGGTGCGGAGCCGTGAACCGCCTCGAAAATGGCGCTGTTCACGCCGATGTTGGCGCCCGGTGCCATGCCCAAACCTCCGACCAGGCCTGCAACCAGGTCCGAGAGGATGTCGCCGAACAGATTGGTGGTCACGATCACGTCGAACTGCTGCGGATTCAACACCAGCTTCATGGCGCAGGCATCGACGATAACGGTGTCCATCGCAATGCGGTCTTTGTACCGGTCATCGTATAGCTTCAGCGCCGTCTCGAGAAAGATTCCCGTCAGCGCCTTCATGATGTTGGCCTTGTGCACGACCGTGACCTTCTTGCGACCGGTCGCGATAGCGTGCTCAAACGCGAACTCCAGCAGGCGGCGACTGCCGGCGCGTGTATTGATGCCCGTAGCCATCGCGACCGCGTGCGGGTCGTCATCGATCTGGACGTAGTGTTCGTGACCTATATACAGCCCCTCGAGGTTCTCGCGCACCACCACCAGGTCGACGTTCTCGAAGCGACCACCGGCAACGAGCGTGCGGGCCGGCCGCAGATTCGCATACAGCTTGAACTCCTCGCGCAAGCGGACATTCGAGCTTCGATAGCCGCCGCCCGACGGTGTCTCCAGCGGGCCCTTGAGGGCGAGTCGCGTCTGGCGAATGCTGTCCAGCGTCTTGCGCGGCAGCGGATCGTTGGCCGTTTTGACGCCCTCGAGCCCGGCGATCTGCCTGTCCCACATAAAAGGAGCGTCCAGCGCATCGAGGGCCGCGAGCGTCGCATCGACGATTTCAGGGCCAATGCCATCGCCGGGAATGAGGGTTGCGGGAATCGATTGGGTCATGGATCTGGGCCTGCTATCGTGCGCGGTAGGCTCATATTCTACCCCTTCGGGAGCACTTGCCATGGATCAGGAAAAGCTGAAGCGCCTGCGCGCACGCTATACCGACCGCGACGTGTTCGATGGGGATGATCCCGTGCTGACTCGCGCCGCACGGGACGTGCAGTCGCCGGATGGCAAGCGTTCGCTGCCCTATTCCGGGATTCCCACTTTTCTCGGATTGCCGCATGCGACCGCCGCCGCCGATCTGGATATCGCGGTTGTCGGCGTGCCGATGGATCTGGGCGTATCCAATCGCGCGGGCGCGCGATTCGGGCCGCGCGCCGTGCGCACCATCGAGCGCATCGGCCCCTACCATCCGACCATGCGCGGCGTGCCGAAAAGTCGGGCGCGTGCGGCGGATATCGGTGACGTACCGTTTCGAAGTCGCTACAGCCTTGAGCAGTCGCTCGAGGATATCGAGCGCTATTACGCCGCGCTCAAAGCGCAGGGCGTGCGGACCCTCTCGGTGGGCGGCGATCATTCGATCACCTACCCGATTCTGAAGGCGCTCGGAAAGGATGCCCCCCTTGGCCTGGTGCACATCGATGCGCATTGCGACACTATGGGCGCCTACGACGGATCGAAGTTTCATCACGGGGGGCCATTCCGATTGGCAGTGCTGGATGGGGTGCTCGATCCGGAGCGCACGATCCAGATTGGGATACGGGGTTCCTCGAATATGTTCTGGGAGTTCTCGCATGCCTCCGGCATGACGGTCATCTACATGGAAGACTTCATGCGCATGGGCGTTGACGCCGTCATCGAGAAGGCGCGCGCCGTGGTCGGGAACGGGCCGATCTACGTTTCGGTGGATGTCGACGGCTTCGATCCGGCCTATGCGCCCGGGACCGGTACGCCTGAAGCGGGTGGACTTACAGCGCGCGAAGGCCTGGCGCTGCTTCGGGGACTGGCGGGGCTCACCATTGCCGGGGCGGATGTCGTGGAGGTGGCTCCCGAATACGATCCGACCACCAATACCAGTCAGCTGGCGGCGCAGATTCTTTTCGAGGAATTCGCGCTCATGACGCTGGGCCAAGCCTGAGCCGGCGCGCGCCGCGACTTCGCTTTAACTGAAATCCGGCGTTCGCGTCGGGCAAAGACCCCCTTCGGTGGCGCTGCTATACAGACCCCAAAGAAGTTCTTTCAAGGGAGCAGGGGCCATGGCCAGCGATACCGAGGCAGCAATCAGGCGCCTCACCGAAGAAGTGCGTGCCCTACGGGATCGCCAGGAGATTCTGGACTGCATCAATCGATATGGCCGCGGTCTCGATCGCCTCGACCCCGACCTGATCGCCGGTACATTTCATTCGGACGCCATCGACAACCACGGTCCGTTCGTCGGCGATGTGCCGGCATTCGTGAAATTCGCGATCGAAGTCGAAGGACAACTCCAGTGGACGCACCACGGTATCAGCAGCCATAACTGCGAGATCACGGGAGATACCGCCCACGCGGAAAGCTACGTCCACTGGTTCGTTCGCATGCCGGATGGCAAGACGGTGGGTGCCGGAGGGGGCCGCTATCTGGACCGCCTCGAGCGGCGCGACGGTCAATGGAAGGTGGCGCTGCGCCGACTGTTGATGGACTGGACCTTTGAAGTGCCCTTTACGAGCTGGCTCGGTACCGACTGGGACAACGTCAAAGGCAGCCGCGACCGGCACGACCCCTCCTACGCCCGGCCACTCGAGCTGCCCAGGGAATTGCCCCGACGCGGATGACGGACTCGGCCCGGGAACCCGGTATGGATCTACTGTTCCAGCCGCTGAACATCAAGTCGCTGCATCTGCCCAACCGCATCGTCATGGCGCCCATGACGCGCTACTTTTCGCCCGATGGCATCCCGACGAGCGACGTCGCGGCGTACTACCGGCGACGCGCTGAAGGCGGCGTCGGACTGCTGATTTCAGAGGGTACGACCATCGCTCGTCCCTTCGCCGCCTACGATCCGCACATACCACGTTTTCACGGGGCCGAGGCGCTTGCCGGCTGGCAGGCGGTCATCGATGACGTGCACGCGGCGGGGGGAAGGATGGCGCCCCAGCTCTGGCATGTCGGCGCGTTGTCGGATGCGTCACGGACATGCGACTGCAGCTCGAGCCTCGAAAGTCCTTCGGGTCTCTGCGCGCCCGGAACCGAAGTGGGTGTTGTCATGACGCAGAGCGATATCGACGCAACCATCGGCGCGTTCGCTATCGCGGCCTCGCAGGCGCAACGCATGGGTTTCGATTGTGTGGAGATTCATGGCGCGCACGGCTATCTGATGGATCAATTCTTCTGGGGCGCCACCAATCACAGGTCCGACATCTACGGCGGACCGCTGCTCGCGCAGCGCACCCGATTTGCGACCGAAGTCCTCGGCGCGGTACGCCGCGCTGTCGGCGCTGATTTCGTGATCAGCCTGCGGCTGTCACAGTGGAAGCAGCAGGACGTAGTCTTCAAGCTCGCTCCGACGCCGCAGGCGCTCGAATCCTGGCTGGGACCGCTCGCCGACGCAGGAGTCGATGTTTTTCACTGCTCGCAGCGTCGTTTCTGGGAGCCGGAGTTCGAGGGCTCCGCCCTCAATTTTGCCGGCTGGGCCAAGAAGCTCACGGGCAAACGATCGATCGCGGTCGGATCGGTCGGACTCGACAACGATCTGCTGACGACATTTTCGGGCGCCGAATCATCGCCTTCGCCGATCACGAAGCTGATCGCAGCGCTGGATAGAGAGGAGTTCGACCTGGTCGCGGTCGGACGGGCGCTGCTCGCAGACGCCACTTGGGCCGCGAAACTACGCGAAGGCCGCGTCGCCGACATGCAGGGATTCTCACCCGCCGCGCTGGCCGTACTGCGTTAACGAGAGAGCTTCGCCTTTACGAATAAGTGCTTCGGAAACCGGAAAGACGAACCCGCGGGCGATTGGTAGAACAACCTCAGACAAACTAATGAACGCAGGCCGTCCGAGGGTGGACGCCGCACGGGGGAGAGAGCACATGAAGTCGGCGACACTTTGGGCGCTGTACGCAGCAGGCGGAATTGCACTGACCTCGGCAGCGCAGGGCCAGGAGGCCGCGGGATCCGGCGCGACGCTGCAAGAAGTCATCGTCACCGCACAGAAGAAGGAGGAGAGCCTGCAGGATGCCCCGGTGTCGGTCAGCGTGGTGTCGGGAGCGGACATTGCAGCCACCGGAATCAAGGACCCGACCGAAATCCAGAGCAAGTTGCCGGCCGTCGAGTTTCAGGTGGCGAATACCCCGGTGCTCGTTATCCGCGGCGTGGGCACCTACAACAATCAGCCTGGCGTCGACTCCGCCGTGGCCTATGTCGAGGACGACACGTACCTGTCGCATCACCCGGCGCTGATGCCGCTCATGTTCGACATCCAGAGCATCGAGGCGGTGCGGGGTCCGCAGGGCACTCTCTATGGCCGCAACTCCAACGGCGGCGCGCTCTCCATCACGACCAACAAACCGGTGCTGAATGACTGGCAGGCCTCTGCCGCCGTCACGGTTGGCAACTATAGCGACGTGGGCACTGAGCTCGTGCTGAACGCTCCGATCGGCAGTACGGCGGCAGTGCGCGCCGCCGTGGCTACGGACAATCACAGCGGCTACTTTGACGATGGCTCCCAGGGTGCCAATAACTACGCCGCGCGCCTGCGATTCCTCTGGGAGCCGGTCGATGACTTGAGCGTGCTGCTGACCTTTGACGATGCCAAGAAGCGAAATCGCGGGCAGGGATCCGACTACTGCCCGGAGAATTCCGGCTACGCGGCCTGCGCCACTGTCTCAAAGGACAATCCTTACGCGGGATACGGCCCGGGACCCCAGACCGGGCATTTCAGAATCGATAACACGGGCGGCTATGCCGAAATCAATTACCGCATGGACTGGGCCACGCTCACCTCTATCAGCAGCTATCGGCGCTACGGCATCGAGAATCTGTGGGTGTGGGATTATGTGGACTACGAGCCGGACAATGACAACAAATTCTTTACCCAGGAATTGCGGCTGGCATCCAATGCCAAGGGGCCTGGCGGCATCGATTGGGTCATCGGCGCGTTCTACTCCATGGAATGGATCAATGCGCTGGAGGCGTACGACTTCTTTGGCCTGCCATCGCTTCGATTCCGCTGGAATGATGCGACGTCCTCATCGCATGCGATATTCGGCCAGGTGAATTATCCGTTCAATGACAGCTTCAAAGTCACAGCCGGGCTGCGTTACACGGACGAACTGAAATCGCAGTTTGGTTCGGCCACCGTCTACGATGCGACCGGCACGATTCCGACGACGGTAGCCACGGGCGCATCGCTGAATCAGGGCCGCGTTACCGGCAAGTTCGGCCTCGAATACAAGGTGGCGCCCGAATCGATGCTTTACGCCTCGGTGAGCAATGGGTTCAAGTCCGGCGGCGTCAACCAGGTGCCCGCCAACGTCGGCCTGACACAGGTCTATCAGCCGGAGACGGTGATTGCCTATCAGGCGGGCTCAAAGAACCGCTTCGATGACAATCGCATCCAGCTCAATGCCGAGGCCTTCTACTACGATTACAAGGGCTACCAGCAGTACACGCAGGAATCCGATCCCACAGGTCACTTTCCGGCGGTGTTCTTCATTACGGAAGCCTCACAGAAAGCAACCTTCTACGGTGGCGAAGCGGAGGCCAGCTTCCTCGTCTGGGATGGCGGACAATTCGACGTGTCGGCGACCGGGTTGCACGCTGTATTCGATCGGTTCGTGGTCGGAGCTATCGACAACACCGGTCACGAGGTCCAGGGTGCGCCCAAGTACACATTCAGCGCCGGGTATGCCCAGACACTCAATCTGCCTAATGGCGGTTCGCTGCGCGGGCGCGTCTCAAGCCAGCTCGTCGCCGGACACTACATCGCCAACGAGAATACGCCCGGTTCCTACCAGGATACCTACTCGCAGACCGATCTGACGCTGACCTACGCCACTCCGGGCAGGAGTTGGGCGTTCACGGCGTTTGCGCGCAATCTCGAGAACCGCGCGATCCTGGAGTCCTATGCGGACCCGGTATCACGGGGCGGAGACATCGGCTTCCTGCAGGCACCGCGAACCTTCGGCGCAACCGTCAACTGGTCGATGAAGTAGCCGCGGTAGCCGGGATGTCAGAGGATGTCGGTAATCGCCGCGCGACGGTATTCGCGCGGCGAGACACCGAAGGTGCGCCTGAACTCAGTAGATAGATGGGCTGAGCTGTTGAAGCCGCAGGCGAAGCCGATCTCGGTGATGCTGCGCTTGTGCCAGCGCGGATCGCGCAGCAGCCGCGCGCAGGCATCGAGTCGGCACTTGCGCAGGTACGCCGAGGGACTGGTGTCATCAGCGCAGAAGGCAAGCTGCAGATAGCGCTGCGACACCTGCAATTCGCGCGCGATCGATGCCACTGAGGTTTCCGGATTGGCATAGTGCCGGTCGACATAGGCCTTGACCTGTTCCCGGCGGATATCAAGCGCGGTGTGCGTCGACAGGCGTTCTTCCGGCAGCCCCGGCGCGTTGACGGCCGACAGCAGTTCGAGGAAGCCCCGCACGAGCTTGGGTGCCACCTGGTCGAGCCCGCCTGTGTGTGAGATGGACCATGCCGATTCGATCATCGCGTTCAGCAGCGGCTCCAGTCCACTGGCATACGACAGCCGCTGCGCCAGGATGGCCTCGGGGTTCGGGATATAGCGGCAGAACAGATCGCTCTCAAAGATCACGGCTGTCGTCGTATAGGCCCGCGAGACGATGATCTCCAGCGGCTGGGCCGATGAGAGCACGATGATCTCGTTGGGCTGAAGATGGAGCGGCTTGCGCCCCTCGAGCTTGACGACCTGAATCTGGTTGGCTGTGTAGACGTAGTATTTTGGATCGCGGCGGACGCCCGTCGGTGTGTGCAGAAGCGACAGCGGCAGCAGTTGCGCGCGCGCGACCGTGAAGCCGTCGGCGCTGGAGCCTCCGACGGCAATCGGCGTGCTCGTGCCGCACAAGGGTCGCGCCGACCAATGGGACGTATAAGTCTTGGAAATCATGCTGCTGATCGTTCCGATCTTCGCAGCAAGCGACATGGTATCAACGTCTAGAGACTGCAGACCCCTCATATGCGACCGCTGGGCGAGTGACGCCTTCTTGGCTTTCAACGATCTTGTCCGTGTTGTTCCTGAATAGCAAGGTGCGCCCCCAGTGGGCGCCGCGCACTTCGGAATTTAACAAGAATTGACTTCCGATTTCCGGAAGCCCGTAGTGCGTTGCCGCACTAGTTTCAATGCTTCTGCAGACGCCGGGAGACAGTGGCGTGCGGGCATCCAACGCGTTTCTGGCCATCGCGGGACTCACACTGGGTCTTGGATTCCACGGCGCCGAGTCGGCGCAATCCGATAATTGCGATCGACACTGTCTCGAGGGGTTCGTCGATCGGTATCTGGCATCGATGCTGACGCACGACCCATCGAAGCTGCCGATGGCATCGGATGTGAAATACACGGAGAACCAGGATCGTGTTCCGATGGGCGGCGGCATCTGGCGCGATGCTGAGACTTTAAGCAGCTACAAGATTTATGTCGCCGACCCGGAGCGGGAGCAGATCGGCTTCGTTGGCGCGGTCAGGGCAAGCTCCGCATGGACGATGATTGCGCTGCGGCTGCGAATAATTGCAGGGCGCGTCGCCGAGGTCGAAGCGGTGCTACCGGGGCGCGTCGCCAATGCTGGCGCATTCGGATTTGGCGATGCCGCGGCGCGGCTTACGACGCCGCGCGGCGCATTGTCGCAGGCACTCGAGCCGTCAGAGCGGCGTGACCGTGCCGTGCTCATAGGGGCCGCGGATCTTCATTACGAGGGTGTCGAGCGGGGCAACGGCGACATCGTCCCCTTCAGCGACGACTGCATTAAGATCGAAAACGGCCTGCAGCTCATCAGGAATCCCAACTTCAACTATCCCGCCATGTCCCCCGCAGGACGCAAGCTGCCGAATTTCGCCGCCATGGGCTGCCGCGATCAGTTCAATACCCACATCTGGGACACGGACACCATCACCGACCGGCGTTATCCGATCGTGGATCGGGAACGTGGTCTCGTCATGGCCTTTGTGATGTACAACGAGTACGCCAAGGCGCGCTGCTCGGATGTCGTCGACTACGGGCTTGTATGTCCGCCGATGGCGGTCAATCCGTTGACCCTGGCGTTGGCGGAGACCTTCAAGATCCGCAGCGGCGAGATTCACGAGGTCGAGGCGGTATTCGCCGTGTTGCCCGGGCTGCGGCTGCGCGGGGTCTGGTAGCAGCGCTACCCGATATGGCGATATCGCGCGTCGCGGCCACGCCCATCGACCGAGAGATCCGCGTACGGATTGCGGCCGGTATCGGTGACGACCCTATATAGAGAGTGCAGCTGCGGCAGGAACACACCCCAGTTGCCGATCTCCTGCGCGCAGTGCGCCGCCCAGATTTTCCCATCCTCGACGGTTTCCTTCTTGCGCATACCGATGGCGGATGACTTGCCGACGACACCGTAGTCGGTCTTCTGCCACCGGTGGATCCGGTAGCCCATCGGGTCAGGTGCTTGCAGACATTCCTCGCCCAGTCCGAGTCCCGCGACGACGATTACATGTTCGTACTTGATGTAATCGCGGATCTCTGGTGCGACTTCTTCCAGCTTCTCGAAGCGGATATAGAGATTCTGGCGTCGGCCGTCGCCCCATGTTTGCGGGGCGATGTGAATCGCTCCCAGCGGATTGCCATGTTTGGGTGGCACCGCCCATCTGGGCGCCGGTCACTGGCTCCTTTCGGAGGGTGGGTCGACTCAATCGGTGTCGCCCACCGCGATGAAGACGCTGCATCTCACCCGCTCGGCCAGCGATGCCCGATCCTTACCCGACCACCAGCGGCCGCCTCCCGCGCGCGGGTAGTGGCCTATGACAACAAGGTCGGCCGAAAGGCGATTGGCATGCTGCACGATTTCGTCGATGGTACTGCCGTGAGCCAGGTGTCCCTCGGCTTCAATGCCCCGCGCCCGGAGCCAATCGACGCAATGCTGCATGGAGTCCCGGTGTTCGGACTCCAGGTCGATGACGCAATGCTGCCCGACAGCGCTGGCTGCCATGACGGCGTCGGAATAGCTGGAGGCGTAGAACGACAGCACATGAACCTTGGACTTCAGCAATGTGGCAAGCGTGGCACCACGCTTGAGCGCCCGAAGTCCGGCATCCGAACCGTCGTGACAAATAAGAACTGTCTTGAACATCCCGCTCTCCGATGGTCACTATATTAGGCGCTCGCGTGCGTGTCGACATACCTCTGGCGGTGGGCCTCGACCACGGTAATGGCGGTCATATTGACGATGCGCCGTACGGTCGCGGCGGGTGTCAGGATGTGCACGGGCGCCGCGCAGCCCAGCAACATCGGGCCGATGGCGACATTATGCCCGGCAGCAGACTTCAGCAGCCCGTGGGCGATGTTTGCACTGTCGAGCGTAGGGCAAATCAGCAGGTTGGCGCTGCCGCGCAAGGTCGAATCAGGCAACGTGGCGAGTCGGGTTGCCTCATCCAGAGCGCTGTCGCCATGCATTTCTCCGTCGATCTCCAACTGCGGCATGCGCGCACGAAGGATCGCCAGCGTGTCACGCATTTTCTGCGCGGAAGGATCGCGGCTGCTGCCAAACTCCGAATGCGACAGTAGTGCCACCTTGGGCTCGATGCCGAAGGCCGCGATCTGCTCGACCGCCAGTTGGGTAATTTCCGCGAGCGCCTCGGCGCTCGGATTCACATTGACGTGCGTGTCGGCGATGAATACCTGCCGGCCGGGCAGGATCAGACCGCTCATGGCGCCGTAAACCTGGGTCCCGGCCCGCTTGCCGATGACCTGGTCAATGTAGCGCAGGTGACGGTTCGTGGTGCTGATCGTGCCGCAGATCATGCCGTCGGCCTCGCCGCGTCGGACCATCAGGGCTCCGATCAACGTCGTGCGGCGGCGCACTTCGAGCTTGGCGTATTGCTTCGTGACGCCCTGGCGCTCGGTCAGTGCGTGGTAGGCCTCCCAGTACGCGCGATACCGCGTGTCGAATTCCGGATTCACCACGCTGACGTGTTCGCCGATGCGCAGACGCAGGTTGTGGCGCTGAATGCCGCGCTCGATCACCGCGGGGCGGCCGACCAGGATGGGCGCGGCGAGTTTCTCGTCCACCACGATCTGCACGGCGCGCAGCACACGTTCGTCTTCACCCTCGGCAAATACGACGCGACGATGTTCGGAGGGCAGATCACGTGCTGCCGTGAATATCGGCTGCATCAGCGTGCCGCTGTGATAGACGAATTGCAGCAGGCGCCGGGAGTAGGCGTTGAAGTCGTCGATGGGACGCAACGCAACCCCGGAATCCATCGCTGCGCGCGCCACCGCAGGTGCTATCCGGACGATCAGACGAGGATCGAAGGGCTTGGGAATGAGGTACTCGGGACCGAAGGCAAGATCTTCGATGCCGCCGTACGCGGCAGTGGCGACATCGCTCTGCTCCTGGCGCGCCAGCTCGGCGATCGCGTGAACCGCCGCGATTTCCATGGCGCGCGTGATGGTCGTGGCGCCGACATCCAGCGCGCCGCGAAAGATGAAAGGAAAGCACAGCACGTTGTTGACCTGGTTCGGATAATCGCTGCGGCCGGTGGCCATGACCGCATCATCGCGAACCTGCTTCACCTCCGCAGGCAGGATCTCAGGGGTGGGGTTGGCCAGCGCGAAGATCAGCGGTCGCGGCGACATCGCGCGGACCATATCGGCTTTTAGCACGCCACCGGCGGACAGGCCCAGGAACACGTCCGCACCGGTGATGACATCCGCCAGGATGCGCGCCGAGGTGGGTTGCGCATAGCGCTCCTTGATGGGATCCATGAGCTCGGTGCGCCCCCGATAAACGACGCCGGCAAGATCCGTGAGCCACACGTGATCCGGCGGCAGCCCCAGCTCCGTCAATAGTTCGACGCAGGCCAGTGCCGCCGCGCCGGCGCCGCTGACGACCAGCTTCACGTCCTGGATGGTCTTGCCCACGACCTTAAGGCCATTGAGGAGCGCTGCCGCCACGATGATCGCCGTGCCGTGCTGGTCGTCATGAAACACGGGGATCTTCATTCGTTCGCGCAGCTTGCGCTCGACGATGAAGCATTCGGGGGCCTTGATGTCCTCCAGATTGATGGCTCCAAAGGTGGGCTCGAGTGCGGCGATTACCTCCACCAACTTGTCCGGATCGCGCTGCTCGATCTCGATGTCGAAGACATCGATGCCGGCAAATTTCTTGAACAGCACGGCCTTGCCCTCCATGACTGGTTTGCCGGCCAGCGGTCCTATGGCTCCGAGTCCAAGCACGGCGGTACCGTTGGTGACGACGCCGACAAGATTTCCGCGGCCGGTGTAGCGAAAGACATTGGCAGGATCCGCGACGATTGCCTCACAGGCGGCGGCGACACCCGGGGAATACGCCATGGCCAGATCATTCTGGTTCACCAGTTGCTTGGTCGGAGTGATGGAAAGCTTTCCCGGAATCGGAAACTCGTGGTAGTCAAGTGCGGCCTGCTTCAAGTCGGTTTGGGAACTCATGATCGGTACCTGTCCGGGACTGTGCGTCTACTGTGGTAGGTTAGGCTCGCATGAAATTCGCCGAATTCAAGCCTGAAATGCAGATCGAGTGCGGATCGCACCTAGTGACCGAGGATGAGATTCTGTCGTTCGCGAAAAAGTACGATCCGCAGTGGTTCCACGTCGATGTCGCGCAGGCGCAGGCCGGTCGATGGAACGGTCTGATTGCCAGCGGCTGGATGACCTGCTGCATCGCCATGGATCTGGTGGTGCGCAGGGTACTCGAAGGATCCGAATCCTTCGGCTCACCGGGAGTCGAGGAGTTGCGCTGGGAGAATCCGGTCCGGCCCGGAGATACGCTGCGTGTGTCGGTCACCGTGCTCGAATCACGCGTCTCCTCATCGGGGCGCAACGGCATCGTGCGCTGGCGGTGGGATGTTCATACACAGCGCAGTCAACGGGTCCTGACTCTCATCGCGACGAGCCTGTTCGATGTCGCGGGCGCCGCGCGTTCTGGTGGACGCCAGGAGCTCTTAAGCTGAAGAAGTTTAGTCTGGAGATGGGCGGTGCCCTGGTGGGAGACAGCGGCGGTACGGGGCCACCGCTGATCCTCATTCACGGCTGGGCGCTCGACCGGCGCATGTGGGGCGCTCAGCGGCTGGCACTCCGCCGTCATTTCACGACGATGAGCTATGACCGTCGAGGCTTTGGCGAGTCGACCTGCGCGGTGGACGCCGGGAAGGAGCTTGATGATCTCGACAGGCTCATTGGCGTTTTGAAATTGGGACGCACGGCGCTGCTGGGGATGTCGCAGGGCGGCCGCGTCGCGCTACGTTATGCGCTGGCCCATCCCGACAATATCTCCGCACTGGTCCTCCAGGGTGCTCCGATCGAACCCAACCCGCCGCCGTCGGGAGACCCGGCGTACCTGCCGGTGAGTGAGTACGCCGAGCTTCTCAGGCGCGGACAGATCGATGAGATGCACGCGGCCATCGCTGCGCACCCGCTGATGGATGTACCTGCGGCGCGCACACGCGCCCACGCTTTGCTCCTGCGAATGATCGATGGCTACCGCGGCGAGGACTTGCTCGGCGCCAGTGCACAGAATCCGGATACCTTTGCCGACCTGCGTGGCCGACTGTCAGAAATCAAAGCGCCCACTCTGGTTCTGACCGGCAATACTGAAACCGCCTGGCTGAATGCCGCGGCCGACCGGCTGGCCGCCAGCATCCCGAACGCCCATCGATGCGTGGTTCAGGGCGGCGGGCATCTGGTCAATATGACGGCCGCGAGAGCCTTTAATCGGGTCGTTACCGGCTTCCTGAAGAGTGTGACGCATTAGAATCAGGGCTCGTCCGAACCTGTGATCGCGACAAAACGAGGCGCTCCGTCCCGGACCACGCGAATCAGAAGGGGCGATTGGGTACTGGGCGAATTGACCGAAGCAAGATCCGCGACGTCCTGCAATTGCTTGGTGCCAGCGTGAGTGATCAGATCACCGACCTTCAACCCGGCCATGGCTCCGGGCCCGGCGCGTCTGAGTTGTGTGACGATCAGGCCGCCGGCCTCCTCGTCCGCCTTGATGACTTTGCGGATCTCGGTCGTCGTATTGGCCACACCCAGCGCGAGATTCGGAACCCAGGTATCTGTTGTGCCGGCCTGTGTCGCATCAGAAGAAGGATCTGGCAGCCGACCTACCTTGAATGGAATCGCGAGTTGCACATCGTCCCGCTTGACCGTCAGGATCACCTCATGTCCAGGTACCAGGCGAGCTAACAGCTTCGGGAGAGTGTTGAAATTCACTGGTGTCGCACCGACGCCGAGGATGACATCGCCGACCTGCAGGACACCATTCGCAGGTCCATTGGGCTCGATCGCCGTCACCAGGGCACCATCCGGCTTCTTCAGCCCTAAAGCCGTAGCGATTGCCGGTGTCAGGGCTTGAGCTGTGACGCCGAGATAACCCCGGTCCACGCGACCATGAGCTTCGAGTTCGGCGATGACCAACCCGACGGTCTCCGCGGGAATTGCGAAGCCAAGTCCCACAGACCCGCCGTTGGGGGAGAAAATCACGGAAGTGACGCCGAGCACCGTCCCGTCGCCGGACAACAACGGGCCGCCGGAGTTGCCCCGATTGATGGCAGCGTCGGTCTGAAGGAAATCAATGTACGGATCGTCCTCGAGGGTGCGGCCGCGCGCGGAGATGATGCCGGAAGTGACAGTCTGGCCTAGCCCAAAGGGATTGCCGATCGCAATCACTGCATCGCCAACCGAGACCTTTTCAGAGGACCCAAGGCGAAGTACGGGCAGTCCCTTTGCCTGCACCTTGAGCAAGGCGATATCGGTAGCGGCATCAGCCCCGATGACCTTTGCGGGCAGTTCCCGTGAGTCGGACAACCGGACACGGACCGTGCGTGCGCTCGCGATGACATGACGGTTCGTCACGATCAGGCCATCGGCGCCGACAATGAAACCGGAGCCGAGCGCCGATCCACCGTCGCCAGAATCAGCAGTGCTCCCCGGCCCGGTAAGCAGACGCCGCACGATGATACGCATCGCCGCGTCGGGATCGTTATCGGCGCTGGCGATCGCCCGGTCGGCTGCGCGCTGGCCTGCGCCGGTGCCCTGCTCTTCGACCATCACAGTCACGACGCTGGGAGCCACTCGCCGCACGAGATCCGCATAGCCAGCCTGGCTGGCGCCGAAGGCGCTGGGGGTCATCAGCAGCGCGGCAAGCGATGCGACCGCCGACACGGGCATGGAAGCGCGAGCTGTCATGAAGTGGTGCAAGTCCGTACCTGTATTGGAAGATCGCAATTGACCCGCCATCATACCCGGCGAACGTTAAGCGCTTCCGGATGCCACATTAAACTTTAGGGAGACCGGCGTGGATCTCGGCAATGAAGCCGCCGGGGAACTGAACGATGGCCGACCGTCTATCCTGCAGTTGCCGGGCCTCGACGAGAATCGTGACCCCTGCAGCCTTTGCCTTGACCAGCGTTTCATCGAGATTGCCGACCTCATAGCCGGTCAGCTCCCGGCCGTAAGGGTAGGGTAGGTGGCCGTCGGTCACGAACACCGCCATCGTGCCGAAGCTCGACTCGATTCGAATTCGCCGGTAGGTGTCGTCGGGCCGGCCGATCTCTTCGCCTGGGGCGTGCCGTTCGTCCGAAATCACCTTGCCGCGCGAAAAGCGGATGAAGCTTTTAACGAAGGCGTCGGCCCGGTCGGGTGACACGTAAATGCGGTTCTCCGGAACGCTCGCGAGCGCTGCGTAATGGGGCGCCGTGGTGTGCCAGTAGAACTGCATATCGACACCGCCCGGCCATTGCACGATGGCGTCCCGACCATTCGCGTCTGAAAATGGTGCGACCAGCAGGTCCGCGCCCGCGGCGCGCGCTTGCCGGATCGCTTGATCCAGATCAGTGACCAGGTACCCGGTGCGCTCGGCGCCGAACGGATAGGGCACCGGTGTCTGGAAGCCGAATACTGAAACGATGCCAATGGGCGTGACTGCGATCTGCGACATCGTCTGACTGGGCGTCGGCGTGATCCGGAATACGCCCTGTTTGGAAGTAGTGCCCCCAAAGGTCGCGATGAAGCTGGCTACGAAGCGATCGAAGTCTTCCGGCGCCACGTACACATGCGTGCTGTCGTACTGCGGACCTACGGCCACCCCGGCTGCCTGCGCGGCATTCAGGCGTGCGCCCGAGAAACAAAGGACCACCACCACCGGCCAGCAGACTCGGCGCTTACCCATCGCGCCGATCCTTGGCGAGGACCATGGTCTCGAACAACGCGTAGTCTGGCGTCGGGGCCTTCTCGGCGCCCAAGGCATGATAGTAGCGGATCGTGATCGAGGTTTTGCCGCCTTGAGCGCCAGGGTCAAGATCGAATATGGCGATCCCATAGGCCGTCGTTGTGTCGCGGCGCGCCGACCAGACGGCATCTTCCAGGGCGTCGGCACCATGCTTGACGAAGACGCCGGGCGCGGAGCCGGGTATGGGGCGATTGGGTTTGGTGATGACCTTAGCCTGCGGCAGTCCGCTCGAGGGATCGCTGCCATAGGTATCCGATGGTGCGTTCGTGCCGCCGCCGCCCAGTATCAGATGAATGGTGCCGCGGCTCGTGTCGAATGCACCATCGGCAGGTGCAGCGGTCATGACCGGCATGGGCCGGCACGTATCGACCGTGGCGCCGCTGACCGCATCCCGGCCCACGTCATGCTCGCAGCCTCGCACCGGCCAGCTTCTTTCGTAGTCGTGATCGTGGCCACAGAGTACCAGGTCGACACCGTAGCGATCGAAGAGTGGCAACCAGGTTTCCCGAATGCCCTTATCCGAGCCATTGCCGTTCTTCGAAGAACTCAGCGCATCCTGATGCATCTGCACGATGATCCAGTCAATGCTTTCATCCTTCGATGCAGCGGACAGCGTCGCCTCGAGCCAGCGCGTCTGCGCACCGCCGCTGTAGCCATGAATATAGAGTGACGTACCGGGCTCGATGGGCGCGTTGCCGGTGCTCGGAACGGGCCGCAACGGCTGGGGACCGGCGACGAAGGCGCCGCTGTCCTGGTAGATCACATCATCGGCGGACAGCGAGATGAACAGCGCCGAGCCCACCCTGAATCGATACCAAAGGCCTGCGAAGGGCGAGCCGTTGTCCGGCAGCAGAAAGCGGGTCAGGTAGGCATTGAACCCCTGCGGACCGTTGTGAAATTCGATCTCGTGATTTCCCGGGCAGGGCATCCAGGGTCGAAATGCGGCGGAGTTCTGGATGTTGCGCCCGAAGTCTGCCCAGACCTCGGTCTGTGCGCCGGGGTTCTGGTTGGCGTAACAGAGATCTCCATTAAGCAGATGGAAAAGGGGTTTGAAGCGCTCCACGATCTCCACGGCGTGGCGACTCTGCCCAGAGGACAATACCCATGAAACGATAGGAGTCGCCAGATCGCCGTAGCTGGTCCAGCGAAACGGCGCGCGGCCGATCGGAGCCGTCCTGAAATCGGCACTCAACGGCGTTTTTTGCGAGTCATTGTCCGCAGTCACCGAGTATTGGTACGTCGAGCCCGGGCGAAGCGTATCCACTCTCGCGTGATAGGTGAATACAGTCTGGCCGTTGAGCCCGTCGGTATAGGAGCGCTGAATGGCGTGTATGACGCGCCTTGCGCCCGCCGAGTCGCGGATATTCACGCGCGGATTTACAGCCTGGCCGGTTGAGGCCCAGGACACGATCACGGAGTTAGACGGATCCTCGCCCCAGGTCAGATGAAGCTGCTCGGGCGTCCCATCCGCCGCCCCGGGTTTTGCGCCGGAATCAAAGGTTGTCAGAGGCGACGCGGCGGTCGCGAGGCTCGTTGCACCCGCTTCCCTGAAGAATGCGCGCCTGGAGAGCAATGCGGGCGTGGCATCGCCCTCCTTATCTACAACGGTACGCGCAGTGTCGGCGGGTGCATCAGGCATAGCCGCATACTATCGCGAAGTCAGGACATTATTCGTTACGATGGCCAGCAAGGGGGCTGTGTCGGTGATAGCGATGCGGTGGAAAGCGATGCGGTGGAATTGGTGATGGGGCGGCATCGGCCCTGGGTGTATACCCTCGCGCTGCTTTTAGCGCTGATTTCCGAGGGCTACGATCTGCAGGCCGCGAATTTTGCTGCGCCGGCCATCGTCCGGGCGCTTGGCATCAGCAAAGCACAAGTGGGGCCATTGCTCAGCGCCAGCTTACTGGGCGTGTTGTTCGGCGCGGCGCTGATCGGACCTTTAGGCGACCGCTGGGGTAGAAAGCGGCTGATCATCGGAGGTCGTCTCGGTTACGGCGTA
>Ga0182016_10001351_pt1 | contig 29958 bp, 27 predicted proteins | sample 712S2MmetaG_FD_120491 | JGI IMG/M metagenome (GOLD analysis project Ga0182016, IMG submission 120491) | Permafrost microbial communities from Stordalen Mire, Sweden - 712S2M metaG | ecosystem: Environmental > Terrestrial > Soil > Wetlands > Permafrost | place: Sweden: Stordalen | collected...
TCCTCCCCGGCGCCGAAAAGGCCGGAACCGTGTAATGGCGCTCGCTGGATCAGTAGGCGCCGGGGTAGGCAACAGGAGCTGAAAACTGTGATCATCAACGAGCGACCGCCGAACTTCGAGCAGATCAAAGCCGCGTTCCCGCGAGCGGAGAACCCCGGCGTGCTGTTCGCGTTCAATGGCAACATCTATAACCCGAGCGGTATCGTCGTACCGCCCGCGCTTATTGCGCATGAAGAGGTTCACCTCAACCGCCAGAGAGATGCCGGACCAACACCGGGCAGCACGACGCAGTGGAGCGGCGCCGAGCTGTGGTGGCAGCGCTATCTCGAAGACTCTGAGTTCCGCTACAACGAGGAGCTGCTGGCGCATGTCGCCGAGTTCAAGGCCCTGAAGGCTGGCGACCGGAACGCGAGCGCACGCCTTTTGACCGCGACGGCGCTGCGACTGATCGCGCCGCTCTACAACTACCAACCGCCGCGCTCGATGCAGCAGGCGATGAGAGACCTTCGACAGGAGATATCGAAATGAACAGCTGGCTGTTCCGTCTGATGTTTCCCCGACAGCGTGCGCTGATGTGGGACGCCGCCCGCCAGAACGCGAAACAGGAACTGGGGGCGCTCTATGAGAAAAAGTTTAGCACCCTGCAGCGCTCGCCTATCGATGAAAGTAAGTGGGTTGCCAGGTTCGTGGCGCTGGACGAAGACTACGAGGCGCTGGAGAAAGAGACCGCAGAAGCGCGGATCGAGAACGCGTACCTGAAGATGCAACTGCGCAAGCTGGAGGATTCGAAGTGAGCGGCACGCATTCCATCCTCGCGCCCTCCGGATCCTCCCGCTGGCTCCGCTGCGTCGGCGCGCTGTACCTGTCGCGCGGCGTGCCGAACCCGGACAAAGAGCACAGCGCGAGCGGCACGTGCTCGCACTGGCTCCTGCAGTGGCAGCTGGAGAACCCGTCGCTCGACTTGGACAGCTGGCTCGGGAAGGAGCTGACGTTCGGCGAGAACCCGCCGTTCAAGTTCGTCGTCGACGAGGAGCGGCTGGACCGCGTGCGCTCGTGCGTCGCCGTGATCAATCGCGAGCCGGGCCTCATGCTGGTCGAGCACCGGCTCGACACGACGCCCGTGCTCGGCGTACCAGACCAGGAGGGTCACAGCGATATTATCAAGCTGTACCCGGAAGGCGGCGCGGTGATCCGCGACGAGCTGTACAAGGGCGTGCTCTCGGTGCACGACTACAAGGACGGCTACCTTTTGGTGAACGCGAAGGACAACACGCAGGGACTTATCTACCTCTGCGCCGCCATGATCGAGTTTTCACTCGTCGGCGAGTTCAACGCGTTCCGCTTCTGCATTCACCAGCCGAAGCTTAACCACTACGACGAGTGGACCTACACGCGCGCGGAGCTGGAAGCGTTCATGGCGCTGATCCGCCCCGTGGCGAAGCTAGCGTACGACATCTACCACGAGACGGTGACGTTCGATCCGCAGCTGCACCTCGTGGCCGGCGACGAGCAGTGCACCTACTGCGAGGTGCGCGGCCGCTGCGTCGCCCGCGCGAAGCGCATCATGAGTCTCTTCGAGCCGCTGATCAAGCGGCACGAGCTGGACGACGCGTCGCTCGGTGTCGTGTACAAGCAGCTCGACGAGATCGAGGCCGCGATCACCGACTTCCGTGCGGAGGCGTTGCGCCGCGCGAAGCTTGGTGTTATCGTCGACGGCCAGAAGCTGGTCTACGGCAACAAGGGCAAGCGCACCTGGGTCGACAAGACGAAGGCTGAGGCCGCGATGCTGATGGTAGTCGACCCCGACAAGATATACGAGCCGCGTGAGATCGTGTCGCCGACCACGGCGGAGAAGTTGATGAAGAAGGACTACGCAGTCCTAAAAGACCTGGTGACACAGTCGGACCCTCAGCTCCGTCTCGTGCCGCTGGACCACAAGGGGGAGGCGGTAACGCCGATCCAGTTCATCCCGACGCAAGAGCCGGGCTTAATCTAGGAGATTGAAAATGTCAGAAGTAACTGTAAATCGTCAGATCAAATTCGACAACGTGCGGCTGTTGCGCGTCAGCTTAACGAAGCCGTACATCGGTAAGGACGCGAAGGTTGACCCGGCCACGGGCAAGCAGGACGGTAAGTTCCACATTGACGCGGTGTTTCCGCCGTCGCATCCGCAGTTCCCCGAGATCCAGTCCATCATCCGCAACATCGCGACAGCGAAGTGGAAAGAGCAGGCCCAGCAGAACCTAGACATGATCAAGGGCAACAACCAACGCTTCCCGCTGCAGCGTGGCGACCAGTACCGGCCGGGCAAGCCGGCGTACGCGGGCATGCTGTACATCAGCGCTGGCAACAAGGATCAGCCGACGATCCTCGTGACGGAGAACGGAGTCAACATCTCGAACCGGAACACGCCCGTGATCCTGACACCGAGCCATCCGTGCTGGCCGTACGAAGGCTGCTACGCCAACGTGCTGCTGGAGTTTTATCCGTACGTCTACGGCAACAGCCCCGGCATCGGCTGCAGCGTGCTCGGCGTGCAGTTCGCGAAGCACGGTGAGCGGTTGCGCGGCAGCTCGGTCGCGAGCGGCGGCGAGTTCGGTCTGGTTCCGATGGACGCAGACGGCACCCCCGGAGTGCTGCTGCAGGGTGCGCCGCAGACCGGAGGCGCCGGTTTGATCTGAGGTTGTAACGAGTCCCGCCCGGCGCGTAGCGCGGCCCACCAGAATAATGGGTGATACGCGCCGGGAGATGGGCAAATACTAGGAGATTGAAAATGGCAGACTTTTTTTATGCGTGGGAAGACGCAAACGACCAGTACGCGACCCACGTCCCTGACCTGGGACGCTACTGGCGGGCGCGATGCAAGACGAAGCGCGAGGTCAGGAAAGAGTGGAAAGATTACCTCGCGACGTTCCCCAACCTGCCGCACGAGCCCAAGCTGCGCGTGTGGAAGGCCTCGTACAAGACGGTGAAGGTATGACCGAGAAGTGGCCGGGATTTCAGTACGAGCAGGTGCGCGGGCTCGCGAACCGGCACATCGCGCGCTACCTTCGCACGCAGCGGAAGAACATGCGCCGGTTCTTCCAGGAGCGCGGGCTGTACGCGTTCGCCGACCGCATGAACCAGATCCGAAACTCACGCCAGGGCATGCTGGCTAAAAATCGATACTTTCAGGAAGTGCTCAATGACTACGCAAAACTTTCCTCCCCTCCGGTCGTCACCTCTGATGTTCCGGGAGTTCCAGAAGGTGCAGGAGAACCGTCGCAAGCTGTCGCGGCTGACGAGGCCGGTAGTCCGTAAGCTGATCGGCGTCCCGACCTGGATCTGCCACATGCGCCACCACGGGATGCAGCAGCCCGGGTTCGGTCTGTCGCCAGCTGAGGCGTACAAAGACTGGAAGCGCCGCCAGTGGTGAAGCTTCTCTTCCTGGACACGGAAACTAGAAGTCGGCTCGACATCAGCGTCGGGACTGACCGCTACACGCGCGCCGCTGAGTGCATTATCGTAACGTACGCGTTCGTTACCGGGCCAGCGAAGATTTGGTTTCCGCGCGTAGATCCGCTACCCCCACAGGATTTGCTAGACGCGATCAATGACCCGGAGTTTTTACTCCTGGCCCATAATGCCGCCTTTGATAGACTTATACTTTCCCGCTCGCTAGGGCTGCACACAGAGATCCGCCGCTGGCGGTGCACTATGGCAGCAGCTTCCGCGCACGGTCTCCCGGGCTCACTCGAAGGTCTGGGTTCGGTCTGCATGCTGACCATCGACGAGGCGAAGCTGGTCGACGACAAGTCTCTGATCCACACCTTCTGTGAGCCGCAGCCTGCCACGGGCAAGTTTATTGAGCCGGAGGATAAGCCGGAGGAGTGGGCGCGCTTCTGCGCGTACGCCGTCCGTGACACGGAGGCGCTCCGCACGATCTTCAACCGCATGCCGGCCGTGAACTACGCGGGCGTGAACCTCCGAAGCTGGATGCTCGACCAGCTGATCAACGAGCGCGGCTTCGGCTTCGACGTGAAGCTTGCGCAGGCGGCGTCCGACTTTCTCGACGCGGCGCGCGAGGCGTCGCGCAAGGTGATGCGCGCGAACACCGACAACCAGATCGGCTCGGCGACGCAGGCGAAGCGGCTGCTCGCGTACATCCGCAACCGTTACGATATCGATATCGAATCCCTCAAAGCAGGAGATGTGCGTGACTGGCTTGAAAGTGACGACCTGGACCCAATTCTTCGCACTGTTCTCGAAGAGCGGCTTGAAGCTGGAAAAAGTGCTGGTAGTAAATGGAAGCGGGGACTTGCTTTGGTTGGCCCCGAAGCGCGCATCCGCCACTGGTCCCGTTGGTCTGGTGCGGGCCGTACAGGCCGCCATAGTGGACGCGGGCTACAACCACACAACCTTCCACGTCCGTCTATCACCACAAGGCGCCCTCCGGGACACCCGAGAGCTGGACGAATCGAGCTGGAGCCGGTTAAAGCAGATACTATTGACGATATCATCATCCCAGGAATCTACTCCGGCGCTGCACTGAACAACCCGCTCGTCTACGGCGGCCCGTTTGAGGCCGCCGCGATAGCTTTGCGCCACGGGATTGTCGCGGCTCCAGGTAACGAGTTAATGGTCGGCGACTTCAAAAATATAGAGAGCGTCATTACGGCATGGCTAGCTGGCGAGGCGGCGCAGCTCGAAGCATTTCAATTCTCGTTCGATAATCCGAAAGATAAATCCAAAGACCCTTACCGTATGCTAGCCGGCAAGATGCTTGGCAAGCCGCCAGCGGAGGTGAACGACTCGGAGCGTCAGATGGGGAAGGTATGCTTGCTTGCTTTTAGTTTTGGCGGCGGTGTCGCGGCCCTCGTTAACATGACCATAGCGTATCAAATGGACATCGAACCTTTGGCGGCTATCGTGCTACCAACAGCTACGACAGAGCAACTGGAGAAAGCTAATAAAGCCTGGGAGCGCGCGTTTTTAACAGGCGGGGATTTAGAGTTAGAGCGCGATGCGTACATGGCGTGCGACGTGTTGAAGCAGGCTTTCAGAGCCGCGAACCCCGCTATCAGTCAGATGCGATATGACCTAAACACCGCTATCCTTGAGGCGTGCGCAGACAAGAGCGGTACCGTGTATCACGTCGCGCGCTGCAAGGTTTGGTGTAACGCATCTTTTTTGGTTATTGAGCTACCCAGCGGCCGAAGGTTGCTGTATGCGTCACCGCAGCTTAAAGTAGAGGAAATAGAAGACCCCCTTGGGGGCAAGGCGTGGAAAAGCCGCTACGTCACATATTTAACGGTTAGAGGAAGGTCTTGGCGACGTGAACGCGCCTGGTCTGGCCTGTATGTCGAGAACGTAGTTCAGGGAACAGCGAACGACGTATTAAGAGCGGCCATGTTGCGGCTACATGATGACACGCTGACGGTGCCGGAGATCAAGGCGTACCTCGACACGCTGGAGCCGTACGCACGGACTGCAATAAATTTACATGTGCATGATGAGGTGAGTTTGGACTGCCCCAAAGGAAGCTATTCTGAGTCTAGGTTCCGTTCAGTATTAACCGCCAAAGAGCCGTGGATGGCGGGGCTACCAGTCGCCGCCGACACGTGGGTCCACCACAGATATGGGAAACGGTAATGGCGTACAAAGATCCAGACGAAAGTCGTTCAAAAAGTCGCGCACGATGGGCAGCGAATCGGGAAAGGCACAGCGCGCAGCGGACCGCCGCCTACGCCGCGGATCGTGAAAATAAGCAGGCGGAGAACCGCGCGTATTACAGCGCCAACAAGGAAAGGCTGCAAGCACGTCGTCGCGAACTTCGTTTAACTAACATAGAGGCGGTACGCGCACGGGATCGCGTTTCCAATAGAGCGAAACGCAAAGCAAACCCGGAAAAGTATCGAGTGTACATGAGAAAGTTTAAAGGGCTGCCGCTACCCACCAGGCCGGCTCCGGCATCGTGCGAATGTTGTGGGCAGCCGCCGGGTAAGAAATCATTAGCGCTAGACCATTGCCACGTGTCCGGTACGTTCCGTGGCTGGCTCTGTGGACGATGTAACCGCAGTATCGGCCAGCTAGGCGATAGCATCGAAGGTTTGATGAATGCGGTCCGCTACCTTCAGCGCGCCGCGCAGTCGGAGGTGCCGCATGGATGACGAAGAGCGCAAATTTATTCTTGGGAGCGTACAGCTCCTCACATTCACCATCGTGCTGATGTTGCTGGCGGTGGTGTATTACTCACAACAGGAGACGAGCTGTGGAAAGAACGAAGTACGAGTTGAAAGCGGAAGTGGAGACGGCGCAGGTGCCGCCCAAGACCTTGCAGGCCGAAACGCAGCTGATGCCGATGGGCGGCGCGCAGATCCCCATGTACGCGGTCTACGGCAAGACGGATGATGACCGGCGCGTGTGGTGCGCGACGTTCGTAGACTCGGACGAGGCGATGGCGTGGGTTCAGGCAAGCAAAGTTTTCGGGCGCGCGGTGCGTGGGGCAGTGATCGCAGATCAGGAGAAGAGCGAGGCGGAGAAGAGCGAGGCGGAGAAGGTCGTAGATGATACTCCGAGGATCGAGCTGAACTAGCATGGCGTACAAAGACCCTGAAAAGAAGCGCGCCTATCAGGCGGCGTGGCATGCTGCGCACCGCGAAGAAGAGCGTGCCAAAAGCGCCGAGTATCGCGCCATGTACCCGGACAAGGTGCGCGCGTCATGCGCCGCGTACGACGCAGTTCACCGCGAAGAACGGCGCGCGTACGCCGCAGCATTCGCTGCCGCGAATCCAGAGAAAATACGAGCGCGCGCAGCCGCGTATCGCGGCAGCCATCCAACCGAAGCGAAGGTGGAAAAGTATCTGGTAGACCGCGTCGAGTTGTTGGGGGGTATGTGCCCGAAGTTCAGTGATCCTGGTAGGCGCGGCGCGCCAGATAGACTCGTGTGCCTACCAGGCCACCCTACATACTTCGTCGAGCTGAAGCGTCCGAAGCTAGGAAAGTTAGACGCGCATCAGATTAGGTATCACGCATCACTTCGAGCGGCCGGTCAGAGAGTGTGGGTTATTTGGAGTAGCGAGGGTGTCGATGACTTCTTTGCCGAAATTTAAGCCGCGCGACTACCAGCAGATTGGTACGCAGTTCATGATCGACCACCCGCGCTGCATGATCATCGCGGAGCCGGGCATGGGGAAAACCGGCATGACGCTGTCGCTGCTCGGCGCACTGAAGCTGGTTGGATCCAACTTCCTACCCGCGCTAGTGCTCGCACCGAAGCGTGTAGCTGATGTTGTGTGGGCCGGTGAAGCGAAGAAGTGGTCGACCTTCAGCGACCTGTCGGTGGTTCAGATCACGGGCACGGAGAAGCAGCGGCTGGAGATACTCAGCGCGCCGCGGTCGGATGTGTACATTTGTAATTATGAGCTGGTAGAGTGGCTTGTGAACTTGTGGCCGCAAGAGAAGTGGCCGTTCCGCGTCATCGTCGCCGACGAGTCGAGCCGGTTGAAAGGGTTTCGCCTCAACAAGGGTACGAAGCGCTCGACCGCGCTCGCGAAGATATCTCAGTTCACAGGTCGATGGATTTGCTTAACTGGAACACCATGTCCGCTGGGGCTCAACGATTTGTGGGGTCAATATTATTTTCTGGACCAGGGCCAGCGGCTCAAGCGCTCGTACACAGCGTTCATGGAGGCATACTTCATCGAGAACCAGTACACGAGACGGATCACCATGCAGCACGGCGCGGAGGCCGCCATACATGACGCAATCAAAGACATCACCATTGTCTTCCGCGCAGAAGATTGGTTAGATGTAACACAGCCCCAACTTTTACCCGTAGAGTTCGAGCTGCCGCCGGCCGTCCGCGCGCAGTACAAGCGTATGGAAAAAGAATTCTTTCTGGAGGTCGATGACGCGCAGATCGAGGCGGGCACCGCCGCGATCAAGTCCTCGAAGCTGCTGCAAATCTGCGCCGGCAGCATCATAGATACTGAGACAGGAGAGACGCATGAGGTACACGACTCCCGGCTGGAAGCGCTCGACGACGTCCTGGAGCAGATTGAACCTGAACCTCTACTGGTTAGTTACTGGTGGAAGTCTGACCCTCCCCGCATCCTGGCGCATCTGGCTCGCAAGAAAATTCTGGCGCGGGTATACCATGGGAAGCAGGATGAACAAGACTGGAACGCGCGCAAGTTCCGGGTGCTCCTCCTCCAGGAGCAGAGCGCGTTCGGGCTGAACCTGCACGGACCCTGCCGCGACATTCTGCATTACAGCTACACCTGGAGCGCGGAGCTGTGGCAGCAGATGGTGGAGAGGGTCGGCCCAGCGCGCCAGGCCCAGGCTGGTAAAAAGGCGGCGGTTCGTGTATGGTATGCCGTAGCGAAAGGTACTGTCGATCAGGACGTGATCGACAGCAATTTTGGAAAGATAACCGTAGAGCAGGCGTTGAAGCGCGCCCGCGCGAGGAGCAGACAATGAGAACGACGGAACTTAGGCCCAGCTGTCCGAAGTGTGGGCGCGTGATGATTCACGGGAAAGATACGCGCGGCAAGCACCGCTGGGTGTGCAGACCGGGCAAGGTGCATTGCTATTCAACCGTAGGAGATCCAAACGTGACGAAGAAACAGGATGGCTCGACACAGCGGAAAGGGTCGCCGCCGAAGTTTAAGCGACCGCTCGACTCAAAGATTTTCGTTGTCACGGCCGCGCAGAACGCGACACCGCTGCACGACGCGTTTTGGGCATCGCTCCTGCAGTATTGCGAATTCCGCGACGCGGAGCTGATGGTGATCCCGATCCGGTACAAGAACGCGACATCGCGCTGGACGGAGTCGCAGGCGAACGCGGAGTGGTGGCTGGACCGTCCGGCGCTGCCGTACGAGGTCGCGCAGCCGGAGAACGAGACGGAGGAGCAATACTACGCTCGCGTCTACCCGAACCGGAAATACCTGTGGAACGTCCGCAAGGATCTCAACAAGAACATCACCGTGCTAGGCGACATCAAGGTGCAACCGACCGCGGTGAGCCCGCTGACCGGCTTCGAAGGCATCACGCACGGCGAGTCCGGCATCCTGGGGCACACGAAGCTGCAGCTCAAGGTGGTCGCGACCCCGAGCGGCAAGTACCCGAAGATCCTAACGACGACCGGCGCCTGCACCGTGAAGAACTACACCGACACACGCGCCGGCAAGCTGGGCGAGTTCCATCACACGCTCGCCGCGGTGGTGGTTGAGGTCGATGGTCCGCGCTTTCATCTTCGGCAGATCAACGCGAAGAGCGACGGCACGTTCTACGATCTGGACTATCTGTACGATGGCTCTAAGCGCAAGCCGGTGCAGTACCAGGGCCTGCCGGCCATCGTGATGGGCGACACGCACGTCGAAGGCATCGACCCAGCGGTCGAGCGCGCGACGTTTGGCGACATTATCCCGTTCTTCCAGCCGAAGACCCTCTATTGGCACGATCTGGAGGACGGCGGTAGCGTGAATCACTGGGCGCAAAAGAACCCGTTCGTTACGGGCGCACGGCACTTCGCGCATCAGGATTCAGCGTCGGAGGAGTTCTACAACGCGCTCGCGTTTGTCAGCGAGCGCACGCCAGAGGGCACCCAGTCGCGCATCGTGGCATCTAACCACAACGATTGGCTCCATCGCTGGATCCTGGAGCGAGACTGGAAGACGCTGTCGCCGAGGGACCGCGGCTTCTATCTCAAGGTGGCGAGCAAGCTGTATGAACAGTCAAAGCTACTCACGGGCGACGATGCTGAGAAGCTAAACGCTTTCATTCTGCTCGCGAAGGAACACTTTGCCAATGTCCCGAACGTCAAGGTGCTCGACTACGAAGAGAGCAGCGTGGTCGAGGGCGTAGAGTGCGGCATGCACGGGCACTATGGCCCGAACGGATCGCGCGGCAGTGCTCGCAACATGCGACGCATCGGCGTGAAGTTGATCATCGGGCACTCGCATACTCCGGCCATTGAGGAGGGCTGCTACCAGGTTGGAACCTCGACTAAGTTAAGTCGCGGCTACACGCACGGCCCGAGCAGCTGGCTGAACACGCACTGCTTGATTTATCCGAACGGCAAGCGCACTCTGATAAATGTCATTGATGGAAAATGGAGGCTTTAACATATGCGCTGGATCCTGGTTTGGTGGATCATCCACCCGCACCATTCGCAGGTGATACATCGTGAGGTGTACGCCACCCAAGAAGAGTGCGTGAAGACCGAATTCATTCTTCCGGCGAACAGCCGGCATCACTGCAGCGTGGAGTAACTTGGAAATGATGAAGATCTATTTGGCCGGACCGATGTCCGGTATTCCGCAGTTCAACTTCCCGGCGTTCTTCGCCGCGGCCGATCAGCTGCGCGCTGCCGGCTTTGATGTCGTCTCGCCCGCGGAGATCGATAACTCCGAGGATAAAGGCGCCGCGCTCGCGTCCCCGGACGGCGACAATCGCAACCTCACATCGATGAACAACAAGACGTGGGGTGACTTTCTGGCGCGTGACGTGAAGCTGCTAGCCGACACCGGCATCCAGGGGGTTGTGTTCTTGCCGAACTGGCAGAATTCGAAGGGCGCGAAGCTCGAAGCGCTCGTCGGCCTGCTCCAGGGCTTCAAGTTTTGGGAGTACGAGGATGGGGCCGCGCTCAGGATTACCTCTCGGAGTGTGATCGATGCGATCAGCGATGCGATCCGGCCGAACCTAAAGGACAGCGTATGAGCCTGTTCCCGGATAACGACAAGCTGCGTAAGATGCTGCCGATCTGGAAGTATCTCACGGGCTACTTCCCGAAGGCGCACCGCGAGGTGACGAAGGTCTGCGTCGTGAACAACGTGCGCTATAACCCTGACCGCGAACCGGCGGACATCAACTGGGACCGCGGCAAGAGCACGGACCAGCTCGGCAGCGGCGCGCGGCACATGCTCGAAGCCGCAGTCGACGGCAAGGTGTTCGAGATGGTGCCGCCGGAAGTGGCGAAGCTCACGGGCATCGAGAAGGTGTACGTGCTGGCCGAGGCTATGTGGCGCATAGGTGCGGAGCTGGAGCTGACCATTGAGCGCGAGGAAGCTAAGGCGACGTTCGAGCTGAACGACGACGACCGCTTCCCCTTGAACCAGGAGTAGAACCCCATGTTCGACAAGCTGATCGACATCCTTCGAGAGATCTGGAGCGAGCTGATCCCGATAGAGATCGTCCCTCCATACAACGGAGGCGTTCAGCTGCGGATGGGGAAGCTGCTGCGCGTGCTCGACGGCGGGAAGTGGTACTGGAAGATCCCATTCGCGGACCATATGGTGACTGACCATGTGGTGCCGCGTACGGAGCGGCTTACCGGGCTCGCCACGACGACGGTCGATGGGAAAGCGATTGGGTTCGATGCGGTGATCACGTACCGCATCCACAACGTGCAGACGGCGCTACTCGATGTCGTTGACCTGAAGGACGCCATCGCAGACAGCTGTGCCGGCATCATCGGCACGACGCTGAGCAACTGCTCATGGAGTGCTATCGTGCACGGGGAGACCAGCGATGCGTTGACCGCCGAGTGCCGTAAGCGCGGTTGGAAGTGGGGAGTTGAGATTCAGCTGGTGCAGCTGACCGGCGTTGCGCCAGTGAAGAATTTGCGCGTGTCTCTGAGCGGACACGCGCATCTACCTGTTTGAGCGGTGAGGAGTGGAGACTTTGGGGGCGCTTTGGCGCCCCTCTTTTTATGTGTAGTAGAACACGGCGGCGCCCGCGTTGCCCGCCAAGCCAGAAGTGTTCGAGAGATCGTACCCTCCATCACCACCGTAGTTGATGTAGCCATTGTTGACGCCTGTCGGCGTGTGGCCGCCCTGCGAGTACGAGCCCAAGCTGTTACCGTTCGCGCCGGCCGTGCCGGTCGTGTTCGCCTGGTTACCGCCGGACGCGGTCGCGCCAGCCGTCCCGCTGCCTGGTGAATAGACACTGCCGCTGAACTGCGCACCCTGTGCGCCCGTGCTGCCGTTCGCCGTCATCGTGGTGATGGTCAAGGTGCCAGATGATACCGTGCTAGCGCTCGCGTTGCCGCCAGGGCTCGCGTTCGCAGCACCAGCGCCAGCGCCGCCACCACCGCCAGCTGCCAGCGTGTAGGTCATCGTCTTGCCAGCTGTGCAAGCATAGGAGCTGCGCGAGTACCCGCCGCCGCCCGCCGCACCACCGCCGTAGCCCGCGTTGCCGCCGCCACCGCCGCCGCCCGCACCGAACAGTTCTATCTGTACGTTGCTGGTACCGCTCGGTGCAGTCTCAGTCGCTCCAGCCGCCGCCGACGTGTAGGCGTGAATCACCGTTAGACCGGACACCGTGAGAGCAATCGAGCCGGCGCCCAGCACTGGCGTGCCGGTGTTGCTGCTCGATATCTGATACGTGCCGTTGACCGTCACGGAACCTACGTAGGTGCCGCTGTAGCCGGAGAGGCCGATGGTGAGCCCGGAGTTCGTGATGTTGGTCCACGAGCCCTGCGCCGCAGTGAAGTTCACGCCGCTCTGGCCGCTCGTGCGCGTGATGTCGATCCAATAACCGGAACCCACGTTCGAGGTCGTTGGCGAGTACCAGTTAGAGGTGGCGACACCGTTCAGCGTCGCCGTGCCGTTCGCCGCGAGGTTCAGCGGCGATGTACCAGTCCAGTTCGGCGATTGAATCGGCGAGCCGTTGATCGTGATCGTACCAGAGCCCAGCACGACCGTGCCAGCGGAGTCGCTGGAGATCTGATAGGTGCCGGTGACGAAGTTCGTCGGCGTGCCCGTTCCCGTGATGCCTATGCTGATGCCGCCAGCCGAGATGAGGACCGGCGTGCCAGTGCCAGCGCTGAAGCTGTATCCCGCGGTGCCGCCCGTCTGCGTGATAAGCAGATAGTAGCTCGCGCCGATGCTCGCGGTGGTCGGTGCGTACCAGTTCGACGCGGAAACGCCGTTGACCGTCGCCGTGCCGTTGCCGGCATAGACGACAGGCGTTACGCCGTTGTAGGTCGGGCTCTGCACGCCATTGTTATTCGACAATGTTATGGTGCCGGTCGCCACAATCGGCGATCCGCTGATGCTCGACGAGAGCGTGTACGTGCCAGTGATCGTCGCCTGCGCGTTTGAGGTGATCGTCAGGCCGCCGCTCGTGATGTTCGCATACGAGCCGTTCGCCGCGCTGAACTGCACGCCGGACAGACCGCTCGTCTTCGTGATCTTGATGTAATAGCCGGCACCGATACCTACCGTGGTCGGCGAGAACCAGTTGCCAGGAGTGGCAGTGCCGCCGACGACTGTGGTGAGACCATTGCCGCCGAACGTGACCGAGCTTGCGACTATGATCTCGCCAACCGCTGTCGGGTTCGGGGTGTACGGGGTGAAGTTGTTGCCGTGCCAGATCGGCGTGTAATACTGCACGCCATCGCAGGTTATCGGCAGCCAGCCGGCGGGCGATGATGTCGCCGTGCCAGGCTTGTTGGTGGCCGTGAACGTCGCAGTCTGCGCACCAGTGGTCGCCGAGCTGTTGATGATTATCGCAGAGTTACCAGGGAGCGTGCCGATCACTTCGAGCGCAGCGGTGCCGAGTACGCCCGCGTTGATCGTGAGCGTGACGCCAGTGCCACCCGTGTTCGGTGCATCGAGAGTAAACTCGCCCGTCGGCGCGATCTGGAAGCCGTAAGCGCTCAGCGAGGAGGTGCCCACCGTCGACAGCTGCGAGGAATATGGATCCTGCTGCCACTGCTGCACGCCGGCACTGTTGAAGAACCGCACGCGATAGATGATCGACGGGTCGAGATAGATCGGGGGGAACCGGCCGTACGCATCGGAGGTGACGCGACCAGTGTTCGAGAACGGCGTCGTCAGCGTGCCATTCGTATAGACGTTGGTCAGCGTGTTGCCACCCGACAAAGAGAACAGGTAGTACGAATTCGCAAACGTAGGCGTCAGATCGACCTGCGCCTCGCGATATGGCATGCCTTCAACAGCGCGGCCAGAGACGGTCGGGTAGCTCACGTTACTGCCAGAGCGGAATGTAGTACGTCGCGCCGTCGCATTGGACCGGCAACCACTTCGTCGGAGCGGTAGTTGCAGAGCCTGGTTTGTTGGTGGCCGCGAACGTCGCGGTTTGCGTGCCGGCGACCGCTGTCGTGTTGGCGATCAGCGCAGGCGAGCCCGCGCCCGAGCCGACAAGCTCCACTGCGGTGCCGGACGCGCGAGCGTTCACCGTCAGCGTGATGCCAGACCCACCGGGAACCGGCGCAGCCATCACCATCTCGCCCTGTGCGTCGATGTTGAGTTGCCCATTGCCAGTAACCGGCATCGCCGGCACGTACGGGTCCACGTCCTCGATCAAACTCCAGGACGAGTTGTAGAGCTGGACGCGATATATCGTCTCCGGGTTCAGGAAGATCGGAGAGAACGCGCCCGTACCGTCGGCTTGCAGCACGGAGTACAGCGGCGAAGATCCGTTGAGCGCAGCGGCAGGATACGGCAGCGTGAGCCCCGCGTCCTGATAGACAATCGCGGGCGTCGTGGTGCCGGACACGTAAAAGTTGTAGTACGCGCCGGGCATGGAGACACCGAGCGACGACAGCGGCCGCGGAATCGGATCGTAAAAAAGTTGACCTGTTGCCATTTAATCCTCTGACTCGTCTTTTGGTGCAGCCTTGCCCGCCGCCCGTCGTTCCTGTCGAACTTGCTCTAAGCGCTCGGCCGCTGAAAGGAGGTGATGTCGGAGAGACGCTGCAGCAGTCTTGCTCGCTTCGCTTGGACCGGCTGCGTTGGCGCCTTGCTGCGACCCTGCAGCCACCCGTTCATCATTTCCTGCAAAGCGGCTGGACTGGAGGAGTCCGCGGTGTTGCTCGGAGCTAAAGAGCTGGTGGAAGTCGGGGGTACTGCGGATGAGTTCATCGGTGATATCTCCATTCTTAACTAAGTCGGGAATGCTGCGGTCGCCTTTCTCTTCAGCGTGCTCGTAGGCTGTCTTCGCCCAGGACCACACGGTCTCTTGCACTTCGGCCGGTGTCCACGTCTCGCCCGTCATCCGCGAGAGCATGCTCGCCGCCTGACGCACTTTGCCTGAGAGCGCGAGGTACGTTGCCGACTTGCCGGGACCGCTCTTGGTGAGTTCGCCGGCGAGCTTCGCCGGGTCTATCTTCGCGAACGACGCCATCCACGCATCGTTCGTCACTTCGTTGACTTTGTCTGTCAGGTTGTTGTAGAAGCTATGCACTTTCGGGCCGGACAGCTTGACGTTCGACGGATCATCAGCGGTCAACGCGCGGACGCCGTTGTTCACCCACGCGTCGAGCACGTTCGAGCGGTCCGTGTTCTTCGCGCTCTTCTGCGAACTTTCTTCCATGATCCGACGGATGTCCGACGGATCGGTGGGTCGCCCTTCCTTATCCCAGTTGACGTAGGTCTTGAGCGCGTTCGCGAAGTTCGTCTGCACGCTCACCTGCGGCGACATGGCCGAGAGGAGGGCGGCGAAGCGGGGCGCCTCGTGGCCGAACGTGTTGACGATGGCCTGGGAACTTTGCTTGTACCAGCCGCGCTTCGCGGCGCCTGCCATTGCCGCCGCAGCGTACTCTTCGGTGGCCGGCGAGTTGTGGAACGCCTCCACCAGCCGCTGCGTCGAGTCAGCGCGCAGCTGCCCGCGCTCCTGATCCGTCAGCTGGTTCGTGACATGGTGCTCGTCGGCACCGACGCCCTCCTCAGCGGACTTCACGACCTTGGGCGGCAGGAGGCCGGCCTTCTGGTCCGCATAGATCGTGTCAGCACTCGATGCACCTTTGTTCAGAGCTGCTGGCGGACCGGAGTTGACCCAGGAGTTCTGCCCGAGTGTCTCGCTGTCCATAGCTCCGCGGGCTTCTGGAGAATACATCTGACGGTGGGCACGCCAAGCGTTATATTCCCCGTTGGCTCGAAAACCGTTGCCTTCAGCAGCGTGTCCGTAATAATCGTGGACCGCTCGAAATAGATCGTTGTAGGTCGCATCCTTCCCACCCATCTTGATCGGAGCCTTCTCCATCATCGGATGATCAGAGGGCGCGGCGCCCGAGCCGAAGCCCTCATCCGACGGGAAGACGCTCATGTGATTGTTCGCGCGCACATCTTCGTGCATCTCGCGCGGGTTCGTGTACGGATAGTCCTTGTCGAGATCGACTTTCACGCCGGCCTTGACCATCTGCTTGTACTGACCCAAGGTCTCCGACTTGAACGCGTCATACGACTTCGCGACCTTCGGATTCGTCGGGTCGTGCTTCATCTCTTCATAAGCGTCGCCCACGCTCTTCGCCACCTTGGGATCAAGGTAGCGATACTCGGAGAGCGGCTTGTAGTCGATGTTGGCAGACTTCGCGTAAGCTTTTGCCGCTGCACGCGCCGCGCCGTTGGGGCGGTCGCCCTCCGGCGCACCGCTCAGCGGCTTCTCGTTCATGACACGTACCGAGCCGCGCTGGCCTGAGAGCCGGCGCAGAATCTCATTCTGCTCAGCTGATAGCGGCCGCTTGCCACCCATCTGCTGATTGGCGACGCGCTCGTTACGCTCGTTGCGGGGGTTGATCCCTTCGCCACGTTGGAGCGAACGCGCGGCGCCAACCGAGCGGTTCAGCGCGTTGTCATTCTGGAATGAGAACGAGCCGCGCTGACCGGACATCCGAGCACTAAGCGGCTTGCCGTCGTGATCGCGGAAATAGTCTGGATTGAATTTGTCCCAACCCTCTTGCTTCGCAATCGCCTCATGGCCGGGCGCGACGTGCATAGACTCCGCGCCAGCGTCCGTACGCTGCGGGATCGCGGACTGCTTGGTCTTCGCCAGCACCTTCTGCATTTCGGGGTTCGAGAGCGGGCGGTCTGTGCTCGCAACCAGCGTGGGCTCAGCGACGCCATGCGCGTCAGGCGTGAGCACAGAAGACTTCGTAACCTTAGCACCCGTTGATTCTACGGCGCCCGTCGCCTCTTGCTTGCTCATTTTCCGAAAACCGGGCTGTCCCTCAATCCCCTGATGCAGGCCGACGTTCAACGTGGCGCCCGAGCCGACCTGAGGCTCGCGCGTCATCGAGTTCTCAGTGCGGCCGTCAGATTCGAAGCCGTGCTGCTCGTAATATGCTTTCAAGCGCGCGGGAGAGACCTTGTTCGCCCCTTGAGGGACGGCATCGAGTGTTACCCGAGCGCCGTGCTTGTCTGCGAGATCCGTGATCTTCTTGAGCGCAGCGGTGCCGGCGCCACTGCCAGGCTTATCCGCCGTCAGCTTCTCCAGATGCACCGCGCTCGGGTCGCCCGGATCGCGATACAGCTCGGCGGTTGACTTGCCCACACGACGACCGAGATAGCCGGCAGGCGCTTCTTCAGGGTGCAGCTCGTCGAATTCGCTCTTAACGCGCGCGCCCGGAGATTCATCCGGGTTCATGACACGCACAGAGCCTCGCTGCTTGCCGGTGCGGTCCACGAGACGCGACGTTGCCGCCTTGTCACGTGCCGCTTCGCTCATCTGCCCGGTAGCTTTCTCGACACCGTGCTCGATGGCTCGGCCGACCATGCGACCGCCGAGCGGTATCTCGTGCGCGATGCTCGCGGCAATGTTGCCGCCAGCTGACAGCGCGCGACTGCCAAGGCCCGTGCGTTCGATCTGAGCGCCAGCGCCAGGATAGTGCTTGTCCATGTGCAGCGTGTTGCCAGCGTCATTGATCGTCTTCAGGTTCCTGAGAACGTCGGGACGATCTTTGAACGTGTCCGCCATCTTTGGGGCGTAGCTCGACACCGCATTATAGAATTTGCGCGCGTTCCAACTGCCGTCAGCGTTCGTCGCCGCAGCGTGTGCGCGACTCACCATGTGTGCTTGAATCTCGCGAATCGCGGCGGCACTCGACTCCGCCAACTCGCCGCCACCTAAGTGAGCGCCGGCCTTGAGCACGTTCAGGACGTGCTCATGCTGCTCGCGCGGCAGATCGGCGATGTAGTCCATCACCTTGTGCTCGGGGATCGCGTGGTTGATGCCCTGACTGTCCGCGGGAGCGAGTAGCTTCTTGATGCCTTGCGGCTCTTCGAGCATCTGATAGCTGTGACGACGCATCGCACGCGCGGTCTGGAAGAGTCCAGGTCCACCGTGTTCGGCAACGTCGAGATCGAGGTGATTCTTCAGATCACCAGCTACGCCCATCGCGTTAGGGTTCTTACCCTTGTCGTTCAGAAACTCGCGGAAGCGCTCGGCCGCGTTGACGCTGCCGGGAGGTGTACCCTTGTCCGGGTCTCCCGTCGTCCACAGCCGTTGCAGGCGCTGCTTCGCGGCGCGCTGCAGACCGATCTCAGCATCGTTGGTGAAGTTCGAGTCGTCGTTGAGATAGTCGCTGACGCGCTGGAGCTTCGCTATCGGCCGCCCACCATTCGCCGCGCGGGCGGCGTCGTAATTTTGGTCAGTAGCCTTGTCGAACCATCCCTGTATGCCTTGGATCGCGTTACGCGTCACGCGACCACGGTCAGACACCGTCTGCGGGTCGACACTGTTGTCGAATTGCGAGCCGATACTCTGATGCACGTTCTCGGTGGCAGTGTGGAGCGCATTGTTCTCGCTCGCGATCTGCTGGCGCATCGGTTGGCTGCCGGTTTCCTTCAGCTGCCAATCATCGCCCGTGGCGTTATAGTCCCCGGCGATGGCCGAGGCGCGGCGGGTCGGGAGCATGCCGCCTGACAGCTTGTCGACGGCATCGAGGCTCGCGGCGCGCGCGTCCTGTTGTTCAGGCTGCGGTGTCTCCTGCGGGCCCTCCTCCACGGGGGAGTTGAAGAGCCGTACGGAGCCGCGCTGATTGTCCGCGGCCGCCCGGCGCGCGGCGACGCCCTCCCGCACCAGCGCGCGCTGATCGGGGGACATGGACATGTCCATCGGCGCGTTATCGGTATCGGGTAGGACGGGGGTGCTGGGAGCGGCAGGAGCTGGCTCCTGGGCGGGCGGGGTTTCGGCCGTGCCTTGGGTCGCCGGAGACTCGGACGGCGCCTGGGGCTCCGCAGGAGGCGCAGATGCACCCTCCTGCTGAGCCGGCGGGCTTCCGTCGTTAGGTGACGATGCCGGTGCCTCCTGCGGAGATAGGGACGCCGGATGCACTGCCTGGTGGATGGTGCCTTCCGGGGCGGGTATGGGGTTCGGCTGGGCGCGTAGGGAGTTGCCGCTGACCGGCTGGCCCACGTCCGGGGTGAGTGCACCAGTAGGCGCCACGGTGCCCCCAGCGGCCGTATACGTCGTGCCGGCGGGCGGTTCGGGAACCGTGAACGCGCCCTTGGCGGCGCCGGCTGCCTTGCCGGCCACCCGAGCGCCGGCCCGTACCATGCCCGGAGCGCCGAGCGCCGGGAGATCGTTGCCAACGTCCGTGGCTACATCCGCCACGGCCTGGTAGGCGTTGTCCGGCAGCGTAGCCTTCAGGGCGGCGCCCGCCGTTCCCTGGACGACTTGGCCTGGGACCGCCATCAGTGCGTTCGCGAAGCCGGCGCCTTCCTTCGTGGCAGGCACACGGTTCGCGCGATTGTTGACTTTCGCCGCCCACTCGCGGCCGCGGTCACGGCCCTGCGCGAGATAGTCGGACGCGTTGTCTGGATCGAGCGCAGCGCCGAGCGCGCCGGTAGCCTGGCCCGCGATGCTCGCGACGCCAGCGGGCACCGCTGCCGCATAGCCAGCGGCCGCGCGTGGCAGTCCGGTTAGCATCGAGAGACCTTCGCGGCCAGACTTCGCTTTGCGCACGTCCGGCGTCGCGTCGGGGTTGCGCATGAATTCGGCAACCTCTTCCGGCGCCTGCGCATCGTAACCCTTGTGCTGCTTGAACAGCTGAGCCGGCGTCGGCATGGCGTCCGTCGGGTCAGGGTTCTTCAGCCCGATGGTCGTCGGGTCCGGCATGCTGCTGATGTCGACTGGATCAGCCATTACAGCCCCAGCGCTTTGCGCGTTGCTTGCTCGTCCTGGAGTCCGTGCTTCTGCATGTACATTCTCACCTGTGCATCAGTATATTTCGGGGCGGGTGCGACACCCGCGTTCGGCTTCGCCGTCGTCGGCTGTGTCTCGGTCTGCATCGGGAAGTGCTCTTGGTTCCACGAGTTGAACTGATTCGCATCCTTGCCAGCGTGCAGATATGCCGGCACGCGCTTCGCGGAATCGAGACTGTACTGCGACATCATCGCGCCCTTGCTGATCATGTCGCGCAGCGCGCCAGGATCCATGCTCGGCGACGGGTTCAGCTCGTTGACCAACATCTTCGCTTCCATCTGCGTCATCTTGGCGAAAATTCCTTTGCCCGCCTGCAGTGCCGCGGTGCCGAGATACTTCGCCATCTCTTGATAGTCGCCGGTCATGTGGTTCTGCCAGCCGGCGGGTAGCCACTTCGAATACTTCGCCAGCTCCGCGTTCCACGCGCCGCCGTCGTAGTTACCCTTGGCGAGCACGTCCTGAGCGGCCTTGTACATCGTGAGAGCAGCGGACGCGGCACCAACACCTTGGTTCGAGGTCTTGGCGAGATCGTTGCGGGCCGCGGTCTGGTTCTTCATATCCTCCATGACTTGCGGCGGCGGCGTGGCGCCGATGGCAGGCTTGTACGGCTGGCCGTTGTTCGTCGGCTTATAGTCGTACTTGTCATCGTGCAGCGCGTCCGTGAGCTGCGGGTCGATGTTGCCCTGAGCGTTTCGCGCGCTGCCGGTGCCGTTCTGCGACTTCGGTTGGCCGCTCGGGTTCGTCGCGGGCGCAGCGGCGTGCTGACCCTGCACGTTATCAAGTGCGGACTGAGCGGTCGCGCGCGCCTCTTGCTTCTGCGCGCTGTTGCCGCTCAATGTCGACGCAGCGCCGGGCATGCCGAGCTGCGAGGCGCGGACCATCATCCAGTCGCCAGGACCGTTGATGTTCTTCGCGCCAGACATCTGCGCTGCCTTCCACGGCGCGACCTTTATCGAGCCGCCACTGCCGTCTGGCATATCGACAGACGGCGTGATCGCTTCGTGCGCGAGTTTGATGTACTGATCGGTCGACAGGCCGACCTTCTCGACGCCGGGGATTGTGATCCCGGTGTCCTTGTCGCGATACACGCCATCGTCGCCCTTCACAGCCTCGCGGCCGGTGTATTGGTGAACAGCACCCGCGACGTGCGATGCGAACATGCGCGCGGCGGCGTCTTCGTCCATCGCAGCATCGGGATCCTTCGCGAATTGCTTGCGGATCGCGGCGACAGTCTTAGGGTGCGAGGTTTCGAGCACGTCCATCGCGTTGCCATCGGGCGCGTCGGTCACGGCGTGCATCTTGTCGAAGTCGTCGCGAGCACCCATCTGATTCTGCTGAGTCTGCGACTGGATGCGCATGTCATGCATCGCCATCACGCGCTGCGGACCCATGCCATATTGGTTTTGCGGATCGACAAGGTACGCCTTCTGCAGCGCCTGCATCTCTTGCGGCGTGTACTGCGGCACGAAATACTTCGAGCGTAGCGCGGCATCGATCAGCGCGGGCTGATAGAAATTCTGGTCAGGGTTGACCGCGGACTTATCTTCGTCCGCGATATCAGAGCCGGGCGTAGTCGGCTGGTCTCCTGGACCGCCCTGGCTCGCCGGACCTTTAAGCCCGGTAGCACCAGACTTGTCGCTCTGTCCCGAGGTCTCATCGTTCAGCTGCGACAAGATCAGCGGCATGCGTGCCGACATGATCTTGTTCTGCATCGCAGCCGCTTGAGTCTGTTGCTGGATGTTCTGTGTGTTCGCCTGCGTCTGCTGCTGATTAGCGACAGCCGTCGGCCCGAAGTTTTGCGAATTGATGTTCGCAAGACCGAGGTTGAATGAACCGTTGTCAGCAATATCGCTCATTACCAGTCACCCAAGAAGCTAGTTGCATCGCTGCCGCCAGTGTCGGTCAGGCTGTTCCAGGTCGAATCGCCGCTGGAGTTGAAAGTGCTATCGGTCACGCTGTTCCAGTTCGGATCAGATGTGGTCGACCCCAAGCCAGATATGCCGAGCGGATTGCTCGCATCGAAGGTCGTCGTGGTGGGCGTCGTGCCGGTGCCCGGATTCTCGATATCATACGGGATGCCAGTCGACGGATCCACGCCACCGTTCGCCGTGTCGCCAGAGTTCGCGGACATGCTGCCGCCGCTGCTCGTGCTGCCACCACTGCCGCCGCTGCCGCCGCTGCTTCCCAGCGCCTTGCCAGCAGCGTTGATCAGGCTCGTGCCGGCGCCGTTCGCACCGAACAAGCTGCCGGCAGAATTCGCGACGCCCGTGTAGCCCATCGCCTGCGCTTGGCCGATGTTCTGCTGCAGGCCGCTGATGTTGTTCGCGGTCGTCTGGTTCGCAGTCTGCAAGCCCTGATTCGCCGTCGTGCCGAGGCCGGCCGCACCCATCAGCTGGCTGATGTAGGTGTTGTAATCCTGTGAGGCGGTGCCGGTCACATACTGACCCACAGCTGCCGCGGTGTTCGGAGTGTACGCACTGCCCATCGCAGCGGCCTGGCGCTGGACGGCTTGCGTGCCCTGGCTCACAGCAAACTGGTAGCCGGGCATGTTCTCGAAGTTCGAATAATTAGCGGGCGTGCCGTTCGTGCCTAGCGCGCTGCCGAGCGCGGTGTCCGCGCCCTGGCCGAGCTGTTGCTGCGTAGACCAAATGTTGTTGATGTTGCCAAGGTTATTCTGCTGCGTGGTGATCGCGTTTTGATCCGCGTTCGACTCCGCATTCGCCGCAGCGAGCGAGCCGGCGGTGCCTACGCCCGCCTGCAACACGCCGGGGAGCGCGCCAGTGATGGTCGAAGCAAGACTGGTGTCTGTGCTCGTAGGTGTGGATGACATGTTGCCGTTGGTCCCCTGAGTGCTCGTGCTGCCGAGATTACCGAAAATGTTTGGCCCTGCGGCCATCGCTGTAGAAGTCGCGCCGCTCGCCACTGCGCCGCTCGTGTTCGCGCCGCTCGGCTGCGCGACGCCGTTGTACATGCCGTTGATCGGCGCGTTCATCTGCAGGGCGCCGCTCGACGGCACAACCTGCTGAGTCTGAGACATCGTCGACGGTTGTGACACGGCTGGCAATGTGTTCGGCTTCGCCGCGGTCGGTGAACCCATCAATGCGCCAGCGGCCAAGCCCGTAGCTCCACCGATGGCGTAGTTCGTCCCAGCTGTTGCAAGCGAGCCTGCCGCAGTGCTGCCCGTGGCGCCGGCCACGCCAGACTTGATGTTGCCGAGGACGCCGGATCCCTGCACGGCACCAGCCACGCCTCCAGAGAGCGCGCCGATACCGACGTTGCCGCCGGTCAGCGCGCTGCGTGCTGCGCCGATGCCGGCGCCTGCAATACCCGTCGATATCGTGCTGCCGAGGCCGGTCGCGCTGTTGATCGCGCCGCCTGCCAATGGCACGAGGCCGCCGCCAGCAGCGCCGCCCAGCGCGCCACCGAGCACGCCGCCCGCGGTTATAGGTGCGCCTGTTATCGCATCTACGGCGAGTGTGTTGATGCCGCCCATCACGCCGCCAGCAATCGCACCGGCAGCTAAGCCAGACGCGATGCCGTCAGCTGCGAGCGCGCCAGCGAGTGCGGGCGCGGCGACACCGAAGGAGAGTGCCGTCGCAGCAAGAGCGCCGATGTCGGCGCCGTACTTGCTCAAGAAGCTCTTCGTCGGACGAGCGCCAGCGAACTGTTCTACGTTTGGCGTATCGCCGATGGACGACGCTATGTTCGCCGCGGCGTCAGATCCGCCAGTGAGCGCAGCACCCGAGCCCCACGTTCCGTACGGGTTCTTGCCCAAACTCTCGGTAGCGCCGCCGATGCCGGCTGTCGTCTTGCCGTTGTAAACCGGGTTCGTGCCGAGCGCATTGTAGAATGACGTGTCTTCGGCTGCCGTCCAGTTCTTCGTCGGATCGAGTACCTTCAGTCCGCTGGACGACTCCATCGCTTCCAGCAACGGATCAGTGGTGGCTGAGTTGTAGTTCGTTCCAAAAAGACCTGACGTAGAGAGCGCGCTCGACCACGCGCCGGAGAAGTTGTTATCAGCGATGTCAGCTTCGGTCGTTTTGACCGCGGACTGATATGCCGGATTCGCGTAGGCGGCGGTGGTCTGAGCGGATTGCTTAGCGGCAGCCGAGGCCGCGGTCGCCTGCGCCTGCGCATATTCTGCAGCGCCGGTCGTACCGTCTGCAGCGCCGGTCGTACCGTCCGCAAGACCGACTATGCCGCCCTGTGATGCCACCGCTTAAATCACTTCTGCGTTTGTTCGTACACGTGCATGCCGCCGATACCCAGTAGCGCGAAAAGCATCGTCGTGATCGTGCTCGTATCTACTGACGGGAGCGCGATGATGTGGCCGGCGAGCGTGCAGGCCCATTCGATGGGAGCCTTCAGGGTCGCGATGGTGAAGCCTATGACGCACACCCAGCCGGCGCCGTCACGGAAACTCATCCCCGGCTTTGCTTCAGCCGCGGCGTTCGCCTTGATCTGCTCGATCTGAACCTGGAATTGATCATCCACGGCCTTGAGGTTTCCCTCAAGCTGAGCCTGCGCGAGAGCGGCCTTCGCTTCCGCGGCCTTCGTCTTGTCCGGGAAGATCTTGTCGATGACGGTGCTCGCCAGATCAGCGATGGACCCAATGCCGGTGATGTCACCCATTCGGATACTCTCCAGTCAAAAAATAATTCGCGATGCGTGTGGCGCGGCCGGGCTTCTCGAACCCGTCAGGCTGCACTTCCTTCGCCCACTCGCTCGCGAGTAGATGGTCGTGCACGCCCTGCCAATTCTTCGCCGTGATGAGCGCGCGCGTCGGAGCAAACTGCTCCCACTTGCCGCCCATGTTGAATGCGATCTCTGTGAGTGCGTTCTTGCGGCACTCGGTGTCGCAAGATTCAAACTCCGGCCAGCGCGATGCAAGCCGCATCGCGTTCATGATGTCGGTGCAGAACCATTTGTCGCTGGTCGACTGCGGAACGGTGAACCCTTCCCACGAACGTCCGGGCGCCGGGCGCGGCATCAGATGCCCGCGGCCACACGTCCAATTGCCACGAGTGTCGAGATATGCCGTGAGTTCATCCCTTTCTGCAGCGTCCAGATCAACTGCCAGACGCCTATCGATAGACGGATCGAGAATGGTTTCATTGGTTATTGCCATGTTGCGGTTTCCTCACCTGGAATTGAATGTCGTGGACGGTGTCTTTAATATCGTCGAGCGATTGCTTCATCGCCGAGTTCTGCTGCTGGATTGTCGCTAGCTGATCGTCGTGCTTGGCGACGTGCGTCTCTGTCTGCTCGTACTTACTTTGCAGCTCAGCGATCTGCTGGTTAACCTGACCCCCATGATAGACGGTCGAGTACAAGCCGCCGGCCGTGGTAATCACCACAGCGACGGCGGCCCAAACAGACTCCATTGTCCACTTCAAGATCGTCATCTCACTCTCACTTCGGCGGCAGTCCGCTGAAAGGTACGCCGGTCGCGGGTGCGGGTAGCGCCTGCTGCACGAACTGATAGGCCTCCACCCACGCGACAGCCTCCATGCCGGTCGACTGAACACGCCGCAAAAATTCCAGAATGTTCTTTGCGATGTGCTCCGGTATCGGCGCCTGAATGGTCGGATTCACGCGCACTTCGGCATTGGGATGATCTTTGAGCGCGGCAGCGATGTGCTGCGCCAGAGCTTCGTTCTGTACCGTCGATTCATATACATCCGTCATGTTGCTCACCTCTTTTAGTTGATAACATTAGTAATACGGCACCTTGCGCGCCGTCGTCCCGATACCGATTGTGAAGTATCCGGCGGGGGTGGCTGGTAACGCTCCAGCGCCGCCAGCGGCTGGTGCGGTGGTTGTGGTTGCTACCCGTAACAGGAAGAAGGCGCCGGTCCCGTCAACGCGTACCGAGCGACCCCCTCCGGTAACCATGGTCAGCCAGTCGTTGGCTGTCGACCCGTCAAGATCAAGAGCTACCTCGGTAGCGCCCCCGCCGCCGCCGGTCCCGCTTATAAAGTCCAGGTACCCGGTACGCGTTGCTCCGGTTGAGTTGTACCCCTGTACCAGCGCACCGCCGTTGGGGGCGCCTGCCCATATATCTATGTCTGACTGGCCGTTGGATGCCTTGACGGTTAGCGCGGTCAGGCCCGCGGTCCCGACAACCGTTTCGGACCCATTAACGATAAGTGCCTGCTGCCCGGCGGCGCCGTTAATCGTGACGGCTACAGTGCCGGCGGGTGTGCTGATAACTATCGGCCCAGGACCTAACGAGATAGTCGCGTACGGCGAACTGATGTTGCCAGACACCACGATGCCGTTCGCGCCCACCGCGTTCCGAACGTCCGCGCCCTTCAGCTGATTGCTGATAAGGTTACGGAACCACGTCGGATCCCAGTCCTTCGGGATGTTCAGCGTGGTCGTGCTGGAGAGACCTGGCTTCGACTGAAGAACTATCGCCACGTTACCACTTGCACGGCTCGACGGTCGCGGTCACATCGACCGTGAACGTAGGCGACGCGTCCGTCACGCGAAACTGCATCACGAGGCTGTAATACTGGCCGATGTTCCACCACACCGCGCGGTTCGAAGTGTCGCCCGGCACGCCGAGAGTCTGCGAATCGTCTCCAGACACATCGAACGTCTCGCCCCAATTATCCGAGAGCAGTAAGCTGATGCGCGGCGCGACGCCCGGTGTCGGGCCAGCGCCGGCAGTCACCACCGCCTCTACGCGGCGTACGATCTGACGATTGTTGCCGTTGTAGAGCGCTTGCGTCGTGAAGGCGCACACAACCGGCGCGTTCGGATTGCCAAATTCTGTCTGGACGGTGTCGTCCAGGTAGCCGATGGTGCCGCTCTCCGAATCGCCGATCAGCTGCTTGCCGAACCCGTTGAAGTAGCATAGGCCGCGGTACTGGATCTCTTGACCGTTCAGCACCGACACCAAATCAAACCATTGCTGCGTCACGCAATCGTAAACGAGCGTGCGCTCAGCGAGCGGTATAGTCAGAATGTAGAACGGGTGCCCGTTCCACGTCGGTCCGCCAGCGGGCGAGGTCAGCGCATACATGCCGGTGAGCAGACCATTCTTCGCCGCGTTCGAGAGCACTGCTTCGATGCCTGCCGTCGAGATGCGCGTCGGCGTCTGGCCGTTACGCCGTCGCACGGTGAGGTCATTGCAGACCCACATCACCGAGTTGTCCTGCAGCGCGACGCTGTAGGGGCAGAGCGGATGCACGCCGTACGTCATGTACGTGTCGGCCGCCGCGCTGAACGGCGTGCCTGTCGGGTTGCCGGTGTTCACGAAGCCTTCCGACGAACGCGACCCGAACGCGAGAATTTCTCGGTGATCGACGCAGAGCGCGTAGAACGGGTCCGTGCCGAACTGCCGATTGAACGACGCCGCGGTGGTGAAGGTGATCTGGCCGTTGCCAGAGACCTGCCGCCCGTCGTCGTTGAAGAACGTGTACGAACCTTGGCCGTTATTGTTGTTCGCCAGAAAGACTATGTAACTGTCGACGAACCAGCAATCGAGCGCGCCGCCGAGCGTCAGGAAGAACGAGCTGGTGAGCTGCTGCATGCCGCCGCCACCGCTGAACGGTGTGTAGGTCCAGCAAGTGTCAGTTCCCGGCACCAGGATCACTAAGCACGCGCCGTTGTCGGTCATGCGCACGAAGCCGTTACCGATGAGCCCGCTGACGGAGCCCGGCGCGAGTGTGAACGCGCCAGCGCTCGACACCGTGTAAAGATCGAAACCAACGACCGCGTACACGACGCCGGCCATCTCCCACATGCCGCGTAGCGGGTTCAACAATCCGCTCGGCGTAAACGCTGATAGTCCAGGCCAGCGCCGGAGAGATGCCGGCTGCTGATCCTTCTCGTCGTCAGGTTGCGTCTGCGGCGCCGGCTCCGGGTAGCAGCCGATCAATCGCTTCGAGCCCGCGCGAAGATCGGCGAGCTGATACGAAGCGAGCGGCAGCGGTACGGCAGTTTGTTGCGCGACGCCCATGACTTACAGCCAGTTCGGGCCGCCCCACGGCCCGCCTTGCGGACGCGAGAGTTCTCCGAGATCGCACTCGGTGTATCGCAGGTAGCGTTTGGTCAAGCGACGCATCGCTTGCTTGATCATGCTACCCAAATCGAAACCGTCCGGGTCCGGCGACGGCGGAATCGTCACACCGTAGTGCGACGACAGCCATCCAGCGAGAACCCACTTCACGTCGGCGATGTCTTCGTCTTTGAGAGGCGCGTTGGTGTTCAACTGCGCAATGGTCTGCGGGTACCAGCCGATGTTCCCCCAACCGTCGCGCATCTGCGTTAGAAGGTTGTCGTTGAGAATGGTCATCCCGTTGGCAGACTGCGTGGCGGACGGTTGTCGGCCCTCGCGTACGACGCCAAGCTTCTGGAAAGCTTCGGTGATGATCGCCTGGTTGGTACTTGTCATGCGCCTCTCTTAAAATTCAGTGCCCGTCTCTCCGGACCTGTCACGTCTAACTTAAAGTGGTGGACGTTCACCAGCGCGCCTACTGGGTGAGGGCAGCGGCGCTTTTCTTTTTATTGCACGCGAAACCAAGTACGCGGATTCACAGCCGCTCCCGACGCCGGCTGGAAGCCGTTCAGGGTGTACTTGTACTTGACCGTCGCCGCTGCGCTACCGCCAGCGGTTGAAGCCGCCACGGTGATGGTCGCAGGGACGCCAAGTCCTGACGTTGCAATCACGTCGCCAGTGTTGGCGTTGATCGCAGTGATCGTCAGCACATCAGCCACAGCCGGAGACACGTTGCTGATCTCAGCGCAGCAACCATCCACCGGGTTCAGCGGAAGGTTGATGGTGACGGCGATGGCGCCGCCAGTCGTGTTGCTCAGGAGGAGCTGGTTCGTCTGCATGGTGATCGTCGAACCTGTGACCAGGGTCGCTCCACCGTAGAAGTCGAACGGAATGCCGACAACGTCGCCGTGCCCATATCCAACTTGAATGTTAGCCATTTTCTATATTCCTATGGGTTAGGCAGCCGACGCGACTTCGATGTTCCGCACAGCCAGCTCGGGGTAAGCGAGCACGGCGCCGACAATCGAATCGAGACGAGCCGGGAGCACGTCGTTGGACGGATCCCACTGTTGCGCGAAGCGGATGTTGTACCCTTCGAACGCTTCCGCAGCCGTCATCTTGACGAGGGGGCTGAGGTCGAGCATTGGGGGGTTCGCAAACACAATCGCGTCCCGGTACCAGCCGAGAGACTGCTTGATCAACGCGCCGTTGAGCGAGGCAAGCGCGGCCGCACCGCTCTGGCCGAAGACGCTGATCGCTGCGCCAGTTCCCGGGACGTTGTCCACGTTCTGGTAAGCGCCGCCAGTGATGATGCCCGGAGCAATCGGGATCGAGATCGCACCAGCGGTATCGCTGATGGTCGCGGTCACAACGAACTGCTTGGGTCGGCCCAGGGACGCCTTCGTCTCGGGATCGACTTCGTTCACGCCCGCAATGCTGATGATATCGCCTGCGTTCAGGGTGGTGGCACCCGACGCCCAGCCGTTGGTGTTCAGCGTGAAGGTGGAGACGAACGCGTTGCCCGCGCCGGGGTTGGACTGACCGGCACCGTTGACGACCGGAGCCGCCGTGGTGCTGAACGATCCACAGACGTGCGTCGGCAGCTTCGTGTTACGGAAGCAGACGTAGCCCGCGGCCTTATCCGAGATCACGCCTTCCAACCACTGGTCGGAAACCGTTGACTCGGGCTGGAACAGGCCCTTGTTGTCACGCACGAAGTACCGCGAGGTTTGCGGGGTCGCCGTAAAGGTGCGACGGTCGTCTTCCGGCGCCAAGGCTTCCGTCAGGTACTGCTCGTTCTGGAGCAGCTGATCGTAGGTTGCCGTGGTGTTGAAGGCGCCCGTGAACTTCGGGACGTTGTTGACTTGCCCCGTGGTGAAGTTCTCGATGCCGGCCGCGAGACGCGCCATGGCGGGTTCGAGCACTTGCTCCTCAAAGTTGTTCAGCAACATCGCGCGCTCCACCGAAGTGAAGTTGATGTCGACGCCGAGCTGTTGGTTGACCAACAGGGTGGCGAA
>Ga0182016_10001352_pt1 | contig 29951 bp, 18 predicted proteins | sample 712S2MmetaG_FD_120491 | JGI IMG/M metagenome (GOLD analysis project Ga0182016, IMG submission 120491) | Permafrost microbial communities from Stordalen Mire, Sweden - 712S2M metaG | ecosystem: Environmental > Terrestrial > Soil > Wetlands > Permafrost | place: Sweden: Stordalen | collected...
CCAGGCCACCGTCTGCGACAACGCCGCCCGCGCCCTGGAACTGATCAAGACCGAGCGCTTCGACATGGTGCTCTCCGACGTGGTCATGCCCGGCAAAGACGGCCTGGCGCTGCTCGAAGATCTCAGAGCGCAGGGCGTGCCGGTGCCGGTGGTAATGATCTCCGGCCAGGCCAACATCGAAATGGCGGTGCGCGCGACGCGCCTGGGCGCTATCGATTTTCTGGAAAAGCCGCTTTCCACCGAAAAGCTGCTGCTGACCATCGACAATGTCCTGCGCATGCGGCGTCTGGAAGACGAAAACCGCCAGTTGCGCCAGCGCGTGGGCAAGCACGAGATCGTACACTCCGGCGAAGCCATGCGGCGCGTGATGGCGCAGGTGGACCGGGTGGCCGCCAGCGAGACGCGCGTTTGCATCCTGGGCGAGACCGGCACGGGCAAGGAGTTGATCGCACGTGCGCTGCACGACCGCAGCCCGCGGCGCGACGGGCCCTTCGTCACGTTGAACTGCGCCGCGGTGCCCGCCGAGTTGATCGAATCAGAGCTCTTCGGCCACGAAAAAGGCTCCTTCACCGGCGCGGTCTCGCGGCACCTGGGCAAGTTCGAGCAGGCGCACCACGGTACCTTGTTTCTGGATGAAATCGGCGACATGCCGGCCGTGATGCAGGCCAAGTTGCTGCGCGTGCTGGAAGAGAAACAGGTGGAGCGCATCGGCGGCGACCGCTCCCTTCCGGTGGACGTGCGCGTGGTGGTGGCCACGCATCGCAATCTGGATGAGATGGCCGAGCGCGGCGCATTCCGACAGGATCTCTACCACCGCATCTACGTTTACCCGCTAGCCCTGCCGCCCTTGCGCGAGCGGCGGGAAGATATCCCGGCGCTGGTGGATCACTTCGCGCGGCAGGTTTCGGAAATCAACGGCTGGAAACCCAAGCCGGTCTCGGCCGAAGCCATCGCGGAGCTGAGCGGATACGCATGGCCCGGCAACGTGCGCGAGTTGCGCAATGTGGTCGAGCGCCTGCTGCTGCTAGCCGACGACGAAGTGGATGCGGCCGCCGTGCGACTCGCGCTGCCGCACGCCGCCACGGCCTCCGGAGCGCCGCTGGGTGGCGGCACGCTGGCGGCGCGCACCGAGACGTATGAACGCGAAGTGATCCTGGCCGAGCTGAAGCGCCACCAACGCATGACCGATACCGCCAAGGCGCTGGGCCTGGAGCGCAGCCATCTGTACAAGAAGTGCCAGCAACTCGGCATCGACCTGCGGGCTATGCGCACCGAGCCACGCGCGTAAGCAAGTGGCTACTTCCCCCGCGGCGCAGCCGTCACTCTCGCCAGAAACAAATCCAGGAACCCGCGCACATTCACATCGCGCGCGATCAGCGTGGTCGCCTTCGCGCCCTTCTCCAGTTGGTCGGCGGGCTTGAACATGGTCATGCCGTTGGCCACGCAGCAGCCGGTTTCCACCTGCACGCTCCCCAACTGCGTTTCAATCAGGTTGGGCTGAATCGCCGCCGCCACGGCCAGCGGATCGTGCAGCGTCGGGAACTGATTGGGATGGCCGTCCTGCCACAAGTCGATGAGCTTCGCCAGGAAGCGCGAGGCGGGGTTATCGGCCGCCCGCAGGCGGGCGAGGTCGGCGCCTTCCAGCTTGCAGCGCGTGGTCACGTCCAGGCCCACGGCGGTGATCGGAACTCCCGACGAGAACACGATCTCGGCCGCCACGCGGTCCCGCCAGATGTTGTACTCCTGGTACAGCATGTGGAAGGCGCCGCCCATCAGCACAATGCGGGCGATCTTAGGCCGGATGTTGGGGCCGCTCTTGAGCGCCAGCGCGATATTGGTGAGCGGTCCGATGGGCACCAGGGTGATGGGCCGCGGCGAGGCCATCAAGGTATCGATGATGAGTCCGGCGGCGCGGCGGTGCGCGGCCTCGGGAACCGTGTCCGCATCCGTGAGCACTTCGAACTGGCGCGCGCGTTGCGGCCGCACGGGATCGAGCAGCGGCTCGGAAGCGCCTGTGGCAACCGGGATATCGTGCCGGCCGTAAAGTCCCAGCTCTTTCCAGGCCAGGCGGGTGCGCGTCTCGGTGTCGTCGATGACCGTGGTCACGGCGCGCACGTCCAACTCGGGAGATTGCAGCGCCAGGGCGAGCGCCAGGGCATCGTCGATGTCGTCGCCGATGTCGGTGTCGAGAATGATGGGAATGCGTTCTTGCGCCCAGCACGCCGTGCCGAGCAGAAGGAAGAGGGGAACGAGCAGTTTGCGCATGATCATTCCCATTGTGGCAAAACCCCTGTGGGGCAGGATGGCATCCTGCGCGCGACCCGGAGGGTACCCCGCCAATCGGCGCAAACTTCACCCCGGCCCAAAACCTGTACAATCGTTTACGGAAGCTAATCTTGGCCGGTGCTGGGCGCGGGCTTCAAACCCGTCGTGCGGTACATAGTATCGCGGGTGGGTTCGACCCCCACTAGCTTCCGCCATAAGCCTTAGTGCCCGTTAGTGTGCCCAAAAGTGTGCCCGTCGTGAAGGCTTGCCAGTCGCCGGCAGCTTCTCTCGCGGCGCTGTTAGCCGCGGCGTTGGCGATTGTATCGAAGTGCGGCGCTTACGCCACCGTGTGATTGGCCAGCGTGACCGTGACGACGTCATCCGGAGTCTTGGTACTCCCGCCATCGCCTTCCGGATGGAATTCGATGGTGAGCGTGGTGGCGTTCACCACTACCCGCAGGTAGCCGTAATCGGTATCGTCGTAACTTTCCAGCGTAAGTGTGCTATCGATCGGGAAAGGCGTGCGGTAAGTTCCGCTCATCTTGGTGAGCGGCGCATGTCCGCCGCACCCGGCCACCAGATAGGGAATCTGCAGGCTGTTTACCGTGCGGGTGAATCGTTGATAGTTGTGCGAGTGGCCGGAGAATACCGCATGGGGCCAGACTCCCGCGGCCTGGCAAGCATTATCGATATCCTGCAGCATGAGGGGACTGCCGCCATGCGTGGATCCACCGGTAAAGGGCGGGTGATGCACCGCGATAATCACCGCGCCGGCGTAATTCTCGCTCTTCACACGGGCGAGCGCCGTCTGCAGGAAATCGATCTGGCGGCTGTCCAACGTGGGATATGTTCCGTTTTGGCCCGAAATCACACCGGGATCTTCCAGGACGTTGCTGTAAACGCCCAGAATGCGGACGAAGGGCGCGTCGAACGTGAAATAAACGCCCGGCTGGATCATGGTAGTGCGCGCCAGTCCTCCGGCATCGGGCGATGGCGCGAAGCCGGGGGCGCAGAAGTTGGCCAGGAAGGCTGCGAGTGTCGGCGCCGGATCGGCCGCATAGACCACGCCATCGTGATTGCCCGGAATGGCCACAATTGGCGCGGGATAACTGCGATACGGCTCGTAAAACTGATCGTAATAGTAGATAGCTTCGCCGAAATAATAGACTACGTCCCCTAAGTGGTAATAAAACGAAGGTATGTCGGCGGAGTTCGCTTCGGTGAAGTCGCTGACCATCTTATCGGCCACCAGCGATTGCGTGGTAGGCCCTTCCGCGCTCCCGGTATCGCCCACCGAATGGAAAACGATCTGTCCCGCCTGCTCGATAGCTGCCGTCTTCGCCGCTCCCGCGCTGCCGTACACCTGCGCCAGCGTGAGAATCGGCTCCGCGGCGCCGCCCACGGGCTGCGGCACGGCTTCCACGTTGGCCAGTTCCTTATCGCTCTGGTCGGTCACCGGATTCTTGAAGCCGGTGGGGCCGGGCGACGGCTGCGGTTGCGCGAAAACGGGCTGTCCCGCCGCGGACGTGCCGGCTGCCTGATCGGTGTGCGCGGTTGTGTGCAGATGTTTCGGGGGGTTACTGGACATGCGGACCTCCGATACCGGCAAGGATAGCATGTGACGAAACGCGTAAAGAGGAAACACCGTAGGAAAAGCGCATCCAAGCGCGCCTCTGGCGCTTGCCGTAGATCGTCCACGCCCGACAATACTTCCGGTGCGCGGGCTGGGTGGCACGCGCGCAATGCACAGCCCGCTCCCCGGCCGCCCGTTCCGGCGCCGGTCGCCTTGGTCCGTCGCCGCGACCGCCGGCGTGCGGATGGGGATGCGCGACGGGCGGAAGGCGCGGCGTCCGTGCACGTCACCGCGCCGCCTGGCGTCTTCGGCCCGTCCGCCCAGGCGCCCGCCGGATCGCCGCGCCGACGGCATCTCCCGCCTTCGCGCTGATCTGGTAACGGTCGGAATCGATCCGGGCCGGACCCCCTTCGAGCACCGCAGTCGGGCCCACGGCGTCGCGATTTTTCTATTGACAAATGAATTTGTCAATGTTCTAATATTCTAGTGCTGGATGTCGAGGTCATACAGTCTCCGCAGGCCGCCGCCGCCGCGCTCGCCCCGGTCCGCGCGCGGCTCCTGGCCGAATTGTCGGAGCCCGCGTCGGCGGCCACGCTGGCCGCGCGCCTCTCCCTTCCACGCCAAAAAGTGAACTACCACCTGCGCGCCCTGGAGAGCCATCACCTCGTGCGCCCTACCAGCGAACGCAAGTGGGGCGGCATCACAGAGCGCCTGGTGGAAGCCACCGCGTCGTCTTACATAGTGTCGCCCGCCGCCATGGGCCCCGCGGCGTCCGACCCTGGGCGCAGCCGCGACCGCCTGTCGGCGGGCTATCTGATCGCGCTGGCGGCCCGTGTCGTCCGTGAAGTCAGCGAACTCGCCACCCGCGCGCGCGAAACCGGCAAGCGCCTCGCCACGCTCTCGATCGACACCGAGATCCGATTCCGCTCGCCCGCCGAGCGCGCGCAATTCAGCAGCGAACTCACCGCCGCGATCACTCAGCTCGCGGCTCGTTATCATGACGCTTCCGCCCTGGGCGGACGCACGCACCGCCTCGTTCTGGTGGCGCACCCGTTACCCCAAAAAAACAAGGAGACCGCAGTATGAGTATAAAGAAAGAAGCGAACGGACGCCGTTCGGTCCAGGTGGAAGTGGAAGTTCCGGGCACCCCGGAACAGGTGTGGCAAGCAATCGCCACGGGTCCGGGCGTGAGCGCCTGGTTTGTGCCCACCGAGGTCGATGGCCGCGTCGGCGGCACCATCACAAACCACTTCGGAGGGGGCATGGACTCCGCCGCCACGATCACCGAATGGGACGCGCCGCATCGCTTCGCTGAGGAAGATTCCTGGGGGCCGAACGCGCCCACCGTGGCCACCGAATGGACTGTGGAGGCACGCGGCGGTGGCACATGCATAGTGCGCGTGGTGCACAGCCTCTTCGCCGAGACCGATGATTGGGACAATCAACTGACCGGTGTCGAATCCGGCTGGCCCTCATTCTTCCGCATTCTGCGGCTGTATCTGGAGCACTACCCCGGCCAGCCGAGTTCGCAAATCCAACTCATGGCGATGCCGGCGGCCTCGGGCGCGTGGGAGAAGCTCGCGGGTGCCCTGAATCTCGCGGGGGCAGCGCCGGGCGAGCGGCGCGATGCGGGCGACGGCACCCCTCCATTGAGCGGCATTGTGGAGTCAGTCAATGCTGCCGGGAATCCACACACGCTGTTACGCGTCGATCTGCCCGCTCCGGGTGCGGTGTTTGCCACCGCGTGCCCCGCCGGCGAGAAAGCATGGGTTACAGTGAGCTTCTATCTCTACGGCGACACGGCAGCGGCCGTCGTGGCGCGCGACCAGTCCGCCTGGACTGCGTGGATGACGAATCTCTTCCCGGCGTAAACCCGGAGGGTCCTCATTTGCCTGAGCCTTGCACGCCCTGTGGTGCGGAGCTTCAGCCCCCACAGCCTCGGGTTCAAAACTCGAGAGGACACGCTCTGCGCGGGGCCGGTCGGGCGGGCGGCGTGCACATCTTGCGGCCAGGCGCCGGCTGAAAGCCGGCTGCAGGATTGCCCGCCTACCGCACAGACTTTGGCCACATTCTGCAAATGAATGTGTCGGCCCGGAGTGTTCAATCAGCGTTCTTGCGGCCACCGTTCGCAAAGCAATAAAGCGCCCCGCGAGTGCGCACGTAGATCCGGCCATCGAGGATCGCGGGAGTCGCGAAAACATCTTCGTCAAGATTATTGATGGCGAGAATATCCCAATCCGGAGCGGCCCGCATCACGACTACCTTTCCATCTTCGCTCACGATGAAGATTTTTCCATCGGCGGCGACGGGCGAAGACCAGTAGCGGCCGAGTGCCCCGGTAAGGCGCCCCTGCTTGAAGATTTCTCCGTTATCGGGGTTCAGGCTTGTAAAAATGCCATCGCGAACCAGATAGATCACGCCCTGGTAAAGTAGCGGCGACGAGGTGTTCGGAAGTGCCTTGCGATACCTCCACAGCACGTGGCTCTTCGTAACATCGCCGCGCCCGCCGCCCCGAATTGCAATCAGGCAGTTGTCCGCGGTGTTGAGCGCTTGATTGAACCCCCATTCCCGCTCGTCGATGTATCCGTCATGGTTCAGATCATTGTCGGCGAACCATTCGGCGTTCCGGCTGGCAGCCATTTCACTGCGCGACAATTTTCCATCGCGATCTTTGTCATACATAGCCAGGGCCTCTGCAAAAGCGACCGCTTTGCCGCCTCCTCCGATTTCCCAACCGTTGACAATGATTCGGTCGTGGTCGACTATCGGCACGGTCTTTGGTTGCCACGCCAGCCCGCTCACCCACCACAATTTCTGGCCGGTCTCGGCGGCGTACGACGCCAATTCGAACGAGCCGGGAACGATCAGTTCCGCCTGCCCGCGCTTTGGCCGGTACACCGCCGGCGTGGCATAGCCACGGGTGCACTCGGGCCGCATCGTCTTCCAGATCACGCGGCCACTCATAGGATCGACGGCCAGAAGGTAGGACCCGGTGTCCTGATCGCAGATCAACACAAGTTTCCCATCGGCCAGAATCGGCGAGGAGCCGTGGCCGTTGGGGTTGTTGAACGGTCCCATTGGCAGTCGCCATCGTTCTTCACCGTCCGGACCGTAGGAGAGCAGCCCGAAATCGCCAAAGAAAACGTAGACGTTGACCCCATCTGTTACGGGCGAAGGAGATGCCGGTCCATTGGTCTCCTGGAAAGCTTCCTGCCTGTCACGCGGGGCCTGCCTGCGCCAGAGTATCCTGCCGCTCTCGCGGTCCAGACATAGGGTTTGCAGCACCTTGCCCTCAAAGGCCGTAACAAAGATATGCTCAGCGGTGAATACCGGTGAGGAATGCCCTGCTGGCAAGGCGGTTCGCCAGACAAGATTCTTTCGCGCGTCGAAGCGCTCCGGAAGGCCTTTTGAACGAGATACGCCCGAGCCGTTCGGCCCGCGAAATTGCGGCCAATCGGCGGCGGAAAGTGCGATTGGAACTAGGAGCCAGGCAAGCCAACGCACAGAAGCCCTCAGTGTACCTCGCTGCACGGCCTGCCGACATCCTCGTCTCGGGTTAGTTTCAAAGGCAGGTAGTCAATAATCCTGCGCAGATCTGGACCAAGCGACACGTGCATGGGCACTTCAATCCTATTGCAGCGGCTGTGCGCTATCCTGATTTCGGAGAATGAAACGGCGCTCTTAGATATTACTTGACGGCAATCGTCACTAAGCTCGCCTCGTCGAACCAGGGATAACTGGTGCCCTTGCCCCCGATACTCAGATACACGTCAACGGATCCCGGCGCAACGGCGTCGGGCACGCGAACGTTGAGCTGGAAGACACCCGAAATGAGCGTGGGCGCCGTCCCTGCATAAAAAACGTCCGCTTGGTACGGGCCGATCTGGACCGCCACCGGCAGCGTCAAGTAACCGAGCGGACTCAACGGCGCTATTCCCCCGGTGATCCCGCCCGGCGCCGTGGTTCCTCCGCCGGTTCCAAATAGGGAGACAACGGAGCCGCGCGCGGCCGGATTCGAGGGAGAATTCAGCGTCCCGTCTTGATTGAGAATCGCGCCCTGAAATGGAGGATTGGCCGCTGCCGGAGGAATCGGGAAAATCTCAAAGATAGCTGGGGCCGCATCCTGGATCGTCACAGTTGCCGTGTTGCTGTTGCTACTCTGGTATTGAACCTGAACCTGGGCGGTGGTTGCGCCTGCAAGTTCCCATGGGACCTGTGCGTTGATCTGTTCGGATTGTGTGTAGAGCAACGGTGCCGGCATATGGTTAAAGAAGACTTGGGTTCCAGCGAGCTGATTGCTCACCTGGCCGGCGGAGCTGATTTGCGCCGTCGCTCCGGTGGCGGGCCCGAGATCGAGCCCCCGGAGCGTCACCAACTCCCCAGGAGCGAGCGGCGTGTTCGCGAAGCTGGCCCCATTCTGTATCGCTGCAGTCAGGCAAGGCAAGTCTGTTTTGCTGGGATCCGAGATGAACAGCTTGGATACGGTGAGTTCCGGGCCCTCGACAACCGTGTTCTGCAAACCCGGAAAGTCGGCCGAAGACACGGTCTCGGCCAAATAGACCGATCCATCGGAACCTGCCGAGATGCCGGTCGGGTAGTCATAAGCGGTACCTCCGAGGTACGAGGACGCAGCCAGTGCTCCTACCGTGTCCAAGCGTGCGACGAACATGGTGGTATCGGTCCCGGCGACGCACCGCTGCAAGGCTCCCTGTGTCACCGGAAGACCTGGTCCCGCCACGCCCGCGACGTAAGTATTCCCGGCGGGATCGACGTCGAATCTGGTCGCGGAGGCGAATAACATCGAGTAAATCAAATCGGTCCCTGTGGAGTTCAGCTTTGCGAAAAAGGGAAGCAGGCTGTAATAGAGCGCATTCCACGGCGCTGCCGAACTACTCTGGAACGCCCGCACTGTCACGGGGAAGCCGGGACTGGACATGCCAGTGACATATGCGTTACCTTGCGAGTCCAAGCGAAGGGGGCCTACGGGGTCAGCCGGCCCCAGAAACGTGGAGTACAACAGCGCGCCCCCTTGCGCGTTAAGCTTTACCACAAAGGCACTCTCTCCACTAGCCGGTGGACCGCTGTAAGCGCCTGCAGTAACCGGGAAATCCATAGAGTCGGACTCGCCTGAGACATAGGCATTCCCGGAGGAGTCCACGGCGATTCCACCTGCATTGTTCGTATTACTGCCCCCCATGAACGTCGCATAGACCAACGAACCCGTCGGGCCAAACTTCGCGACAATGGCGTCCGTGGAGCCGCCATGGGACACCTGGAAGGCTCCGGTCGTCGCGGTAATGGAGTTGTCTGAACCCTGCATGGTACCGGCAAAATAAGCGTTGCCCAAATTGTCGACAGCGATGGCAGCACCCATCTGTCCCGCACCGGGAACCAATGTGGAGTAGACGACGGCCGTCCCGGTCGAGTTCAGTTTCACGATAAAACCATCCATGCCGGTCGGACTGCCCGAGCGGAATGCGGCCCCTGAAGTGGTAGGAAACGTAGTTGTTCCGTTCGATACCGAGATTCCACCGACGTACACATTGCCGGCTGGGTCCACCGCGATGCTCAGGCCCTCGTCATCGCCGGGGCCTCCCCAATAAGTGGCGAAAACGACCTTACCCGTCCCGTCCAGTTTCACGACAAAGATGTCCACGGACCCGCCTGGAAACTGAGGCTGCACAACACCAGGTGTGGTCAGGATGTCGGCGGCGCGAGTCCAACCCGTTAAATAGGAGTTTCCTGCTGAGTCCACCGCGATGCCGTCGATTTCCCCGCGAGAACGAACGTCGATGGCGCTAGAGAATACAAGACCCGGATTCGCCGCCTCGCCGATCGTGCCGTACAAACCGAAGGCCCAGATCAACGCATTACCAGGCAAAGGCATGTTAGGGAGCGTGCAAGCCTGTTGCCGTTTCTAGACGCGTCTTTGGTTGTGACGCGCAGGCAGATTCGTGGCATGATGACTCGGGAGGTGTGGCGGATTTAGTTAGCCGTGTCCGTTCGCCATGGGCCAACCCGCAGAGGGCCCGTAATCGCCGCCATCCGCTGAACCTCGAGCCAAAACTGCTGTTCGGATTCAATTGCGATCTTGCGAATGAACGCGATTTCCCGCTCTTCGATGGCCTTAGAAAGCGTCGACCGGCGTCTGGAACACCGCTGTTTGTTCTTGCCGGCGGCATTCGTGTTGATGCCGGGAACCTTCCCGCATCCCGCTCCCCCGCCGGCTCTTTCCGCCGCCCACCGCCCGCGGTCCGTCGCAGCTTCCAGGCCTTCCAGGGGGCCGCTCGGGTGTATACTTTTGGGCGGAGCCAGGCATAATGAGACGCAACCCAATGGGACGCAATCTGCTGTTGCTAGGGGCGCTTGGTTCAAGCTCCTCGAGGGCCAGGCGCTGCCCCCCGAGCAGAAGCAGAAAGTGGACGACGCCGTTCCAGCGAAGGCGGTGGCCAAGCCGAGAAGGCCTCGCCGCTTGCTGGTGAGTAGCCTGGTGATGCGCGACGGCCATCCGTGGCGCGGCAGTTCCTACGCCACCAATCCGTCAGCCAACTACGCCATCGGAGAGATGGGCAAGCGTACCGGCGCCTATGAGGCGGTGTTCAGCGACGATATCGAAATGTTCCGCGCCGACCGGATCAAACAGTTTGACGCCGTCTGCTTTCTGAATACGGGAGGCGTGTTATTCGAGGACCCGGAGTTGAAGAAATCGCTACTCGCCTTCATCGCGGGCGGCAAGGGATTCGTGGGAATTCACGATGCCATCGCGACCTTCGTACAGTATCCCAAGTACGACCAGTGGCCGCCGTTCGGCCAGATGTTGGGCGCCACCGAGAACGGCGGACATCCCTGGGACGGGGAGAGCATGACGGTGAAGGTGGAGGACCCGACGAGCCCGCTGAATGCTGTGTTTCGCGGTGAAGACTTCCAGATTGCCGACCAAGCCTTCCAGTTTCAGGAGCCGAACCTGCGCGACCACCTTCACGTGCTCCTGAGCATCGATGTGGAAAAGACCGGCTTCTCCCCAAAGCACCGCATCCTGGCGGTGCGCATGGCTGACAAGGATTTTCCCGTGACGTGGATTCGCGCGTATGAGAAGGGCCGCGTGTTCTACTGCTCGCTGGGGCATGGCGCGCCCGTCTTCTGGAACGCACCCCTGCTCGAACATTTTCTGGCCGGCATACAATACGCCTTAGGCGATCTGAAGGCGGATAGCACCCCGAGCGCAGACCTGCCCGCAGCGAAGAAGTGAGTCGGCAGCCGGCCCATCAGGATTCGCCGGCGCACCCCACGGACCACAGACTAAAGTCTGTGCCACACTAGGACCTCCATAGAGGAAACCGTTATCCTTTTGTATTTTATAGGCATCTGTGTCTGGTGCCCAGTGGTTTTAGCATCTGGATCAGGAAAAACGCGACGAACTGCCACCAGGGAGGGCGTCGCCGCGAGCGGCTGCGCGCCGGTCGGTAGTGGGTCAATTGCAAACTGACCCACTACCCGCCGGTCGCGCGGTTCCGGTGGGGTGATCGCTTCCGGACGTCCGAAGTCCGCGGGCTCGGGTCGCCATAACGCGGTTCCCGCGACCGCCGGCGGGCGGATGGGGATGCGCGGCGGAGGAAATGCTTGCTGGCCGGGCGAGCGTAGAGGTAGCGCAGGAACGCCGTCATAGCGTCCTCAGCGCCAAGCCCGAGCGCGGCGTCCACGCCTGATTAGTCGTTCCTCAGGGCGATCGCGGGCTCGACGCATGCCGCCTTGCGAGCTGGCACCAAGGTTGCGATCAGCGCGGCGCAACCCAAGGCGACGAGAACACCGCCAAAGGTGAAAGGATCGGTTGGGCGCACGCCGTAGAGCATTTTCGACATCAAGCGCGAAAGCAGAAGCGCGCCCGCGCAGCCGGCGACCGTTCCGGCGATTGCTTGTCTGATGCCTTGTCCCACGACCAGTTTCAACACATCGGATCGGCTAGCCCCCAGCGACATCCGGATTCCGATTTCATGGGTGCGGCGCGACACGGCGTAGTTCATGACTCCGTAGATGCCGGCTGCGGCCAAGGCAAGCGCGACGGCTCCGAATACTCCGAACAAGAGCATTTCAAAGCGCTGCTGGGCGGTTGCTTCTTCGACGACCCGTTCCATGGTGAGGATGTTCGAAATCGGAAGATTGTGGTCGAACGACCAGACGGCCTTCTTGATCTCAGGAGCGATGGCCGCCGCGTCGGAGCGAGCGCGGACGACAAGTGTGACGTAGTCCAAGTGATCGCCTGGATCTTCCAGGCGGCCTGCGTCGTGTTGGGCGGCGGCAAAGTAGAATTCATCCCAAATCCGTTCCGCCCAATCCAGTTGCTTGGCATTCTTGACCACGCCGATGACGGTGATCCGAGGCTGCACCTCGCCGTTCTCGGATTTAAAACGGAACCGCTTGCCGATCGGATTTTCGTTCGGCCAATAATCCTTCGCGGCGCTTTCATTGATCACGACGACTCCAGCGCCGGTTGCGTCGTCGTTGACCGAGACGTCGCGGCCGGCGAGCAGTGGCAGACGCATGGTTTCGAAATATCCGGGAGTGACGAGCCGATAGACACCGTTGGGCTCTTCGCCCCGGCGAGGCTCGGGGCGGCCTTCGAAGATGAACGATCGTGTCCAAAGGTCGCCGGCGATTGGCAAATGGTTGATGCCGGCGGCGGATACCACTCCGGGCAAGGTGCGCACGTGCTCGACGAGTTGGCGATAGAACAGCGGTCTGCGGTCGGGCAGCCCTTCGGGCGAGCCGGTCACGGACACCGTCATGGAAACCACGTTGTGCGGATCGAAGCCGGGATCGACGGCCTGCAGGGCGTAGAAGCTGCGGATCATCAATCCGGCGCCGATCAGGAGCATGAACGCCAAGGCAAATTCGCTCGCGACCAAAACGCTGCGAAGACGGCCGCGCCGGGCGGAGTCGGTACCTCCGCGTCCGCCTTCCTTGAGAGCTCCGCTTAGGTTGGCTGCCGCGGCCCTCATGGCTGGAGCGAGGCCGAACGCGATTGCCGTCAGTACGGTCACGCCGAACAGAAAGACTACGACTTGGTGGTCGATCCCCACTGTTTCGACCCGCGGAATGTAGGCCGGACTGAGCGCGACCAGAGCCTTGGTGCCCCAGAATGCGAGCATCACTCCGGCAGCCGCGCCGAGCGATGCGAGCAGAAGGCTCTCGGTTAGGAATTGACCGAGCAGCCGGTTCCTGGTGGCGCCGAGGGCCGTGCGGACGGCGATCTCCTTTTGACGGTCGGAGGTGCGCGCCAGCATCATGTGGGCCACGTTGGCGCAGGCAATCGACAGCAGGAAGGCCGCGGCTCCCAATACGATCCACAGCGGTGTTTCGACCTTTCCAGTAACGTTCTCTTTCAGCGGAGTGACCCTGGCTCCCCTGCTGGCGCCTGGATATTTTTCTTCGATGCGCGCGGCAATGGCGTTAATATCGGCTTGCGCTTGAGCGACTGTGACGCCCGGTTTCAAGCGGGCGAAGACGCGCAGACTGCGGCCCTCGCGGTCTTGCACCCGGCTGGCGAACGTCTCCGGCGCCCACATCTCGGCGCGAGTCGCCCAGAACGGCGCGAACTTGAAATCGGGCGGCATCACACCAATGATCGTGAAGCTCTCGCCGTTGAGCGTCATCCGCTTCCACAACACTTTCGGGTCACGGCCGTAGCGCCGCGTCCAGAGACCGTCGCTCAATACGATCTCGTGCTCAGCGACTTTGGCGTTGGCCTTGGTTGCAAACCAGCGCCCCAGGGCCGGTTGCACGCCCAACATCGCGAACATTCCTGGCGTCAAGTGCAAGCCCAGCACTTGCTCCGGCGGGTCGCTGTTGCTGACGTTCGGGCGCCAGAATTGAGCTGCCTCCATGGCTTCGAAAGAAGTATTCTGGACGCGCCAATCGATGAAACTGCCCGGCGCGACCGGACCGCTTCCGTAGTGCAAGACCGTTACCAGCCGGCCAGGATCCTGGTAGGCCAGCGGCCGCAACAGCACGGCGTTGACGACAGAGAAAATGGCCGTATTGGCGCCAATTCCGAGCGCCAGGGTGAGCACGGCGACGGCTGTAAATCCGGGCGTCCGCAGCAGGTTGCGAGTGCCGTAGCGGATGTCCTTCGAGAGATGCTCGACCCACTGAAAGGATCGGGTCTCGCGATGCAGTTCCTTGGCTTGCTCGAGGCCGCCATAGGAGCGCCGGGCTTCCCGGCGGGCTTCATCCGGCGTGAGCCCGCGCTTCTCGAAGTCCTCTTGCAGCAAAGCCAGATGCGATTGCATCTCTCGGGACATTTCGCCGTCCGCATGGGGGCCGCGGAACAGATTGATCAGTCTGTTGAGGAATCGGCGCATCGGCTAGATCCCTTCCGTCAGGAGTTTTTCGACCAAGCCGGCCATTCGTCGCCAGCGCTGCGTTTCTTTGGCAAGGGCCTGCACGCCCAACTTGGTAATTGCGTAGTATTTCGCTTCGCGGTTGCTTTCGGTGCGGCCCCAAGTCCCCTTGATCCGGCCTTGTTGCTCCAGCCGCACGAGTGCCGGATACAGCGTTCCCTGGTTCAGATGCAACTGGTCTTCCGAAACTTGCTGCAAACGGGTCGCGATGGCGTAGGCATGCAGCGCGCCCATCGTTTGCAAGGTTCGCAGCACGACTAAATCGAGCGTTCCTTGCAGGACGGCAATGCGGCCCAGCTCTTCACTTGGCATTCAAGTAGACTCCTGGTTCGATTATGCCGCGAATCTACTTGGCTGTCAAGTGGAGTTGTACTGTGGGGAATAACACCGACGTCGATCATCTTCACCGCTGCATCGATCCACTGTGCCTCGCTGACGAGCGGCTCGTGCGGGTGCGCGAGCAGCGGGTCCGCCGTCAGGCAGTAGAACGGGTTGGTTAAGAAGCGGCGGACGTCGCCTTCGGTCCATTCTTCTCTTTTGCCCAAGATTTCACCTCCCGCAAAAAGCGCGCATCTCGCGAATACCGACCGCAGCCGCGTGCCTGCACGCCTCACGGCACAGTTGCGCCCGCGCCGGGTCGTTTCCGAAAAACGCGGCCCTATCACAGGCTGAAGCCTGTGCCACCAACTGCCGCTAAGTCATTGATAACCGATGGCACAGACCTTGGTCTGGCCCGAATGAACGATGTTTATGCCTGTTTCAGCACCCTGCTATGCGGCCTGGGGGCCTATATCAGCAGCGTCAGAGCTTGGGACAGACTTCAATCCCGATTCTTTTTCGGATTGTCAGATCTGTTTTGCGCGATACGCCCGTGTCAACCAGGAATATAGCTGAATAACCGACCGTTCCAATGGATGCCGCCTACCACGCTCGCAACTCGCAAGCACTGGAACTCGCCATGCGGATAGCGCCCGATCGGACTCGCGCGCACGCCACCGGCGCCGGACTCGTCGGCGTGAAAAGCCCGGCGCGGTTGTACTCCAACGAAAACCGCGGATTTTGATTTTGATTTATTGATTTGGAGAAGGACGCGCCAGCCCTTCACGATTCCGGGAACGCGTGCGCGCCGTGGGTAATGGCAGGCCGCCGCGATGGTCACTGCTTCAGCGACCTCCGGATCAGTTGCGCCTGCCTTTCTAGCTTTGTCCGAGTGAATCTCGATGCAGTAGGGACATTGCGTAGTGAACGCAACGGCGAGCGCCATCAATTCCTTATACTTCGCGGGGATTGCGCCTTCCGCCATCGCGGCTTTGTCAAAAGCCCAGAAAGCTTGCATCGCGGCCGGTGCATTCGCGTCTAGGGCCTTGAGCTTTCCGAGATTACTCATGTTGTACATGGTGTTACCTCCTGTTTTTGAGAAGAACTGGTGTTACCTGGCCAGGAGATCCGCTTCGCGGCGGCCCGCCTGGCCCAGTCGATCGATCCAACAGATGGCCTACTGCACTACCTGCTTCCACACCGGAGATACAGAAGTATTGAAGTCCACATCCCCTGCGTAAACCGCCTGAATCGACGTCGTGCCTTCCGGAAGAGTGGAAATGGTGAAGGTTGCCTTATGTGTTGAGGCGTTCAGCGTCCCTTTGCCCCAAACCTTCGTGCCGGTCTGGAAGGATACTGTGCCACCGGGGTTGGCGCTGCCGGCAAATGCCCCAGTCACGGTAGCTGTAAACGTTACCAGAGGATGCAAGATGCTGGAAGGGTTCGGCGAAGCGGTCAGCGTGGTAGTGGTGGCCGCCTTGCCTACCGTCTGCGTGAGCACCGCGGAAGTACTCGCCGCAAAATTGGCGCTGCCGGTGTATGTGGCGGTGATGCTATGTCCCCCCACGGCGAGTGTGTGTGTCAGGAATTGAGCTTTTCCCGCGCTCAGTGTGCCGGTGCCCAACTGGGTCGAGCCGTCGAAGAAAGTCACCGTGCCCGCCGGTGTGCCGCTGGCCGCACTGACGGCGGCGGTAAAGGTTACGGTCTGCTGGAACTGCGAGGGGTTGACGCTTGAGGTCACCGCCGTCGTGGTAATCGTGCCCACCGTGAAATTGAGCGATTCGGCGCTCTCCACGTTACCGGCATTGTCGGTGCTGTGGAAGGTCAGCGTGTGGCTGCCCGCACCCGATACCGCGAAAGGACCGGCGTAGGTGGTCATGGACCCGCCGTCAAGCTGATAGACTGTGCTGGCGACGCCGCTGCTGGCGTCCGTGGCGGTCAGCGTGATCTGAACGGGATCGGTGGTGCTGGCCTGCCCCGTCGTTTGGGGTGGGACCGTATCGTAGCCTATGGGGCCGTACGACGAAATCCCACCGTAGCCCGTGTTATCCCAAGCCCGCACGATCACCGAGTGCCAGCCCTGGCCTGAGCCTACCGAGCAGGACGAACCCGCGAAATCGAGGCAGCCGCTGGTCTGGTTGGGAAACTGCGGCCCACTGTAAAAGGAGTTGCCGGCGCCGGGAGTGGCTTCCTTCACCGGATCGCCGCCGGGGTCTATATCCCAAGCTTGGCTGAAACCCGCTACGCCGGTCAGTTCCTTGCCATTTCGACTGGTGTCGTATATGGTCCAGCTTACCTTCTGGTTGGTGTTATACCACTTATTCAATGTGGATCCGGAAAAGTTGACAGCCGGCGCCCCCAGGTCGCCCACCAGATAAGCATTGATGGCCCAGGCCAATTGCAGGAAGTTAAACGATCCCCAGCCTGTAACCAGGTCGCGGCCCGGGCCGGCGCAAAAATACTGCAGGTTATGGGCTTCGGTAACGTCGTTGTTGTTACAGCCCGAGGTGATGTCGTAGAAGGGGGAGTGCGGCGCATAACTCGGATACAGTCCGAGAACATAAAGGTACACGTTGCCGTTGCCGAGGGGTGCGCATGGCTCACCGCTGGAACATCCACCCGTGAAATCTCCAACGTAGAGCATATAGGCGTTCGCCTGGGCAAAGAAGCCCGCTACTTCGGGCGCCACAATGCTGGTGCCGCCAGCCCCTTGCAGTTTACCTTGATAGTAGAAATTCTGCGGGGCATCATCCCAGTCGGCGTTGAGCGCGATGTCGGGGACCTGCCTGAAAACACCGCTGGGCTCTTCCATGTAGGCCGGGGCCGTAAAATAGGCGCTGCTACCGCCGCCGCTTCCGCCATCGTTCGCGACGCAAAGATCATAACCGCCGGTCCAGCCGGTTTCACCCCCGAAGAACAGACCGTTGCTCAACACGAGGTAGGAGCCGCCGGCCGAAACCACGTCGGGGTCCGACCCGGGATAGCTGACGGCGTCTTGCGTCACGCAGTCCGCGGTGGCGCCCCCATCACCAGAGATCCCTACCACGGTCCAGCCCTGCCCGATCATGGAGTTGAAGATGCCGTGAAAGACGTCCATCGACGATTGCGGGATTTCGGCGATTTCGGCAATTTGCGCACTGGTGCTCAAGACCCGCGCATAGCCGTCGCTCAACACGTGGTTGAATGCGTCGGTCAGCGTCGAGGGACTGCTGTCCGCGCCATCGTACACGTAGACCTTGGCCGTATTCGCGGCCGCGCCAAAGCTATTGGCCATGGCGGTAGCCCACTCCAAATCCATGGTGCCCTCTGCATCGGGGAGCGTCGGCGTTCCGTCGATGTAGAACTCCTGCCAGTTATCGGCAAGGTACGGGTAAGTGTTGTGGAACCCGGTAATGTCACTGGCGCTCAGATACCCGCTGCTGACGATCGCGATAGACGTCGCCGGCGGCGACGAAGCGCCGCCTAAAGGATTGCAGCAGTGTCCCAGGGCATTGAGCGCGGTTGCGTCATAAGCGTCGGAACTGTATAGAGCGGTTGGATCTAGCACGCCGTTGGTAGTGCCCGGGTCGGCAGCCAGTTTGGTGCGGTCGCCGTCGTCGCTGCCGCTGGCCCCCACGGCATAGGTCAGACCCTGCGAGTATGCAGGGAATACGGATTCCGGGAATCCGTGTTTCCCGAACTTCATGGCTTGAATGTTGTTGAGTCCTGCGACCGAGTGAACGATATTGCCTAAGACGGCTGGAACCACCGGATTGCGGTCATTGGAATAGTAAGTGCGGCCGCCGATCGCGTAGCTGTTGATTTTGACTGCCAGCGCCGCTTCGATGGCGGAGACGGGCGCCTCTACATCCACCAGCAGCCGGTTGGCGAAGCGGTGGGTAACCGTCAAGCCCTGTGCTTGTACCCAGTCGACCACGGCCTGCTCGTCCTGCGGTGACGGCGAAAAGCGCGCGTTCCACTCGTCCGCCGTCAGGAAATGCGTGAACTCCGGCGATCCCTTGGTATGCAGCGCCTCCAGGAATTGCTCCTCTTCAGCCATGTGCGGGTGTTGCAGGCCGAAGACCAGACGGAGCATTTGAGTGGAACGAAACGACCCGGCTGCGACAGCGGCGCCATTCACCACGGCTGGCGGCACCAATCCAGGGAGTTCGGTTGCGGCGCCGGTCTGCGCCTGACTGACGGCGGCAAGACCCATGAGAGAGGCCGCGCAGATGCATCCAAATTGGCTGTACTTCATATGGTGCTCCTTTTTCTCAAGACCTTGGAACCGACAAACTTCGCTCTCGCCGCAGTGAACTGGGCGGGAGGCCGGCGCGGAATAGTCCCGCCGCGAAAGGCCACGCCCGGAAAATGAGTGTGGCCTTTCCGTTTGGCCGCCCGATTCCGCGGCGAGTGCGGCAGGCTGCTGAAAGAAGGCCGGGTACCGCTTGCTTACACGCGCGGCTCAGAATTGTACCCGCGGCCAGACCGATAATTGCGGCGCCTACTACCGAATGAATGAAAAAACTTGACCCGCGGAATTAACTCCCCAGACGCCCGCTCCAGACCCGCTCGAGAGTCAGTTGATAGCTCGACTCCGAGGCCGCCGACTTCACCGGCGTTCCCAGATTTCGCGCCAGACGGTCCTGCGTCGCGGAGACCTCCGCCCATACCTCGCTCTGCCGGGCACTGGCCATCACGGCCCGCTTCATCTGTGGGGAGGCAATTGCACTTGGAGACGCTTCAAAAGCGGGTACTGGCTCGTTGCCGCGCTGGGTCCACCGTCCGTGCTCCACGCAGAATGCCGTCACATTAGCTCTGCCGGATGAGGACGGCAGGATGATATCATCCTTCAGAACTCGATCCTGCAAGCCGCCTTTTACGATCTCGCCGGATTGGATGTACACATCCTCACTCGACAGGTTCTCCACTTGCAGTTGATTGACACTTCTGGTCTCATAGACCACCACCTTATGTTGCTCCATCGCCTCGGCCAGCGTCAGGTATTTCTTCTGGATCCGGTCCGCTCCGTGGACCAGATAAATGGAAAGATTGTTGTGCGTGTACGGGCCACTGATGCGCAGTTCGGCTCCGTCCGCCGCGATCATGCATGCCGCAAGGGCGGCTAAGCAGGTTGCAGTAATTCTCATGGCGTTCATCCTTGCCCTGGAAATGCCCCCACTGCGCTAGTCCTTTCACCGCGACAGCGCCCGCCGCTCGAAGCGAGGCCCAGGCGCATGGGGGGCGTATTGCGGGGGCAAAGGGGCAAGTCATTCACGATTCCGCGGCAAGGAATGCGGGTTTCGCGCCTCGGCGTGGACGTTAATCCCGTCCTCCGTTCGCGTCACGTCGAAGTTCCCGATCAGTCGCTCATCATCGGCAAACAGCGCGCGCTTACGGGCGATAAGTTGTTCCACGAGCACCGCCGCTTCGGGTATGCCGCCGATGAGGCGCCGAACCTCATCGAGGTGCCGATGATCATTGAGCACATCCGCGAAAACCACGGCGTTCCAGACCGTACAGGCCACCGTTAATGCTTCCCTGGCTCTGCGCTCAGGCGCTTCGCTCGGGAGAGCCTGAGGGGTGAGCCTTGCGAAGTCCAGAATCGTCTCGGAGATTTTGCGGTCGGGAAATCTTGCCGTCCGTTTGGCCATCTTGCCCTCAGCGCCGAAATCTCATTTTAGGCCCGACCGTCGGCGCGCGGCCACTTCACCAGCAAGGTAGTCATTATTGCCTACCTCCGGCGACAGGCTGAGCCCGAGACGAGGCATTTCGTGCCTACCTCGGCTGGCGCCTCTACCCCCTGAGCGGGACGCGGCCGAAGGATGAAGAACATCTGCCACAGCCTTCATAACGAGTCTTAGGTAACCGTCGGTCGAAGCGCTCATTCGATCGCCTCCCCGCCAGGGCCATACCTTCGAGGTGCTCGCGACTGGGTTCCCTCAGACCGTAGCCCACGCGGTGGCTATGAGTCGTGGGGGCAATCGGGCGCCTCCGACGAGGGTGCCCGAAAGTGTGCCCTTGCTGGAGGGATTCAAAGGGACACGGTGTGAGTACCGTTATTGAAGACACTATACTTAATAGCGCCCAGTGCCCTGTGGTAACCTTTGGAGGGGTTCCACTCCCACTAGCTTCCGCCAGACGAATCTGTTTCATGAAAACCCTCACTATAGCGGTGATCGCGGGCGACGGCGTCGGGCTGGAGGTCGTCCCCCAGGCCAAGCGCGTGCTGGAGCATGCCGCCCACAAACACGATCTCAGCTTTGCGTTTCAGGACTTCGACTGGGGCGCATCGCACTTTTTCCGCTGGGGCAAGATGATGCCCTCCGGCGCGCTCGATCTGCTGCAGCCCTGCGACGCCATTCTGCTGGGCGCGGTCGGGCATCCGGACATTCCCGATCACACCACGCTGAACGGGCTGCTGCTGCCCATCCGGCGGGCTTTCGACCAGTATGCCAACGTGCGTCCGGCGTATCTCTATCCGGGCGTGAAATCGCCGCTGGCCGGGCGCGAGGGCGGCCAGATCGACCTGGTGGTCGTGCGCGAAAATACGGAAGGCGAATACGCCCAGGTGGGCGGCTTCGTCTACATGGCGCAGCCCGAGGAAGTGGCCCTACAGACTGCCGTCTTCACCCGCCGCGGCGTGGAGCGCATCGTGCGCTATGCCTTCGAACTGGCCGTCAAGCGCGCCAAGAAAATGCGCGTCACCTCGATCACCAAATCGAACGCGCAGGGTTACAGCATGGCGCTATGGGACCGCACCTTTAACGAAGTGGCCATCGAGTTCCCCGGCATCGAAACGGAATCGCTGCTGGTGGATGCCGCCGCCATGAACTTCATCCGCCGGCCGGAGAGCTTCGACGTGGTGGTGGCTTCGAACCTGTTCGGCGACATTCTGAGCGACATTTCAGCCATCGTGGTCGGCAGCATGGGGCTGGCGGCCAGCGCCAATCTGGACCCCTCGCGGCGCTTCCCGTCTATGTTCGAGCCGGTGCACGGCTCGGCGCCGGACATCGCCGGCAGGGGCGTAGTGAATCCGTTGGCGGCGATCCTGAGCGCCGCTATGATGCTGGAGCACCTGGAACAGCCGGCGGCGGCGCGCGATGTGGAGCAGGCCGTGGCCGCGGTTCTGGCCGAAGGCCAGGTGCGCACGCCGGATCTGGGCGGCGCAAACACCACGCAGGAGGTCACCGATGCGGTCCTTTCTAAAATGGCTTAGCGTGAGCATTCTGGCAACGGCAACCCTCATGGCGCAAACCAAGTGGCATCATCGCTACGCCGAAGTGAACGGCGTCAAACTGCATTACGTGGAGCAAGGCAAGGGCGAGCTGATCCTTTTTCTGCATGGATTTCCGGAATTCTGGTACGAGTGGAAGGACCTGATTCCGGAGTTCGCCAAGGACCACCACGCGGTGGCGCCCGACATGCGCGGCTACAATCTTTCCGAAGCCCCGGCGGCGGTAGAGAGCTATCGCGTGCCGCTGATCGTGGAGGACGTACGCGCGTTGGCGGTGAAACTGAAGGCGCGCAAGTTCGTGCTGGTGGGGCACGATTGGGGCGGCGTGATTGCCTGGGCTTTTGCCGCGGCGCATCCGGAGATGCTCGACAAGCTGGTGATCGTGAACGCGCCGCATCCCACGGTCTTCGCGCGCGAGCTGGCCGGCAATCCCGCGCAGCAGAAGGCCAGCGCGTACTTCAACCTGTTCAACTCTCCGCAAGCGGAAAAGGTCTTGGGACAGAACGATTTCGCGGCTTTGCAAGCGCTGATGAAGCCGTGGGCGTCGCCGGCCGATCTCAAGGAGTACGTGGCTAACTGGAGTCGCGGCCTGACCGGCGGCTTGAACTACTATCGCGCCGCGCGGCTGCGCTCCCCGGTGGATGGCGCGCAAGGCACGCCTGCCAACGAGCTGCCGCCCATGAAGCCGATCGAGACGCCGACGCTGGTAATCTGGGGCGAGAAGGACACAGCGCTGCTCACCGGCAACCTCAACGGCCTCGACGAGTATGTGAAGAGCCTGACCGTGCGGCGCATAGCGGACGGCACGCACTGGGTGATTCACGAGAAGACCGCGCAAGTGATTCGGGATATGCGCGAGTTCCTATAGCGCCGGCACGAACGCCCGCGCGCCCTCCATGTACTCGGCGACGATCCCGTTAGCCAGGCGGAGCTTGTCGAGCACCGGGATCGCCAGCCGATGCTGCAGCATCATGCAGACACTCAGCACGTCGCCCGTACCCGTGGTGTTCACTTGTCTGGCGGAAGGGCAAGCCGGCTCGACGAGGAACGACTGGCCATCGAAATAGCCGGCGCCCGCCGCGCCCATGTGTACCACAATGGCGCCCGCTCCCCAGTCCACGATGCGGCGCACCGCGACTTCCAATTCCGCGCAACCCACAAACTCGTTCAACTCGCAGACATTGCCGTGTACCAGGTCGACCCATGGCAGGACCTCGCGAATGGACTGCTTGCGCCGCTCCACCTCGCCCGCGGACGACACGCCCCATCGCGGATCCCAATTCAGGTCGATGGAGATGGACATGCCCACCTCTCGCGCCGCGCGGAACAAGCGCTGGTTGCCACCGCATAGCATGCGCTCGGAGAACCATACGTCCGTGCGCGACAAGTGGTCGTAACCGGGCAACACCGAGAGGTCCAGATCTTCGAAGGTCAGCGATTCGTTGTTCTCGAGACAGCTTACGAAGTGGCGATGCCCGGTGTCGTAGACCAGGTTGATCGATGTTCCCGTTGCCGCCGCGGGGTCTCGCCTCAGATGCGCATCGACGCCTTGTTGCCGCAAGGCCTCTTGCAGTCGCAACCCGAGCGCATCCGCGCCGGTCTTGCCCAGGAAAGCCACCTTCGCACCCAGGGCGGCCGCGGCACAGGCGGTATTGGCTCCCCCGCCTCCCGTGGTTTCACGAATGAATGGCACGGACGTTTCGCCATCCTGAAAGAGATAGGCGCCCGGCGCGACCGGAGCGATTCTGAGATCGCGGTTCAGGTTGCCGATTACGCACAGGCTGGCGAAGGCGAACGGCTCTGCGGGCGTCATTGAGACCAGCATACTGCGGAAGGCATTCCGCTTGGAAGATCGACTATCGAAATGGGGGACTTTGAGCGACTGGCAAGCTCGAAGTGGCGGCCAAGTATTGCGAGATAATCCCGGGCGTAGCGGTACTAACCAGAGAAAGCATTGCAATGTCCTCGGCCGTTAACTACATTGTTGTCAAGAGGCGAGTCCATGAAACACACCCAATGCCTTATTAGCGCGTCATCCCTGCTCCTTGTCCTCCTAAGTGTGATTCCGAGCGCTACGGCCCAGAAACGAATACCCCGCGCACAGACCAACGCTTCAGGCAGAGCCGTGGGCGCGGCCTCCGCCGGCCCTGTATTCAGCACAACGCAAAATTCTCCCGCGGGTTTCGGGGGAGCTTCCCAATCGGTTACAGCCGACTTCAACGGCGACGGCATACCCGATCTCGCGGTCGTCAATCCCTGCAATGCGTCCGACTGTGGCAGCGGCTACGCTTCGGTGGCAGTCCTGATCGGCAACGGCGATGGCAGCTTTCAGGCGCCGGTGAACTATGCCACCGGCTCGTATGGGCCTATGTCACTGGCCGCTGGCGATTTTAACGGAGACGGAAGACCGGACTTGGTGGTGGCGTCTCAGTGCGCCGTTAGCGCCAATTGCGCAACCGGCCTGGTAAGTCTGCTTTTGGGCAATGGCGACGGCACCTTCCAATCGCCCGTCCCTTACTCGACCGGGGCGGGCAACAGCTACTTTGTCACAACTGGCGATTTCAACGGGGACGGCAACCTGGATCTGGCGGTGGCCAATCAGATCGGCCCAAGCGCGAACAGTGTAATCGTGATTCTATTGGGCAACGGCGACGGAACCTTCGGGGCGCCCGCCAGTTATACAACAGGGGCTGCAACCGCCGCCTCACTGGCAGTAGGCGATTTCAATGAAGACGGCGCGCCCGACTTGGCGGTGGCCAACGGCGCAGCCGATTCGGTCAGCATCCTGTTGGGCAATGGCGATGGAACTTTTCAGGCCGCGGAGGTCTACGCGTCCGGCGGAGCCTTTGCCAACTCCCTCGCGGTGGGCGACTTCAATGGCGACGGTGCGCCCGACCTGGCGGTGGCCAACGGATGCGCGAGCGACAATAACGCCGTGGGTTGTTCGGCGAGCGGCTCCGTAGCGGTGCTGTTGGGGAACGGCGACGGCACTTTTCAACCGCCCGTCGCGTATGGGTCCGGAGGAAATAACGCCACCTTCGTAACGTTGGCCGATTTCAACGGCGACGGCAATCTCGATTTGGCCGTGAGCAACCTCGGTCCTTCGGCTGGCGGCAGCGCCGGTGTGCTGAGTCTGTTGCTGGGCAATGGCGACGGCACCTTCCAGCCGGCGGCCGGCTACTCTTCAGGGGGCAGCCTGGCCGCATCCGTCTCCGCGGGTTACTTCAGCGGCAACGCCCAACCCGACTTAGCGGTGGTCAACCAGTGCTCCTCGTCAGGGAGTTGCACCAACAGCTTAGTGGGCGTGCTATCGAACACAGTTTCCCCGTTCCAGTTGACTGCAAGCTCCACCGTGCTGACCACTTCGGTCAGTCCGGCCGGGTTCAACCAAGCCATCTCTTTGACCGCCACCATCGCACCCGGCTTCAGCGGCGGAGCGCCCACCGGCAGTGTCACCTTTTACGACGGCGCCACCGCTCTTTCCACGGTGGCCGTTTCCAGCGGGCAGGCTGCGTACACCGCTCGATTCACCGCGGCCGGGCGGCACGCTCTTCAGGCCATTTATTCGGGCGACACGAATTATGCCGCCAGTTCCTCGGCCTTCTTGAGCGAAACGGTGGGTACTCCGGTGACATTAACCTCGTCGGTGAACCCGTCCCCATCGAATCAAGCTGTCATCTTCACCGCAACCGTCGGTGGGGGCAGCGGCAGGGCCACGGGTTACGTCACCTTCATGGACGGCGCTAGCTCGCTGGGGACTTACAGTCTGACTAATGGTAGTGTCTCCGTTACCGAAACGGCGCCGGTCGCCGGCAACCACCCCATAACGGCTGCCTACAGCGGCGACGCGAACTTCCAGCCGGGTCTTGCAGCCCTGACCCAAGCGGTCAGCCAGGCCACGACGACGACTCTGGCATCCAACGGCAATCCCGCCAACGTCAACCAATCCATCCTATTTACCGCGACTGTAACCGGACAGGACGGCAGCGCGGCAACCGGCGCAGTCGCTTTCCTCGCAGGCAGTCCGCCCACAATTTGGGGCTCGGCGCCGCTGGTGAACGGCCAGGCCAGCATCGCGAACACCTTCAACAGTGCCAACACTTATCCAGTCACGGCGGCGTATCTGGGCAGTTCGGATTACCAGAACGGCACCGCGGCGGTATTCAGTCAGGTGGTGAACGGAAGCCAGGGCGTGACCACAACGACTTCACTAACGTCGTCCGGCACACCGACCTTCGTCGGCCAGCCGGTGACATTCACGGCGACAGTCAGTCCGGCATCCGGCGCCATACCTAACGGCGAGCTCGTCACTTTCTACGACGGAAGTAACACGCTGGGATCGGCCGCGACGGCCAACGGTATAGCCACTTTTACCACTTCGTCGCTGCCGGCGGGCGCCAACGCCATCACCGCCAGTTATGCCGGCGACGGAACATACCAGACCAGCACGTCGCGCACGTTGTACCAGACTGTTCAACTGAACCCAACTACGATGACCTTGTCATCCAGTCTGAACCCGTCCACCTACGGGCAGCCCGTGACATTCAGCGTAGTGGTCACGCCTCAATCGGGAACGGGTACCCCCACCGGCAACGTTTCCCTTAAGAACGGCACAACTCCCTTTGGCTCCGTCGTGCTGAACAACGGCGCCGGGACCATGACCACGTCGGCGCTGCCAGCCGGCTCGTTATCGATTAACGCGTTCTATAACGGCGACCCAAACTTCTCCACCAGCTCCGCCACCTTGCCGCAGTCTGTCAATGTGGCATCCACGACCACGGCGTTGACTTCCACGCCCAACCCATCGTCGCTGAATCAAACAGTTACCTTCACTGCCACAGTGACCGGACAATATGGCGGGACGCCGGGCGGCACGGTAACGTTCACCCAAGGATCCACAATCCTGGGAAGCGCCGCGCCGAGTTACGGCAGGGCTATCATAACGGCGGCGTTTTCCGCTACCGGCACATACCCGGTTATTGCAACTTACTCTGGCGACGGGAGCGACGGCGCCAGCACCTCCGCCGCATTGAATCAGGTGGTGACCAACATCGCCACAACTACCACCCTTACTTCTTCCGGCTCCCCCTCGCTGGCCGGACAAACCGTCACGTTCACAGCTACCGTAACGCCTAACTCCGGCGCCATACCGGATGGCGAGACAGTTACGTTCAACGACAGCGGAGCCGCCATCGGCACAGGCGCCACGAAGAGCGGCGTAGTGACTTTTGCCACGGGCGCTCTGCTCGCGGGCACGCACGTGATCACCGCGGTCTATGCGGGCGACGCCAGCTACCAGACCAGCACATCGAAAGCGCTCCTGCAGGTGGTGAACCACAATAACAGCGCAACCACGCTGGTTCCGAGCGCCAATCCGTCCGTGTATGGCCAGGCTCTGACGCTAACGGCCACTGTAACTCCAGTGACGGGTACGGTTGTGCCTACCGGTAACGTGACATTCAAAAACGGCTCCAGTCCGATCGGCTCGGTCGCGCTGGTCAACGGTTCCGCGCCTTTCACCACATCGGCCCTGGCAGCAGGCTCTCTGGCGCTTACGGCCTCCTACTCCGGCGACGCTAACTATGCGGCCAGTTCCGCGGCGCTGACTCAAGTCGTGAGCCAGGCTTCAACCACAACTACGCTCACTTCGAATCCGAACCCATCGTCGCTGAGCCAGACCGTCACCTTCACCGCCACGGTCGCCGCGCAGTATCAGGCGGCCATAACCGGTTCGGTGACGTTCATGAACGGATCCACAACTCTGGGCAGCGCGCCCGTCGCGAAGAACAAGGCGACTTTCACAAGCGCTTTTTCCACTGCTGGAACAGATCCGATCACCGCGGTTTACACGGGCGATGCAAACAACCTGACCAGCAGTTCCCAGGCGCTAAGCCAGGTGGTGACCAACGCCCCTACAACCACCACGGTCACCTCGTCGGGCTCGCCGGCGTTCGACGGACAGCCGGTAACATTCACGGCCACGGTGACATCCTCCTATGGCGCAATACCCAACGGCGAGTTGATCACGTTCTACGATTCCGGTACGCGTATCGGCGCCGGCAACACCCAGGGCGGCGCGGCCAGTATGACGACATCGTCATTGACAGTCGGCGCGCATACCATCACCGCGACCTATGCCGGCGACTCTTCGTTCGAGTCGAGCACTTCAAAGGCCATCAACCAGACGATTAGCCTCAACACCACGACTATTCTGTTGACCACCAATGCGAATCCCGCCGCTTACGGCCTGCCTGTCACCTTTACCGTCACCGTGAGCAGTGTGCTTTCTGGCGGACCCACGCCTACCGGCACCGTCACGTTCAAAAACGGCACGGTCGCGCTAGGCGTGGCGACGCTCAACCCGCAAGGATCGGCTACCCTGACTACAGTGACTCTGGGCGCCGGAGTCTATGCGATTACGGTCGCGTATAACGGAGATACGTCATCTGCGAAGAGCACATCCGGGACCCTGAACCAGACCGTGAACGCGGCCGCGACCACCACCCAGCTCGTTTCGTCGGTCAGTCCGGCGGCGCTCGGCGAATCGGTTACCTTTACGGCGATCGTGAGATCTGCCACGGCATTCGCCACCGGATCGGTGACTTTTGCCGCCGGCTCCACGGTTTTGGGGACCGCGACCCTGGCCACCGGTTCGGCCAAGTTGGCAGTCGCCACGCTGCCGGCGGGCGCCAGCACTGTTACGGCCACCTATACGGGAAGCGCCAACGTGGCGGGCAGCGCCGCATCCATGATTCAAAGCGTGGAGTGACGCCTGCCGGAACGCGTTGCTAGAATGAACTGCTTATGGATGGTGTGTTACTTCTGGTGCGCCTGTTATTGTCGGCCACTTTCGCCCTCGCGGGCATCACCAAGGCGGCCGATCCAGCGGGTACGCGGCAATCCGTCCTGGATTTCGGTGCACCCGCGTTTCTCGCGCGGCCTCTGGCGCTCTTGTTGCCACTGGCGGAGCTGGCCTGCGCCATCGCTCTGCTTCCCGCCGCCTCGGCCGTCTGGGGGGCTGCCGGAACTCTCGCGCTGCTTCTGTCGTTCATCGTTGCAATCGGCATCAGCCTGGCCCGGGGCCGCCGGCCCGATTGCCATTGTTTTGGCCAACTGCATTCCGCCCCGGTAGGTTGGACTACCCTCGCGCGGAACGTCGTCCTTTCCGCCATGGCGAGCCTGGTGATCCTCGAAGGCGCGCGAACACGCCCTGGGAGCTACCTCGCCTGGTTCGGCAGTTTGAGCCGTTTTGAAGCTGCCGTGCTGGCTTTCGCACTCGGCGTTGCGGCGCTGACGCTGCTCTGGTTCGGGTCCTTCCTTCACCTGCTGCGCCAGAACGGCCGCCTGCTGTTGCGCCTGGAAGCCGTAGAAACCGAACTCGGATTGCGCCCGGCGCCGCCCCCGCCGGGTCTGCCGGTCGATACTCCCGCGCCGCCCTTTCGACTGGCGGCGCTCGATGGCAGCGTGGTCACATTGGACTCGCTGCGCCAGGACAACGACTCACTCCTGCTGCTGTTCATCGAGCCGGGCTGCGGCGGCTGCGATGCGCTGATGCCCGAGGTCGCACAGTGGCAACAGGCACACGCGGACCGCTTGTCGATCGTGCTCATCAGCCATGGCGCCTTGGAGACCAATCGCGCCAAGGCAGCCGAGCACCCCCTGCGGAACTTCCTGCTGCAGTTGAACGATGAGGTTTCGCGAGCCTATCGGGCCGAGGGAGTTCCGACCGCCGTGCTCATTAAGAACGGCCGGATCGCCAGCCCGGTTGCTGCGGGCGCGGACGCCATTCACTCCCTGGTCGCCAATGCCCTCATGCCGCCGCCACTGGCAAAGGGAGAACTGGTGCCGGAACTCGCGCTTCCGGATTTGAACGGCGATGCCGTCGACTTGCGCGCCCTGCGCGGCACACGCCATTTGTTGCTCTTCTGGAATCCGGACTGCGGCTTTTGCCAGCAGATGCTCGAAGATATCAAAGCGTGGGAGCGCGATCCCCCCAAGGGCGCGCCGCAGTTGCTGGTGGTCTCCACCGGCGCTCCGGACGCCAATCGCGCGCAGGGTTTTCGTGCGCCCATGGTGTTGGATCGGAACTTCCATATCGGTAAGTTGTGCGGCGCCACGGGCACACCTGCGGCCGTACTGCTGGACGAAGAGTGCCGCGTAGCTTCCGAAGTGGGTGTGGGAG
>Ga0182016_10001356_pt1 | contig 29900 bp, 27 predicted proteins | sample 712S2MmetaG_FD_120491 | JGI IMG/M metagenome (GOLD analysis project Ga0182016, IMG submission 120491) | Permafrost microbial communities from Stordalen Mire, Sweden - 712S2M metaG | ecosystem: Environmental > Terrestrial > Soil > Wetlands > Permafrost | place: Sweden: Stordalen | collected...
CGTCGTAACGTTATTCTTGATGAAGGCTGCGGCCTCCTTCAACTCCTTCTCTCGTCGGCCAGTGATCACGACGTGCGCGCCTTCTTCCACGAAGCGCCTGGCTGTTGCCAGGCCAATCCCGCTGCTTCCGCCTGTGATAACCGCAATTTTTCCCGCCAATTTTTGTCCATGGTTACTACTCATATATTTGTCCTATTTTTTTTGTTGTTTTTTTAGGTTGGATTTACGCTTTTCCTCCAAAGCTGACATAGTCATCGAGTTCGCCGAATTCGAACAAGGTTTTGACGTCTTCCCGGGTTTTGGAAAGCCGGCCCAGGTATTTGGCAAAGAACGCAAGTGTTTCAGCGTCGCCGTCCAGTCCGCGTTTTTCCATGAAAGCAGACCAGGGCCCGATTTCCCATGCAGAGCGCGGGGTCTTGGAATGGGCCTGAACCCATTCGAGCATTTCCCCGTCACCCTTGCCGGCTGCCAATTCCTTCAACAAGGCATCGGGATTGAAGCCAAGAAATTGCACCAGGCGCTGATCGGTTGTGGAATTGTATACGTATTCGCCGTTTTTCTTCGCGAGAGTCGCCCGGCCCTTGTCGAGCATGCGGGCCAAAACCACGTAGTTGCCCAAACGAACGCGAAAGCTCCGGGGTGGGCGCTGAGTCAGATCAATAAAGAAACGGTGAGCTTTCATAATGTTCTAGTTTTGAAATAGCCGGTTGGTCCAAATGGATCTCGGCCATGATTTTTTTGTCCGCCGCCATGTTCCGGTGCATAAATTCGTTGTTTCGATTATTCCTGTGAATTGCTTGTTTTGTGTCGTCGTCGCGAATCATTGGTGCATTCATTGAGCGAAGTTATCACGGCGGCGTTCGGGCGCTATAAGGTGTTCACCCCCATTAGGGGACAAGGCCCGATCATTTGTTCCAGCCGCAACCCTTAATAATGGTCAACTTAACGCTGCTCTCAATAATGCCCGCGCGGATGTCGCCGCCGTGGCCAATGCGTTTGGCTACGAGGTGCAGATCTGCACGGGCACCGGCGCGTGGACGTCGGTCAAATACTCGCAGCAGGCCCGCACCATCACGCTGACCGGTCTGACCACCGGCACGGTGTATCAGGTGCGTGTCCGCGCGCTGGGCGGCAGCACCGGTCAAAGCGACTGGTCCATGCCCGGCTCCAGCATCGTGGACTAACCGGTAGGGCGGAGCTGCTGCTCCGCCAGATATTTCTGCCAGCGGAAAAGACGGGGCGCGGACTGAAAATAGGACTTGAAAATCGGTGGAACAGGCAGAGACTCACGGAAATCTCCACGCTGGCCATGGGCAAAAGAACCTTTTTGGGACATGTCTGACCAGATGCCGAGAAAAGAAAGGGCCTGATGAGCGAATTCAAATTCCTTTGCCCGGAGTGCGGTCAGAAAATTCTGGCCGACAGCGCCGTCAGCGGCGCGGGGATTGCCTGTCCCACCTGCCAAAAAACCATAACGATTCCCGCCGCCACCCCGGTGCCGGGGATGAAAGCCGTCCCGGCTGGAGTGGGAACCGGTGGCGCGGCCGCTTCGCCCCCGCCAGTTCTCCAAACGGCATCGCGGCCGGCGTCTTCGGCCGCCGCCGCCGGCCGCCCGCAACAAACTCCGGACCGCTTTTCCGTGCTGGCGGCGGCGTCCCTGATTTGCTCGGTGTTCGTGCCGCTCGGTTCGATCCCGGGAATTATTTTCGGGCACCTGGCCAGGGCGCGGATGCGCCGCAACATTTTTTTGGTGGGGGAGAAAACGGCCGCCGCCGGGCTGCTCATCAGTTACTGCGTGCTGCTGGCCACGCTGGCGGTGGGCGGAATTTTTCTTTTTAACCACTGGTATTTCCGCCCGGTGATGGTGCTGCGCGAATCGCCGGAAGCCATCGCGGCCCTGCAGCCGCGGGTTGTGGACGAGGTGATCATGGGCCAGAACGAGGATGCCCACGGCGTGGACGGGGTGAGGGACTCCACGGACGAGAACCGCGGGAAATTCTGCCACAGCGCGGCCTACGGCGGTTCGTTCAGCTACCTGATGAAAGTCCTGCCGAACCGGGCGATGACATTAAACTGCCGTTACTCCGGCAGTGAGCACAACGGCCATGCGTTTGACATCGCCGTGGACAACCAGATCATTGCCAACGAGAACCTCACCGCCGCGGCGCCCGGACATTTTTTCGACCGGGAATATAAAATCCCGGCGGAACTGACCCGCGGGAAAACCCAGGTGAAGGTGGAATTCCAGGCGCATGCGGGCAGGACGGCCGGCGGGGTTTACAGCTGCCAGACATTGAAACGGTAAACCCGCAAGGAGACTTGGACATGAAAACATTTCAGAAATTCCCCCTGCTGCCGGTGGTGGCGCTGGCATTCAACCTGCACGCCGCGACCAATGACACCGCGCCATTTTCCGGCACGGTCGTGGACGCGCAGGGCAGGCCGGTGGCGGGCGCGACCGTGGAGGACTATCAATACGCGTCGCGCACGGGTTCCGGGCCGGTGGAAATGGAGGTGGAACAGCACGCCACGACGGACGACCGGGGCGCATTTGAATTTCCGGTGTTTCACGGACAGGCGGTGGTGCTGGTGACGAAGGCCGGGTTCGCGCCGGGCTGGCGGACGTGGTATGCCGCCGCGCCGGAGGAATCCCAAAAAATCATGCTGAGCGCCGCCTCCGCACTCGCGGGGGAGGTGGTGGATGATGCGGGCCGGCCGGTGGCGGATGCGGAAGTATGGGTGTCGGCCGCGTTAAACAAGGCCCTGACCGACATCGGCCAGCCAAACTTTTTATCCGGCAAAATCGCCCGCACACTCTTTTCCACGCGGACTTCGGCGGATGGAAAATTTCGCATCGAAAATTTTCCCGCCGACGGGCAGGCCCTTCTCTCGGTGAAAAAAACCGGCCAGGCGCAGCGGCAAACCGCCAATTCGCTCCGATTCGATGAACTGCCGATTCACGCCGGGCAGGAAGACATCACCCTGACGCTTGACCCGGCCGGAAGCGTCACCGGCAAGGTCGTCGTGCGCGGTTCCGGCCAGCCGCTCGCACACGCGGTGGTCGGCCTTCAACCGGCGACACCGGGCATGGGATCCTTCCTTTTCGACCAGGGGACAATTGTGTCCGCGGCGGATGGATCATTTCAGATTCCTGACGTTCCCGCCGGTTCCTATAAAATCACGGCAAATTTTACCAATGAACCCATCGCCGACTGGGTGGCGGATGCGGTTCCGGTCACGGTGGCCACCGGCCAGACGGTGACTGACGTGCAAATACAAGCCGGCAAAGGCGGTGTCGTGGAGGTGACCGTCCGCGGAAAGAACAATCACGAACCGCTCCCGGACGCGAGCGTGTCAATGAACAACGAAAATTACAGTCGCGCCAGCACCACGGGAACGAACGGGGTCGCCAGCTTCCGGCTGCCGCCGGGACAATTCACCGCCTTCGCGAACAAACAGGACTGGTCGCAGGCGCAGGCGCAGACCATGGTGGCGGAGGGGCAGACAATTCAGGTCACGATTGACCTGGGCGCGCCGTTCAAAGTCGCCGGGGTCGTGCGCGACGACGCCGGTGCGCCGGTTGAGGGCGCAAGTATCGGGGTGTTTCCGGATTACAGCAATGACAACACGGGCAGGAAAACCGACGCGAACGGGCATTACGAATTGAGCTGGCAAAAACCTGCCTGGGCGGGATCGCAGAACCAAAGTTTTTTTCTGCTCGCGCGGCATACGGAACGAAAGCTCGCCGCCATACAGGAATTGGAAGAGACGACGACAAATCTGGACGTGACTTTGAAGCCGGCGATGAGTGTGTCCGGGCGCATGCAGGATACCGGGGGGAAAGCGGTCACAAACGCGGTGGTTTATATCACGCTTCACCGGGAAAACATGGGTTTTCCCGTCAGCCGCCAGCCCCTTCATTCTGATGAACAGGGCCGCATCGAGATGGAGGCGTTGCCGCCGGGCGAGATTTACGGCTTGTATGTCAATGCCCGTGGCTATGGCAGCGCCCAGCAGGAGATGGATGCGGCGGACCCGAAGGCGGACCACCATGATTTTCCGCCGCTCATCGTCAAGCTTGCCGACCGCAAGCTCGCCGGCCGCGTCCTGGGCACCGACGGCAAACCCGTCGCCGGCGTTCAAGTTTGGATGAACGGCGAAGGCCAGCCGAACGGCAACACCACCACCGACGCCGACGGGCGGTTTGTTTATGACGCGGTTTGCGCCGGCCCGGTGACGGTGAACGCCAACCTGAAAGGCGCCTACGGTTCGGCGGCAGCAGTGGGCGGCGATACGAATGTGGTCATCCGGTTTGACGCCAGAAACAACTATGTTATGGCGTCAACACCACAGACGCTGACCGGCACCGTTTACGATGCTTCCGGCAAACCTGCCGTTGGCGCGCGCGTGGTCGTCACTCCGACCTGGGGAGCGATCAATAATGACAAGACCGATGTCAGCGGCGATTTTTCCGTCAACTGGCAGCCGCAGCCGGGAATGCGCGATGCGAAATATTTCGTCATCGCGCGCGATATCGAACAGAACCTGGCCGCGATTGAACCCATTGACACCAATAAAACCCGCGTCAACCTGCGGCTGGGGCCGGGCTTTTCCATTTCGGGAACCGTGCTGGACGCGACCGGCGCGCCGCTGGCCCGCGCGAACGTCAATTTGAACCTGATGGCCGGGAACATGGGCGGCATGGTGGAATACCAGCCCATCAAAGTGAGTTCCGACGGGACGTTCACCATTCCGGCACTGCCGGTGGGACAGCAATACCATGTGTATGTTTCGGCGAAAGGCTTCGGCTCCGCGCAGAAAATTATTGGGAAAACCCAAAGCCGGACCAACCACATGCAGTTTTCGCCGTTCAAGCTCAAGACCGCCGACCGCGAGCTTGCCGGCCGGGTGCTGGGCGACGATGGCAAGCCGCTGCCCGGCGCGCAGGTCAGCATCAACGGCGACGGCCAACCGAACGGCAACATGCGAACCGACGAGAACGGGCATTTCCATTTCAAGGTCTGCGCCGGGCCGATACAAGTCTTCGCGTGGTCACAGGGTTCGGGCCGGAACAATTCCGGCAACGCGGAGGCCCTCGGCGGAGACACAACCGTGGTGGTGAAAATGGGCGAACAGGCGCCGCAACGCCAAACCGTCATGAGAGAAACTCCGCTCAAGCCCCAGCCCTGGACATGGAACGCCCTCGTGGCCTGGCCGGAAAATCACCGGACCGGCGCGATCATCCTGCTCTCACTGCAAGGCGCGCTGCTTTTGGCAACGGCGGGTGGAATTTTCTGCTTCACGCGCAGGCGCGGCTGACGCAAAAGCATTTCCATTGTTAATGTAGCGCAACCCGTCCCTGCTGCGGGTTAAAGCACCGTCCCGGTGCCTTTGGGGACTTGGCGGCGAGACGCCACCACCACTCGCAGGCGCGGACGCCTGCGCTACTTGTTTTCTGGAAACGCGCTAATGCGTCCATAACTCAATCCGTGCCCAGGGTTGCCGTCAGCGCCAAAAGGCATTGGCCCAGTCTTCGCTGTCCTTCGGCTCAAATCGGGATGCCGCGCCACGACGCCCGTTATTTACTTTCCATCGCTGCGCTGCTAAAACTTCCGCGTGCTCGATTCCGCCGCCATCTGGAAAAATCTCAACGCGCCGCGCCGGTTGTTTCTCATCGCCGGGCCGTGCGTGATTGAAAATGAAAAGCTCTGCCGCACCATCGCCGCGTCGCTCGTCAAGACGTGCCGGCAACTGGGCATCTTCTATGTTTTCAAGGCCAGCTTCGACAAGGCCAACCGCACGTCCGGAAAAGCTTTTCGCGGGCCGGGCATCGAGGCCGGTTTGAAAACGCTAGCCGGCATCCGCGAGGAATTCGGCGTGCCGGTGCTGACCGATGTTCACAACGAAACGCAGGCTTGTCTCGCCGGCGAGGTCGCGGACATCCTGCAAATCCCGGCGTTCCTCTGCCGCCAGACGGATTTGATCGAGGCCGCCGTGAACACCGGCAAGATCGTGAACCTTAAAAAAGGCCAGTTCCTTTCGCCGCAGGAAATGGGGCGCGTCGCCGAGAAGGCGGAAAAGTTTTGGCGGGAAAAGTTTCAAGATTCAAGTTTCAAGCCCAAAGCCAAAAACTTGAAACTTGAAACTTCCAACTTAAAACTGCTCCTGACCGAACGAGGCACGACGTTCGGCTACAACAACCTCGTCGCCGACATGCGTTCGATTCCGATCATGAAGTCGTTCGGCTTTCCGGTGGTGTTTGACGCCACGCATTCCGTGCAGTTGCCCGGCGGCAGCGGTGACAAGTCCGCCGGCCAGCACGAATTTGCGCCGGTGCTGGCGAAGGCCGCGCTGGCGGTCGGCGCGAACGGTTTGTTCATCGAAACGCATCCGGCGCCGGACAAAGCCTTGAGCGACGGGCCGAACATGATTCCGCTGGCGGACATGAATGCGACGCTGAAAAGCCTGCTGAAAATTTTTTACGCGCGTTGAAATGCCTAAACCCATTTCATCTTCCCTGAAAAAACGGCTGGCGCGCATCAAACTGTTTTTGTGCGACGTGGACGGCGTACTGACCGACGGCTCGATCTTCATCGGCGGCGAGCGCGAGTTCAAGCGGTTCAACATCCGTGATGGCCTCGGCCTGGTGCTGGCGCGGCGCGCGGGCCTGAAAATCGGCTGGGTCTCGGCGCGGCCGTCGCTCGCCACCAAAATGCGCGCGGATGAATTAAAAATCCATTTCCTCGTCCAACAAGGCGACCGGTTGAGCAAGACCGGCGCGATTGAAGAGCTGTTGGCGCAGGAAAAATTGAGCTGGAACGACGTTTGTTTTGTCGGAGATGACATCGTGGACTTGGGACCCTTGAAACGCGCCGGTTTGGCGGTGGCGGTCGGTGACGCCATGGCCGAGACGAAAGCGGCGGCGCATTTCACGACAAAGGCCGCCGGCGGGCGCGGCGCGGTGCGCGAGGTGCTGGAAATGATTTTGAAGGCGCAGGGAACCTGGGAGCCGTTCGTGACGCATTACTCGGAATGAATAAATTATTGAACAACGCCGGCATGATTTTATTGGCACTCGTGGCGTTGGAATTTTTTACCGGCGGCGTTTGCGCGCAGCAGAACACGACGGGACATGCAAACGATTTCTCGTCGGTTGAATATTTTGAACCGCCGCACCAGATGCTAATGAAATCGCGGCTGGCGGGCGCGGAAGCGCAACCGCTGGCGGGCGGGCTGCTGGTGATCAAGCAGCTCAAGCTCGAAACGTTCGACACGAACGGCGCGCCGGGGCTCATCGTGAAAGCGCCGGAATGCATTTATGACACGGTGCGCGGCACGGCAAACTCGCCGGGCCATTTGCGGCTGGAGACGGCCGACGGCAGTTCCCACGTCGAGGGCGACGGTTTTTTGTGGCTTCAGGCAAATCAAAAGCTCTACATTTCCAACAATGTCCAAACCGTGATTGAACCCGGGCCGAAAACGAAAACTGGATTGTGAAAAAAATCTGTCTCATTGCCCTGCTGGCGCTGGCCGGCGACTGGCTGCAAGCGCAAACCAACGTCTCCGCCGCGCCGAAACCGTCCCGCGCTCCGACGATCATCACTTCGGAACGCGCGGATTTTGATCTGGCGGCGCGGCATGCGATTTATCGCGGCAGCGTGCGCGTGGACGACCCGCAGATGAAACTGACCTGCGAGGAATTGACCGCCGATCTGCCGCAATCCGGCGGACACATTGACCATCTGGTTGCGCTGACGAACGTGGTGATGGATTCCGTGGATGACAAAGGCCAGACGAACCACGCGACCAGCGACAAGGCGGTTTATGATTACAACGTGGTGAACGGCGTGACGAATGAGATGGTGACGCTGACCGGGAACGCGAAAGTAGAATCGACTGAAGATACGATGACGGGGGAACCGATAATCTGGGATCGCGTGAACAACAAAATTCATGCTGAAAACGAAAAAATCATTTTGCACCAGAACCTTGCCGCCACGCTAGTGAACACCAATGCGCCGGCAACAAAAACGAATCTTCCGGCCGGTGCGACGGATTTGCCGATCACGAAAACAAATTTTCCGCCGGGAACGATTCAGAACATTGACAGAATGAATTTGCCACAACCGGTTCTCCCGACCAAACCCTAAGATGGAAACCACGCAAAAAAATGGCCTGCTGCTCACCACGGACAAACTGGTGAAGGAGTATCGCGGACGGCGCGTGGTCAACGGCGTTTCGGTGGGCGTGGGCGCGGGCGAAATCGTCGGGCTGCTCGGCCCGAACGGCGCCGGCAAGACGACGACCTTCAACATGGTCGTCGGCGTGGTGAAGCCGGACGAGGGCGAGGTGCTTTTTCAGGAGCACAAAATCACCGCGATGCCGATGCACAAACGCGCGCGGCTTGGCATCGGTTATTTGACGCAGGAGCCGTCGGTGTTCCGCAAACTTTCCGTCGAGGAAAACATCCTGGCGATTCTCGAAACGTGCAAGCTTTCCGCCGAGGAACGCGCGGTGCGATTGAAATATCTGCTCGAGGAACTGGATTTGACGCCGATCGCCAAGAGCAAGGCGTATCAGTTGAGCGGCGGCGAAAAGCGGCGGCTGGAAATCACCCGCGCGCTGGTCACCAGCCCAAAGCTGCTGCTGCTCGACGAGCCGTTCAGCGGCATTGATCCGATTGCGGTCTATGAGGTGCAAAAAATCGTGCGGCGGCTGAAGGAGCGCGGGCTGGGGATTTTGATCACCGACCACAACGTGCGCGAAACCTTGAAGTTGATTGACCGCGGCTACATCATCCACAAAGGTCAGGTGCTGGTGGAAGGTTCGGCGGAATTTCTGGCGAACGATCCGAAGGCGCGGGAGATTTACCTGGGGCCGGAATTTAACCTGTAAATTTTATGGCACAGCCATCCATCACGGTTGAACAATTTTTCAAGGACCACGGCGTAGCCTTGGAGATGCGGCTGCTTTCGGACGGCGTGGATTTGAACCGCATCATCCGCGAGCCGACGGTCAACCGGCCCGGCCTGGCGTTGAGCGGGTTCACCCAGTATTTCGCCTACAAGCGCGTGCAGGTGTTCGGCAACGCGGAGGTTTATTATCTGCGGTCGCTGACCCATGAGCAGCGTGAAGCGCGCTATGCGTATCTGTTCGCCTACAAGATCCCGTGCGTGATCTTCAGCCGGGGGTTGAAACCGGACAAGGAGTTTCTCGCCGCCGCCCAAAATGCCGGCGTGCCGGTTTTTCAAAGCCCGCTGGTGACGATGAATTTCATCAACAACGCGACGCTGAAGCTGGAAAGCATGTTCGCCCCGCGCGGCTCGGAAATCGGCAGCATGGTGGACATCCTCGGTGTTGGCGTGATCATCAAGGGCGAAAGCGGCATCGGCAAAAGCGAGGCGGTGCTGGCGCTGATCGAGCGCGGCTACAGCCTCGTGTCCGACGACGTCACGAAGGTCACGCTGGTCGGCGGCCGCCAGGTGATCGGCAACAGCGGCGAGCTGACCCGCAACCACATGGAGATCCGCGGCATCGGCATCATCAACGTCGCCGCCATGTTCGGCATCAAGAGCATCCGGCGCGACAAGGCGCTCAACCTGATCGTCACCCTCAAGCAGTGGGACGAAGTCGCCGACGTGGAACGCCTCGGCATGGAGCAGGAATTTATCAACGTCCTCGGCGTGGACATCCCGCACATCACCATTCCCGTGCGGCCGGGCCGCGACCTGGCACGGCTGATCGAGGTTGCCGCGTATCAGACGAAATTAAAATTGTCCGGCCACAACGCCGCGCAGGAATTGAACGAACGCCTGATCGCGCAGATGAATCCGGGCGGAACGCCGGCCGCGTAAAATAGAATGGCGCGACCGCACGACATGATTTAGCTTGGCATGAGCAAAACGATGAGCGCAAAAAAATTAACGGACGCCGAGTGTTTCACCAAGGAACTGACCGTGGTGAACAAGCTCGGCATTCACGCGCGCCCCGCCGCGCTCTTCGTCAAGACCGCCAACCGGTTCGCCTGCGACATCTTCGTGGAAAAGGACGGCGAAAAAATCAACGGCAAGAGCATCATGGGCCTGATGATGCTCGCCGCCGGGCCCGGCAGCAAGCTGACCATCCACGCCAACGGCACCGATGCGCCCGCCGCCATCGCCGAGATCGAGGCGCTCGTGAAGCGGAAGTTTGACGAGGAATAATTGAGGGGATTTCCCATCTCAAACTTCGCCGGGCCGTTTCGCTGGCGGCCGGTTTCAACTTGAAACTTGCAGCCTGAAACTTGAAACTGGCGCATGGCTGCCGCTGAAATTGATGTCAAATACGTCGCGCATCTCGCGCGCGTCGCGCTCACACCCGACGAGGAAAAGAAACTCGCCGCCCAACTCGGCGGGATTCTGGGCTACATCGAAAAGCTGAAGGAACTCGACGTCGCGAACGTCGAGCCGACCGCGCACGCCGTCCCGCTGGTCAACGTCACGCGCGCCGACGAAGTCCGCCTGTCGCTCCCGCACGATGACGCGCTGTGCAACGCACCCAAGCAGGCCGGCGGCCTGTTCATCGTCCCCAAAATCGTCGAGTAAATTCCCGATGCTCAACCAACTCACCATTTCCGAACTTGCCGCGAAGCTTGCGAAACGCGAAGTCTCCGCCCGCGAAGTCACGCAGTCGTGCCTCGACCAGATCGCCCGCGTGGACGGCAAAATCCATGCCTTCATCAACCACGACGCGGCGGATGCGCTCGCGCAGGCCGACGCGGCGGACAAAGTCATTTCCAGCGGTGCCAGAGCGCCCCTGCTCGGAATCCCGATTGCGGTCAAAGACGTGCTCGCCGTCAAAAACCAGCCGCTCAACTGCGGCTCGAAAATCCTCGGTAAATTTGTCTCACCCTACGACGCGACGGCGATTGAAAAATTGAAGGCCGCTGGCGCGATTGTTTTCGGCCGGCTGAACATGGACGAATTTGCGATGGGCAGCTCCACGGAAAATTCCGCGTTCGGTGCCACCAAAAATCCGTGGGACATCACGCGTATCCCCGGCGGCTCGTCCGGCGGCTCGGCGGCAGCGGTGTCGGCCGACGAATGCATCGCGTCGCTCGGCTCGGACACCGGCGGCTCCATCCGCCAGCCGGCAGCGCTGTGCGGCTGCGTCGGCTTGAAGCCGACTTACGGGCGCATTTCGCGCTACGGCCTCGTCGCATTCGCCAGCTCGCTGGATCAGATCGGGCCGTTCACCAAAACGGTTTCCGACGCGGCGACGCTGCTCGGTGTTTTGAGCGGCGTGGATCCGCGCGATTCCACCAGCGTGCCGGTGCAGGTGCCGGATTATGCCGCCGCGCTCGACGGAAAAATCAAAGGCTTGAAGCTCGGCCTGCCGAAGGAATACATGATCGGCGGCCTTGACCCGGAAGTGAAAGCCGCCGTGGACGCCGCCGTTAAACAGTATGAAAAACTCGGCGCGGAAATCGTGGAAATTTCCCTGCCGCACACGGATTACGCGGTCGCGACCTATTACATCATCGCCACCGCCGAGGCGTCGGCCAACCTCGCCCGCTTCGACGGTATCCGCTACGGTGCCCGGGTGGAAGGCGCGGACCCGATTGAACTTTATTCCAAGACTCGCGGCGCAGGATTCGGCCCGGAAGTGAAACGGAGAATCATCCTCGGCACCTATGTTTTGAGCAGCGGCTATTACGACGCGTATTATCTGCGTGCGCAAAAAGTCCGCACGCTCATCCGCAATGATTTTCTGAAGGCGTTTGAAACCGTGGACGCCATCGTCACGCCCACCACGCCGACGGCGGCGTTCAAGATCGGCGAGAAATCCGACGACCCGCTACAGATGTATTTGTCCGACATCTTCACCATCTCCTGCAACCTCGCGGGCATCTGCGGCGTGAGCGTGCCGTGCGGCTTCACGAAATCGCCGAAGCTGCCCATCGGCCTGCAACTGCTCGGCAAGCCGTTTGGCGAGGAAACGCTGCTGAAACTGGCGCATGCCTACGAGCAGGGCACCGGCTGGCACACGGAAAAACCGCCGCTGACCGCCGGGGCTTGATCCACAAATCGAGCTTGCGTTACAAGTAACCTGATGGTTACTTATGTCAAACGCATGGCCAGACCCGCCAAATCTGAAAACGCCGGCGCACGCAATCCGGAACGGACACGCGCGCGCATCCTGTCCGCCGCGCTGAAGGAATTTGCCGCGCACGGCTTCGCCGGGGCGCGGGTGGACGCCATCGCGCGCCGGGCGGCGATCAACAAGCGGATGCTCTACCATTACTTCGGCGACAAGGAGGGCCTGTTCAAGGCGGTGCTGCGCCGGAAAATTTCCGAACGGCAGGCATGGGCGGAAAACTTGTCGGGCGATCCTGCGGAAAGCCTGCCCTTCTGGTTTGAGGCCGCGTGCAAGGACGTGGACTGGGTCCGCCTGCTCGAATGGGAGGCCCTGCAAAGCACGGATAAAAAGCTGATTGACGCCAAACAACGGCTCGCGACGGTGACGAGCGGGTTGAAACGCATCCGGCAATGGCAGGCGCGCGGCCAGATTTCCAGCGACCTGGACCCGCGTCATGTGATGTTGACCATGCGGTCATTGACGATGTTTCCGGCGGCATTCCCGCAGCAGACGGAATTGATCATGGGCCGGCCGGTTTTGGATCCAAAGTTCCAGCGCGAGCGGGTGGCGTTTTTGAAAAAATTCGCGGTGGCGTTTCAACCGGCGGGCCGCGAGAGTAAAATAACAGCTAGTAAGGGACAATGAGCGCATGAAAATTTTCTTCTGCTTTTTCAAGGTTGATTGTGCGGCGGCGGCGCTGGCGGCGGCGGTTTTGGCCGCCGGCTGCTCGCCAAGCAAATCCACCAAGCCCGCCGCCGGCGTGCCGGTGCTCGTGGCGCAGGCGGTCACGACCAACCTGCCGGTGCGGATTGACCCGCCGCCGGTCGGCCATGTAATGCCGTATTCGTCCGTCACCATCCGTCCGCAAATCGGCGGCGCGATCAGCAAAATTTCCTTTAAAGAGGGCCAGGAAGTCAAACAGGGCGACCTGCTGTTCACGATTGACCCGCGGCCGATGCAGGCGGCGCTGGCGCACGACCAGTCCCAGTTGGAAAACGCGGGAATCCAGTTTGACCGCGAGCAAAAATTGTTCGACCAGAAACTGGTTTCGCAGGATGAATTCGACACCAGCCGCGCAACCCGGGACACGCTCGCAGCCACGGTCCAGTCTGATGAAGTGAATCTGGGCTTCTGCGAAATCCGTGCGCCGTTTGACGGGCGGACGGGCAGCCTGCAATTTCACGAAGGCAACGTGGTCAAGTCACCGGACGACGTGCTGCTGACCATCAACCAGATTCATCCGATTTACGTCGTGTTCGCCGTGGCGGAACAGTATCTGCCGGAAATCCGAAAGCAGATGGCCGGCAAACCGATGACCGTGACGGCGGCGTTTGAAAATCTGGACGGACCGCCGCCGCAAGGAGAATTGACTTTCATAGACAATTCGGTGGACATGACCACCGGCACGATTTTGGTGAAGGCGACTTTCCCCAATGCGGACAACGCGCTCTGGCCGGGACAGTTTGTGCAGGTGACGCTGACGCTTTCGGAACTGACCAACGCGGTGGCCGTGCCGTCGCAGGCGGTGCAGACCGGGCAAAGCGGCCAGTTCATTTACGTCGTGAAGCCGGATCAGACGGCGGAAGAACGCCCGGTAACAACCGGCATTGTCTATGATGGCGAGACCGTGATCAAAAGCGGGTTGCAGGCCGGCGAGACAGTCGTGACGGACGGACAGTTGCGGCTCGCACCCGGCGTGACCGTGAGCGTCAAGAGTTCCATCCAGTCCGCCGCGACCGCATCAACCACCAACGCGCCATGAGCGTTCCCGAACTGTTCATCCGCCGGCCCGTGATGACCACGCTGGTCATGTCGGGCATTTTGTTGTTCGGTCTGATCGGCTACTCGACTTTGCCGGTGAGCGATCTGCCGAGCGTGGATTATCCGACCATCCAAGTCTCAGCGAGTCTGCCCGGCGCGAGTCCCGAAACGATGGCATCGTCCGTGGCGACGCCGCTGGAAAAACAATTTTCCATCATCGCGGGCGTGGATTCGATGTCCTCGATCAGTGCGCAGGGTTCGGCGCAAATCACCATTCAATTTTCGCTGGAACGCAACATTGACGCGGCGGCGGCGGACGTGCAGGCGGCCATCACGCGCGCGGCGAAACAACTGCCGCCCAATTTGCCCAGCCCGCCGACCTATCAGAAGGTCAACCCGGCGGACTCGCCGGTGCTATTCCTCGCGATGAGTTCGCCGACGCTGCCGCTTTCGACGGTGGACGATTACGCGGAAAACATGCTCGCGCAGCGCATCTCGATGGTGAACGGCGTGGCGCAGGTTTCCGTTTACGGTTCGCAGCAATACGCCGTCCGCATCCAGGTGGATCCGAACAAGCTCGCCGCCTACGGCCTCGGCATTGACCAGGTGGAACAGGCGGTCGAAGCGGGCAACGTGAACCAGCCGCTCGGCACGCTCTACGGCAAGCATCAGGCGTTCACCGTGCAGGCCAACGGCCAGTTGCGCACGGCAGCGGATTTCCGCCCGATGATCGTCGCCTATCGCAACGGCAATCCGGTGCGCCTGCAGGAACTGGGCAACGTGACCGACAGCGTGCAGAACAACAAGGTGGCCAGTTGGTATGACAACACGCGCGCCATCGTGCTGGCCATTCAACGCCAGCCGGGCGCGAACACCGTGCAGGTCGTGGACAACATCAGAAAATTGCTGCCGCAGTTCAGCAGCCAGATTCCGGCGGCCGTCCATCTGGACATTCTGTTTGACCGCTCGCAGTCCATCCGCAAATCCGTTTCCGACGTGGAACACACGCTGATGCTGACCGTGTTTCTGGTGGTGATGGTCATTTTCATCTTCCTGCGGAACCTGTCCGCGACCATCATTCCCAGCTTGGCGCTGCCGATGTCCATCATCGGCACATTCGCGGCGATGTCGCTGCTCGGTTACAGCCTCGACAATCTTTCGCTCATGGCGCTGACGTTGTGCGTCGGCTTCGTGGTGGACGACGCGATTGTCATGCTGGAAAACATCGTGCGCCACATGGAAAACGGCGAACCACCGATGCAGGCCGCGCTGAGCGGCTCAAAGGAAATCGGCTTCACCATCATTTCCATGACGCTGTCGCTTTCGGCGGTGTTCATTCCGGTCTTGTTCATGAGTGGGCTGCTCGGGCGCCTGCTGCACGAGTTCGCGGTGACGATTGTGGTCGCGGTGCTGGTGTCCGGCTTCGTCTCGTTGACGCTGACGCCGATGATGTGCAGCCGGTTTGTGCGTGCGGCGCACGGACAGGCGCACGGCCATATTTACAATTTCTTTGAACGGTTCTTCGACGCCGTACTCCACCGCTATGACCGATCCTTGCAGGCTGTCATGCGGCATCGTCGCATGACCATGCTCGTGTCGCTGGTGGTTTTTGTGGCGACGCTGTTTCTGTTTTACGTCATACCGAAGGGATTTTTCCCGGATGAGGACACCGGCCAGATTTTTGCCATCACCGAGGCGGCGCAGGACACTTCGTTTGACTCGATGAAGGCGCACCAGCAGGCCGCCGCCAAAATTGTCGCCGCCGACCCGAACGTGGACAACTTCATGTCCGCCATCGGCGCGGGCGGTTCATCCGCCAGCCTCAACAACGGCCGCATGTTCATGCGCTTGAAGGATCGCTCCGAACGCAAGTTGAGCGCGAATGAAATCATCCAGGAACTGCGCCCGAAGCTGGCGGAGATCCCCGGGATCAAGGTTTACATGCAAAACCCGCCGCTCATCCGCGTCGGCGGCCAGTTGACCAAGGCGTTGTATCAATTCAGCCTGCAGGACACGGACACGAAGGAGCTGTTTCATTGGACGCCCGTGCTGATGCAAAAAATCGCGGAACAGAAGGATGTTTTCCAGGACGTGACCAGCGATTTGCAGATCGCCAATCCGCAGGTCACGGTCGAGATCAACCGCGACAAGGCCGCCGCGCTCGGCGTCACCGCGCAGCAAATCGAGAACGCGCTTTATGACGCCTACGGCGAACGCCAGTCGTCCACGATCTATGGCGACGTGGCTGAATACTGGGTCGTGTTCGAGGTCGAGCCGCAATACCAGCTTGAACCCAGCGCCCTCGCGCAGCTTTACATTGCCAGTTCCATGACCGGCACCAATGGCGAGCCAAAATTAATTCCGTTGAGCGCCGTCGCCAAACTCACGCGCGACCTCGGACCGACCACCATTACCCACGTCGGCCAGTTGCCGTCCGCGACCATTTCCTTCAACCTCGCGCCCGGCGTTGCGCTGGGCACTGCCGTCGAGCAGGTGAAAAAGATCGAAGACGATCTGCATCTGCCCGCGACCATCACCGGCAGTTTTCAAGGCTCAGCGGCGGTTTTTCAAAGCTCCGTGAAAGGCCTCGGCCTGCTGCTCGTCGCCTCCATCCTCGTCATCTACCTGATTCTCGGAATCCTTTACGAAAGCTTCATCCATCCGCTGACGATTTTGTCCGGCCTGCCGTCGGCGGGATTCGGCGCATTGCTGACGCTGATGCTCTTCCGGCTCGACCTGAACATTTACGGTTTCGTCGGCCTCATCATGCTGGTCGGCATCGTGAAGAAAAATGCCATCATGATGATTGATTTCGCCATTGATGCGCAACGCGCCGGCAAGCCCGCCGCCGAAGCCATTCATCAAGGCTGCCTGCTGCGGTTCCGTCCGATCATGATGACCACGATGTGCGCGCTCGTGGCGTCACTGCCGATTGCGCTCGGCCTCGGTGCCGGAGGCGAATCGCGCCGGGCGCTCGGCCTCGCCGTTGTCGGCGGCCTCGTCGTCTCGCAATGTCTGACGCTCTACATCACGCCGGTGGTTTATATCTATCTGGAAAGATTCAGCGCGTGGACGACGCGCCAACGTGGAAATAAAAATTCGCCGGCAAAAGCGGCGATCAATCCGGCGGCGGCTTAAGAAACTACGCGATTTCCTGCGGGCCTTTGCCGCCGTTGAGCAGAAACAAAACCGCCATGCGCGCGGCCAGGCCGTTCGTCACCTGCTCCAGAATCAACGAGCGTCCGCAGTCGGCAATTCCGCTGTCAATTTCCACACCGCGGTTGATCGGGCCGGGATGCATGATGAGCGCGTCAGGCTTGGTTTTGGCGAGCCGCGCCTTGTTCAGGCCGAAAAGATTCGTGTATTCGCCGATGCCCGGAAACATCGTCTTGCGCTGGCGCTCGTGCTGGATGCGGAGCAGATGGATGATGTCCGCGTCGCGCAGCGCCTCGTCCACGTCATGCGTAACGCGGCAGCCCATCTGCTCGAATGTCTTTGGCACCAGCGTGGAAGGCCCACAGAGCGTCACCTTCGCGCCGAGCTTGGTCAGCGCCCAGATGTTTGAGCGGGCGACGCGGCTGTAAAGGATGTCGCCCAGAATCGTCACGTTCAGCCCGGCGATTTTCCCCTTGCGCTCGCGGATGGTGAACGCGTCCAGCAGCGCCTGCGTGGGATGTTCGTGCGCGCCGTCGCCGGCGTTGATGATGCTGGACTTCACGACGCGAGACAGAAAATGCGGCGCGCCCGACGCGCTGTGGCGGATGACGATGAAATCGGCGTTGAGCGCCTCCAGATTCCGCGCGGTGTCCTTGAGCGTTTCGCCCTTTTTGAACGACGACGCGTCGGCGGAAAAATTCACGATGTCGGCGGTCAGCCGCTGTTCGGCCAGCTCGAAGCTGATGCGCGTCCGCGTGGACGGCTCGATGAACAGATTCACCACGGTTTTGCCGCGCAACGCCGGGACCTTTTTGATCGCGCGCGCGCCGACAGCCTTGAACGCCTTGGCCGTGTCGAGCACGGTGACGATTTCGTCCGCCGTGAGCGATTCGATGTCGAGCAGATGTTTTTTGGTCCAGCTCATTTTATTTTTCCAGCACGACGGCGTCCGGCTGGCCGGGAATGTCCAGCCGCACGCGCACTTTTTCCGTGATGGCCGTCGGCACGTTTTTGCCGACGAAATCCGCACGCACCGGCAACTGGCGATGACCGCGGTCCACCAGCACGGCCAGCTGGATTTTTTTTGGCCGGCCAAAATCATTCAGCGCATCCATCGCCGCGCGCGTGGTGCGGCCGGTGAAAAATACGTCGTCCACCAGCACCACCGTCCGGCCGGTCACGTCGAACGGCATGACGGTCGGATGAATGGTCGGCGCCACGCGCTGATCCAGATCGTCGCGGTGCATGCTCACATCCAGCACGCCGACGGGCACCGGCAGTTTCCAGATGTCTGACAAAATTTTTCCCAGCCGGAACGCCAGCTGGTCGCCAACGAGCGGGATGCCCACCAGCACGACCTCCGCGCCGGCCTCGTTGCGCTCGGCGATCTCGTGCGCGATGCGCGTGATCGCGCGCTGGATGGCGGTGGCGTTGAGGATGACGGTGGTTTCAGGCATGAAGGCGGGTTGATGGTTGAGAGTTAAAGGTTGATGGCGTCCGCGTCTCTGAAAAATTCGAGGACGAGCACGAGGACGAATTAGAAATGAAAATCGCGAACCCACTCCGCCGGGATGCGGAGCCGATTCGCGTCATGCGTTTGGCGTTCATAATTTCCTTGGCCACCTCGCGGGGCGGCGTTAAAGGAACAAATTGTTCAGTTCGAGGCGGCGGACTGGCGGTTTTTGCGCCAAGTGGAGCGGTGCTTGATGATCCAATCCGTCAGCGCCTGCTCAAAACCGATGTCACGTCCGGCCTTTTCCGACTCGATCCATTTGTGACGTAAAATTTCCTCGCGCTCTGCCTGAAACTCGCGGTAGAGCGAAGAGTTCTTCAGCAAATCGTTCGCCGATGGTGATTCTTTTGCAGCGTTCGACATAGTTGTAAAGTAATGCTACAGGTAAGTTAATTCCAAGTGAAATCGCTGGCAATGGAAATCTGAACCCAGAGGGGTCGCGTAAATTAACGACATGACCACGGAAGATCAACTGCCGGTTTTGAGACAACTTGTTTATAGATTGACAGTTATCTTTTAGGATTTGTCTATTCCTTGCCCGTTTACCCGCAATTCAGCCACGCCATGACTGCCGGTCATGCCTTAAATCAGCCTTTTCCGCAGCGTTTCCGCGATCTGGAGGAACGCCTTGCCCGCCGTGTGGTTCGGCGTGGAAACGACAATCGGCATTCCCCGGTCGCCGCCTTCGCGGATGGCGGTGAAGATCGGCACTTCACCGAGGAACGGCACGTTCTGCCGCGCGGCTTCCTCCTGGCCGCCGCCATGGCCGAAGATTTCCACGCGGTCGCCGTTCGGCGCGGTGAAGTAGCTCATGTTTTCCACGATGCCGAGGATCGGCACGTTCACCTTGCGGAACATCGCGATGCCCTTGCGCACGACGCCGAGCGACGCTTCCTGAGGTGTGCTGATGATGACGCCGCCGTCCAGCGGCACGGTCTGGCAGAGCGACAACTGCGCGTCGCCGGTGCCGGGCGGCAAATCCACGAGCAGATAATCCAGATCGCCCCATTCGACGGCGAGCAGAAATTGCTGGATGGTTTTGGTGATCATCGGCCCGCGCCAGATCACCGGCTGGTCGTCGTTGAGCAAAAGCCCGATGCTCATCACCTTCACGCCGTGCGCCACCGGCGGCACGAGGCGCTCGGTTTCGTTGACGGTCGGTTTTTCATAAACGCCCATCATCAGCGGAATGCTCGGCCCGTAAATGTCGCAGTCCAGCAAACCCACTTTTGCGCCGAGATGTTTCAAGGCGCAGGCGAGATTCACGGAACAGGTGGATTTGCCGACGCCGCCCTTGCCGCTGGCGACGGCGATGACGCGTTTCACGCCGGGAACTTTCGTCTGGTTCGCGAACGACTTGCCTGTCTCGGCCTGGCCGGTGGTCGGCTGGCGGACCTCGACATGGACATGGCTGACACCGGGAAGTTTTTTCAAAACCTGTTCGGCGTCAATTTTGATCTGTCGCGCCGCTTCGGGATTTGGCGAGGTCAGTTGCAGCGCCACGCTCACCGCGCCGTTCGCAACGGAAATTTCTTTGACGAGGCCGAAGGAAACAATGTCGCGCGAGTAGCCGGGGTACTTGACGGCCTTCAGCGCATTTTGAATTTCTTCCGATGACAACATGGCAACAGGTTGCCAGCCGGGCACGCGAAGGCAAAATTATTTCACGCGTCGGACGCCGGGCCGGCGAACGGAAGGAGACCGGCTCGATCACCCATGAGAAATTGTTTTGCCAATCCGCCCGCCGATGTGCTAATCCGTTCATCCTGGGAAATCAGGACTGTTTATGTAAATTTGGCGCGCCTTCACGCTCGTCGAATTGCTGGTGGTCATCGCCATCATCGCAATCCTGGCGGCGCTGCTGCTGCCGGCCTTGAGCAAGGCCAGGGGAACGGCGCAGGCCGTGGTGTGCCGCAGCAATCTCAAGCAGTGGGGCTTGGCAACCCATCTTTACGCGACCGAGCACGAGGATTATCTCCCGAAAGAGGGCACGCCCAATCCAAGCAACGCAGAGGTCAACAATCCGATGTATCAGGCCTGTTATATGCAGCTTCCCGAGCAGATAAATGTGCCGCGTTATGCCGACATGCCATGGCGGACCAATGCGTTGGCGGACGTAGGAAACACCATCTGGATTTGTCCGGGCAACACCCGCCGAAGCAATGGTCTCAATTTATTCCACTATTGTTGGAATGAATATGTGAATGGCACCGGCAGCAATAATGTTTCAATCCGCATTTCCGCCATCCGACAGACATCCGCAGTCATCTGGCTTTTTGATTCAAAAAATCTTCCCGCCGTCGGCGAACAAAATTTCGGCCACACCAACCTGCACAACCATGGCGCGCAGTTCGTTTTTCTGGACGGCCACGTCATGCGGTTCCGCAGCGCGGAGTATTGGAATTTCACAACTAACAAGGGACGCACGAACAATCCTGACCTGGTCTGGTGTCCGTGATTCTTTCACGGCGCGCGGTAGATGCGGAAGAATTTTACCGGGTCGGCTACGTTGTCGGTCGTGAACACAAACGGCGAACTGGTCGTGGTGGTGAAAAAATCCGTCGCGAACGGCGTCCACGAAAACAAATTCGACGACGCTTCGATGCGGTAATTCCGGTTGATTTGCGATTCCCATTTGAGTGTGACGTCCTGGTTGCTGCGCGTGATGGACAACACGCCGGAACGGCGTGTTGAACGGATTGTTGAAAACCATCAGTACCGGCAGGTGGTCGGACGCTATTTTGTCATCGTTGCTGAAAAGATTTGGCGGCAGGTTGGTCAGCAGATTGGTGCGAAACACTCCGCTGCCCGCGAGGTTCGAGAACAACAAACCGCATGGCAGGATGTAGTCAAATCGCGTGTCGAGCGCGTCTTGGATGGATTCGGTCAGGTCGGCATGCGAGACAGGATTCACCGGAATCGTCATTTGCAATCTGTTCAGTGGACTGGTCAGGCGCTGAATGGGCTGGCCGCTGACATAATCCGGGTCGGGAAAAAACGCGTCCTCGTTCAAGTCGCCGGCCAGAACATACGGATGTGCGCCGTTGATGCCCGGCAGAAAAACCGTGGCGAAATAATTGAAAATGGCCGAGGCCATCGCCGCGCGCTTGTTGGCGTCGTCCTGCGGATTCGTTGAGCCGGTGGATTTCAAATGCGAGACAAAAATGTGGAGCGGCTGTGGCCAGTTCGGCACGGCGATCTGCGCCTCGAACAGGTCGCGTGTGAAACTGGAACTGCCGTAGCCGAAAGCTGTGAGGCTGGAAAATGCCAGATGACTCGCCGAGCGCGTGATCGGAAACCGGCTGGCGATGACGCTTTGGATGTAACCGTCGCCGATGGAATTGGTCGCCAGAAAATAGCCGGGCAAAAAGGCGTTCATCCAGTCAGGCATCTGCGCGACGCCATTGGTTGTGGAAATTTCGTTGAACGCGATGATATCCGGCTGCAAATACATCAACTCACGCCCGATGGCCCGCACCTGCGGCGCGCTGGAGTTCCAAGCCACCGCGTTCGTGCTGGTGCCGCTGTTGTTGCCGGCCACATTGTAAGCCAAAATTTTAATCGCGCCATCCGCCGCCAACAGCGAAGTCGGCGCAACGATGAGCGTGGCCGTGCTGCTGTTCGTCGCGCCAGCAAAATTCGTCATCACGACTGAATAACTGCCCGACTGGCTTGCCGTCAGATTGCTCAATACCAGCGTGGAACTGGTCGCACCGGGAAGATTGGTTCCATCGCATTGCCACTGAAAATCCGGCGCGGGACTTCCAGTCGCGCTCACGGAAAAACCGCAACCCCGCCCTCGCCCGCCGCCACGTTATGCGGCGGTAACGTGATTGCCGGCGGCGAATTTCCGATGGCCTGAAAACTGACGGAGAGATTGTCAATCGCCACGCCATGACTGCTGCCCGAACTTGGCCGCGCCAAAAACCAGCGCAAAAATATTTCCTGTCCTGCTTGAACCACGATGCCGGCGAGCGGAATATTGGTGAAAATTACTTCGTTGGCCGCCGCCGTGCCATCCAGCGCGCCGGCGTCGCCGCCGGTGACGGGCGTGTTAAAATCCAACGCGGGAAACAGGGTCCAGACAAAGTTGCCCGCCGCATCCGCGTCCGCCAGCGAAGTTCCAATGCGATAGGAAAAAGTCAGCGTCTGCGCCAGCGTGTTGGCATTCCGCCATTGTTCGCCGATGAAGGAAACCAAAATATTGCTCTGGGCCGAAGCGATGTCGTTCGTGAAGCAAACTCCGAAGGCAATGTTGCCAGGCGTTCCGGAAACCAAAACGCCGAGCGCGCGATTGGCCGAATCCGCCGCTCCGTAGCTATACAGTGAGCCGGTGGTGAGCGAACCGGCGTTGGCGATGTAATTTGCGATCGTGTTAGGTGAGGCGCTTTTAGCGGCATACCAGCCGGACAAAGTGGAATTGTCCGCCCAGCCATTCACACTCCCGCTGCCCGCCAGCGTGTCAAAGCCCTGATGACAAGTTCCGCCGCTCATGGAAATCTGCGCGTCGGCAAAATCCACCAGCAAAACTGCGGCGATAAAAATGGCGTGGAATGAATTCATCGGAGTCCAGCCAGACTCCAGTGCTATCGCTTTTGGTTGTGCTGCGCCAGTGAAAATTTTTTACCGGCCATCTGATTGGCCGCCGCCAGCAGTTCCTTATCAGCCACGAACTTTTGCCAGCAGATGCCAAATTGTGCTGCGGCCACCGCAGTCATGGCCGACTCCCAGTCGCCGCGCGAAACCGGAACCGGCGGCGGCTGCACCGAGCCTTGGATCAGTAAGCCCAGTTTATTCCGGCGCTGCGCCGCGCCGGCGATTTTTTTGCCGTGCCAGAGCAGATCAGATTTTTCATGGCCGACAAAACATTGGCCCGGCAACGACTTTTTGCAGCACGGCGCGAGTTTGGTTTCGATTTTCATTTCCGTGAACGCCTGCCGCAGCCAGTCGTGGATGCGCCGGTAGCTTTCCTCGGCCTTGAGCGAATGCCATGCGTGGCCCGGTGGAAAAACAGCGCTGTAAGTCCAGTCAGCATCATGCGGCACAATGCCGCCGCCGGTCGGACGGCGGATGAGCGGACGCAATTTCGTCGTTGCCGCGACCTCGGAAAATTTCTGGAAATAACCGAACGTCGCCGCCGGCTCCGTCCAGCCGTAGAATCGCAGCACCGGTTTCTGCAAACGCGGCATGGCTTCGAGCAGCGCCTCGTCCATCGCCATGTTGAACGCGGCGTCACACTTGCCGGAATTGAGCCGCAACCATGAATTCATAAACAAGAAAGACGCAAAGGCGCAAATTTTTTAAAAATCATTTTTTCCTTTGTGTCTTTGCGTCTTTGTTGTTCAATTTCTTGCCACCCCGATCTGCGGGCAGAATTTTTGAATTTCACAGTTCGCGCAGTCCGGCTTGCGCGCATCACAACGGCGGCGGCCATGCCAGATGAGCCAGTGGCTGAACAGCGTCCATTCACTTTGCGGCACCAGCTTCATCAGCACTTGCTCCAGCTTCACGGCGTCCGCGCCTTTCGCGAAGCCCAGCCGGTTCGCGAGCCGCATGACGTGCGTGTCCACCACGACGCCAACATTAATGCCGAAAGCATTTCCGAGCACGACATTCGCCGTCTTGCGCCCGACACCGGCTAGCGCGTGCAGTTCATCCATCGTGCGCGGGACTTCGCCGCCAAACTTTTCCACCAGCGCGGCGCAGCAGGCCTGAATGTTCTTCGCCTTGTTGCGGAAAAAGCCGGTGGACTTCACGGCTTCCTCGATCTTCGCCAGCGGCGCGGCGGCAAAATCATTCGCCGTGCGATATTTCTTAAACAATTCTGCCGTGACCAGATTCACGCGCTTGTCCGTGCATTGCGCGGAAAGAATCGTGGCGACGAGCAGTTGCAGCGGCGTTTCAAAATTCAGTTCGCAATGCGCGTCAGGATAGACGCACTTCAAAGCAGCAATGATTTTCTGCGTGCGCTCTTTTTTGGCGGCTGCGGTTTCGCGTGGCATGGCACAGAAGATTAACAGCGCGGAAAAGGGCGGCAAGCCTTCGGAGAACCGGGCACCGTCCCAGAACCAATAATAAATATTTATGCATCACGCCGGGACGGTGCCTGGCGCTCCAAATAAAAAGCCCGGACGCGGGCGTCCGGGCTTGTGCGTTTTCAAAAATTTATTTGGCCGGCGCGGCGGGAGCGTTGGTTGCCACGGTGGCAGCCGCCGTGGCAATGGCGTTTGCGGGCTCCGTTCCCAAACTGGCTCGGCCTTTCTTGAGCGCGTCGGCGGCGGCGCGCTGCTCCGAGACTTCCTTTGAAGGCTCGCTGCCATATTTTCCATGGGTCCAGCCGTTGAGCCGGCCCTGGCTGTCGTTGAGGAACGCCCAGACAAACCAGAGCACAAACGCCACCGCCAGCACTTTCGGCCAGGCGGAAGGCTTCTCCGCGAATTTGTCCGCCGCGCCAAACGTCGCGCCCGGCGGCAGCGCCGCCACGCCGGTGAGCGCGCCGCCGAACGGCACGTTCATCCTGGCCTTGGCGTTCACGGCCCAGCCGTTGGCGTCGAGGATCGGGCCGAGGTTGCGCTTGCGCAATTTCAGCCACGCAATCGCCATGGACGGCGCGGAAACCACCAGCATGATGCCGGCAATGACGAGTGGCACCTGCCATTGTTCAAACTTGCCAAGGAAAGCCAGGATGCCGGCAAACGCCGTGGCCAGGGCGCCGAAAGCCAAGCTGAGCAGGGCAATGACACTTGGATCAAATGCCGGTTTTGCCGGCACGGCAGGCGCAGGCACGGCAGCCGGAGCAACCGGTGTGTTGGCCACAGCGGTCAATTGCGTGTTGGAGCTGGCATCTGCCTCGGCCGCCTGCTTCGCGGCACGCTCCTCGATCATCCGCACCAGTTTTTTATACGGCGACCAAAATGCCTGCCGGATGCTGATGGGATTTTCCACGATCTTGGTGATGGTGGCGTCCCAGTCGCGGCTCGCGCGGTCGTAAAAAATTCCATTGCGGCCGACAATCAAATTGTCGGAATCGCCGCCGGTGAATGCGGCGACGATGGATAATTTTTCGCCGCTGCCCTTGCGCGCGCAATCGCAGTAGGCCAGATAAGTGCCGGCCATGCCCGCCATCGCGGCGTGCCGGCCCGCGTCGTCCACCATAAGGCAAAGCTCGCAACTGCGCTGATCCAGATACAGCGTGCCGGCCTGGAAAATCGCCTTTTCCTTGCGGCCGTAAAAATCGGCGAAGTTGACGAAGTTGCGGCAGAGCTTCGCGATGTCGCGGTGATAATGAGTCAACCGGTGCAGGCCGATGACCGCGACGGAATTTCCTTCCTCAGCCTTGTCCTTGGTGATCAGCGCGGTCAAAGTTTCCTTCGCCTTCGACGCGAGAATTTCCCGCGCGCGCGCGAGGCCGATTTTTTCCACCGAGCCGCCGGTCTTGCCGGCGTTCCAAGCGTCGAATGCGGCGAGCTTGCCGGTGAGCGCGTTCCAGTCGGCCTCGGTCAAAACCGTTTTCGCGCCGAGCAGCGGCGCGATGGCATTCGCCTGCAACGCGGCAATCGCCCCGGCCCACGCGGGATTGATGCCCTGCGCGAGGGGCAGCGGCGTGGTCGCGCCGACCTGCGCGAGCGGCAGGCTGGCGATGTCGGCATGGTTGTTGGTCAAATCTTTCGCGCCGAGCGCGGCGTATTCCTTCTCGTCGCGGTTCAATGCATTGACCGCGCGCGGGTCAAATGCCGCGAGCCGGCCGCGCGCAAAATAATCCTCGATCTTGGCCTTGACGGCTTTCACCGCGCCGGCGGCGGCCTCGGTGTTCACGCCCAGCGGCAGCACGGTCGCGTCGGCTTCCGCTTTTTTCCACCAGTCGGAATACGCGGCGGCCTCGGCGAAAAATTGATCCACCTTGGCGTGGCTCACGCCGGGCTTGCCGCTCGCGTCGGTGTCGGCACCGAGACTGTTGATGATGTCGGCGATGACGGCCTTGGTCGCGTCGTCGCTGGCGGAATCATCGGGCACGATGCCGTCGCCATTGAATGGTTTCGCGGCGAAGGTCGCGGCGGCGGCGGCGGCTTCATCAAAAGTCACTTCGTCGTTGTCGCCTTTGCCCAAGACCTGCCGGGCGAAATTGGCGATCAGCTTGCCTTCTGGCGTGGCGTCATTGATGGCCGATGGCTTCAGCGTGGCACCACCTTTGAGCAGATCATCGGGATTTTTCATCAAGCCGGCGGCCCACTTGGCGGCGGCGATCAGTTCCGGCGCACGCACACGGCCGTCCTTGTCCGTGTCAATCAGCGCCAGCGTCGTTTTGTCGAATTCGACGCCCGTGGTCGGGCACGCGAGCGCGACCCAGAGTTTCTGGTCAAGCCGGTCGAGGTGGAGGAGGTCGGCGCCCGAACCGATGACGACCTGGTTGAATCCGCCGGCGCGGAAGAATTTCCACGAGTAATTTGCAGCCATAGTTATTCCTTTGGTTCTGAATTCATTGAAAATTAAACCACGACGTGACGAGGACGCCAACAAAACTTTGCAAGCTTGCAAAAAAAGCGGCGGACTTTCGCAGCAACTCGATACGATGATGGCTGCTCATTGACCTGCGTTTCCAAGCAACGGACCAATCTGCCGCAGCCGCAAGGTTGGCTTGCCCAACTTCCGCGACTCGCCAAGATCCACGTCGAACTCGGCGGCCCAGTCATTGTGCCCTTCCGGATCCACCAGCATTTGCTGCACGCGCCAGGATTTTTTGTCGTCGGACGGGATGACGTAGGTGTGACGGGCATTGCGCGCGTTGGGATCGAGACAAATGCGCTCGTGCTCGGCGTAAAATTCGTCCAGCGCCTGCTGCAATCGCGCCGTCGTCCACGGCTGGCCATCCGCATCGTTCGTTGAATCCAGACTGGCAATCGCCGCTTCGTAATCCTCCATCACCAGTCCGCGCAGGAATATGAAAAGGCGATTACGGATGGCGGCGGTGAAAGTTTTCACGTCGCGCATGATGTCGGCGGCGGCTTCCTCGGCGCCCGGCGGACGGATTTCCTTCGCCTCGGCGCGCTGATAATTCGGGTCGCGCATTTTTTCCCATTCATCAAGCAGGCTGGAGTCCACCTGCCGGATCATTGTGCCGAGATAAATTTCCATTTCACGCACCTGATCATTCTTCGCCGCATCCGGCACGGTTTGCGTAAGGACTTTGAAGACGCTGTTCAAATGCCTCAGCAGCACGCCCTCGGCGCGCTGCAATTCATAAAGCTTGATGTAGTCGGCGAACGAGCGGAACTCCTCGAACATCTCACGCACGATGGATTTTAGATGGATGTTTTCTTCACCCACCCACGGATGCCGTGCGGCGAAATTGTTGAACGTGGAATAAACAAACTCGCGGTTCGGCTTGGGATGTTCGAGCTTTTCCAATTCCTCCATGCGCTGATCGTATTCGATGCCTTCGGCTTTCATCTCGGCCATTTTCTGGTCCTTCACCTTGTCGAGCTGTTTGCGCAGAATGATGGCCGGGTCTTCGAGAATAGACTCGACGAGCGTGAGAAGCACCAGCGCAAAATCCTCCGCCTGCGGATCCATCAGCGGAATCGTTTCGAGCAAATACAACGACAACGCCTGGTCCATTGAAAAATCATCCTGCAATTCGACGTTCACGCGGAGTTTGCGTCCCGACGCCGTAGCGCAGGCGTCCGCGCCGGCGGGTTTGCCGGGCGTCCCGCCCGGTGTTTCTTCGCGTGGCGAGACGCCACTTGAACCCGCAGCCGGGACGGCTGCGCCACGTGGATTGATAAATTCCACAATTTTCCGGTCCAGCAGCGAGCGGAACAACTGCCACGCGCGCTGCGTGTGCGCCTTTTTCTGCCTCGGCGTTTCGTGGCAATCGCGAATCAGTTTTTGCATCGCGGCACAACCATCGCCATCGCGGCTCAGGACGTTCAGCAACATGCCATGCGTCACTTGAAACCGTGATTGCAACCTTTCCGGCAGTGCGACCATGAGGCGCGCGAAGGTGTTCTTGTCCCAGTTGACGAAATTCTTTTCCGGCGGCTGGCGCTTCACGGTTTTCTTCCCGTCGCGCGCGGATTTTTCAGCGAGCTTCTGATTTTCTATGACGTGCTCCGGCGCCTGCGCCACGACCCAGCCTTTGTCATCAAAACCTTTGCGACCGGCGCGGCCGCTGATCTGGTGGAAATCCCGCGCGCTCAATATGCCGGTCTTCTGGCCGTCAAACTTGCACAACCGTGTGAACAGCACCGTGCGGATCGGCACATTGATGCCGACGCCGAGCGTGTCCGTGCCACAGATGACCTTGAGTAATCCTTTCTGCGCGAGCTGCTCGACCAGCACGCGATATTTCGGCAACAGGCCGGCGTGATGCAAGCCGATGCCGTGCCGCAGCCATTTCTTGATTTCCGGTCCGTAAGGGCTGGTGAACTTGAAATTTTCCAGCGTATTCGCAATCGCGGCTTTTTCGTCGCGCGTGCAAACGTTGATGCTCGTGAAATCCTGCGCGCTCTGCGCCGCTTCCAGTTGCGTGAAGTGGACGACATACACCGGCGCGCGTCCACCAGCGACGAGCGTTTCCAGAGTTTTCGCCAGCGGCAGTTCGGAATACTCAAACGCCAGCGGCACCGGCCGGTCGGTGGATGAAACCGTCACTGTCGCGCGATTGGTCAACTTGGTCAATTCTTCCTCAAAAAAGGCTGTGTCGCCGAGCGTCGCCGACATCAGCAAAAATCTTGTCTGCGGCAAAGTCAGCAGCGGCACCTGCCAAGCCACGCCGCGCTCACGGTCAGCGTAATAATGAAACTCGTCCATCACCACGTCGCGCACATTCGCTGCCGGGCCTTCGCGCAGCGCGATGTTGGCGAGAATTTCCGCCGTGCAGCAGAGGATGGGCGCGTCGCGGTTCACCGAGGCGTCGCCGGTGCTCAGACCGATATTGTCCGGCCCGAACTCACGGCAGAGCGCCATGAATTTTTCATTCACGAGCGCCTTGATCGGGCAGGTGTAAATCGAGCGGCGACCTTTGGCGACGGCCGAAAAGTGCAGTGCCGTGGCGACGAGTGATTTGCCGGAACCGGTCGGCGTATTGAGGATGACGTTCTTGTCGTCGAACAATTCGAGGATGGCGTTTTCCTGCGCGGGATAAAGCTGAAGCTGCCGGCCCGCAACGTAATCGAGAAATTTTTCGAGCAACAGGTCGTTGCTGATTTTCTCGTCGCGTGGGATCAAATCGTAAAGTGTGGCGGACACGGGAAGCGAACTTTACTGATTTTCGGTGCTATTGAGAAGCAAGATGAAAGCCTTGGTGGGCGAGTCCCCAACACCACCGCAGGATGACGAGCGCGGCGAAAAAAAC
>Ga0182016_10001359_pt1 | contig 29893 bp, 23 predicted proteins | sample 712S2MmetaG_FD_120491 | JGI IMG/M metagenome (GOLD analysis project Ga0182016, IMG submission 120491) | Permafrost microbial communities from Stordalen Mire, Sweden - 712S2M metaG | ecosystem: Environmental > Terrestrial > Soil > Wetlands > Permafrost | place: Sweden: Stordalen | collected...
ATTGGCGGTCACGGTGGTCGGTGCCGCGGGCATGACCAGAGTCGTGCTGGACGACTCCGCATTGGCCACAGCCGCGCCGGTCCAGTCCAGAAAGACCTGGCCGGCGGGCGGTCCGTCAGCCGTTATGGTGACAATGGCGTTGGCGGCAAAGGACCCGCCGCCTGTGCCGTTGACAACTGTAAGTGGGTAATCTGGGGGCGCGACGCCATAAACTGCGGTCACGGTGACGTTCGATCCCGGCATGGCGAGGGTGGTGCTGGCGGAAAACGGGTTGGCTACCGTTGCCCCTGTCCAATTTTCAAAAACCTCGCCTGGCGGAGCGGCGTCGGCGGCGATCGAGACGATCGTGTTGGTGAGATAAAAACCGCTCCCGGAGCCATTGGAAACATTCAGAGTAAAATAGGTATTGGGGGCGGGCAGAACCATCATGCCGAAGCTTTGGGCGGCTGTGTTGGAGGCCGCATCCGTGACCACGATGTACGCCTCAAATGGGTAACTGAAGACCCAGGACCCGGAGGCTGTCGCAATTCCCGTGATTTGTCCATTAGTGGGATTGAGTGTCAATAAGCTTGGCAACCCTCCGGCCTGGATGGCCCAATTATAAGGCAAAGATCCACCCGAGGCGTTCAATGTCTGGGCGTAAGGCACGCCCGCAACGGCGTTGGACAGCGCTTCTGTTGTGATTGTCAGTGGCCCGGCAGCCAAAGGATTGACGAGGAGCAGAAAGGCCAGTAGGAACAGGAGGTGAACGATGGGGATTCCGTTCCGCGCTCGGTTGTGGCTGCCATTACGAGTGGTTGTGTCGGGTAACGGATATCCGTTGAGCGGTCGCGTCGAGCCGCCTCTTCTGTTGATGCGACAGGGCAAATGAGTCCTGCTGGACAGGGAGAATTCTGGGCGGAGCCGCGGTTCCAACCTGCCACAATCGTCCGATACAACTCCCCGCTTGGCCTGAGGTTGATTCGAACGCAATTGCCGCAAGCTCCTGCGAAGACCAAAAATTGACATTATGCCCACCTTGAGCACGAGACGTGCCAAGCAGAACCTGTGGCCTTCGGTTAATGGTCACCCAATGGCCTGCCCCATAATCCTCCACTTTTTCGCCTCAATACGCCGAACTGGTGTGTTGTGCGATCCAGACCAAGTCCCGGTTGTTGGGCGAGGCTAAATTGTGCGGAATAAACTCGTGGCCCGGCGGCACTCCGATCGTCGTGCGCGGATCCTCCCATTTGTGCGTCTCAACGTGGGAATCCGCGAAGGAGACAATGGCTCGGCCGCGATGCAGGTCTGAGGGATAATGGATGAATTCTTTGGCCTCCATATCAACGCCGAAACCCGGCGTGTAAATGCTGGCCGGATTGACATCCATGAATACAAAACGATTTGCCGCCGCGTCCGAGGCCAGTTGCGCGGATTTCAAATAGACCCGGTAACCCGCGCTCAATTCGAGCGGCATCACGAGGTTGGCGGCGGGCGTGGCGATATAACTGTTCAGGGAATAACTGCGCAACTCGTTGACCAGTTTTCCGGCCCCATCGGGCCATAAGGAACGGTCCGCGGGACATTTATAGATTTTCGAGGAAGGTTCGTAGGCCGCGAGCAAAGCGTAGGCGGGGCCGATCAAATACTGCTCATTGGTGAGAGTGGCCGGGTCTCCGTGGTTGCCGCCGTAAACCCACAAATGCGCTCTGGTTGAACTCGGGTCGGTGTCGCCACCGTTGAGCGCCAAAACCTCCCGATTGTCGATCGGATAAACCGACCAGGCGGCGATCATCTGTTTCTGATTATTGATGCATTGGATGCGCAGCGCGTCGGTCTTGGCCAGCGCCAAAACCGGTAGGAGAAGCGCGGCCAGGACGGCGATGATGGCGATGACAACCAGTAATTCGATCAGCGTGAAGGCTTCGTTGAAATAATCCAGGGGCCAAATCGCGGGAGATCTCTCGCGCGACATCCTGCCAGGGGTTTCGCAAGCCCGACCGCCGATCGTCGGATCGGCTTCTTTCCGCCCTCTTTTGTAGCGACTCATAAACTCTCTTCAGGAAATCCTCTGGAAGCGCTTTGGCCGCAATGATGCCGCCGCCCGCGAATAAGTCAACAAAACTCGGATTCCGGCGCAACTTAACCCCTTATTTCGCTCAACGGAATCGGCGCTAATTTGTTACGATTTTGTCACAGCCGGAAAGCCCGCGAGGGTGTAGTATGTCAAAGTATGAGAATTGAGACGGTTCAACCTCTGTTCAGCTTTCTGGAAGGTGGTTTGTTTATTCATCAGGCCAACGCTCTCCTTTGCCCTGGGGACCTCTGCCATTGGCGGGAAAAAACGACCGAGCAAATTAAACTCGGCGCCGAGTTTGAGAACCTGCACGACCGGCAGGTTTTGCATCTCCTGGCTGCCGCCGTATCGCGGTTGGTGGGCAATTTGCCCCATATGCCCACCGCCGAGGATTTCCGGGTCCACCAGACCGTGCTCGCATTGTATCGCGGCTTTTGCCTCTCCTTCCTCAAGGTCTTTCCTCACCAACCACAGGAGCAAACCTTGCTGCTCAAATGGTTTCTCGACCGGATCGTGGAGAAGCACCTTTCCCAAACTCCGCCTATTGAATACAGCGCGCTCAACCGCGAGCGCTGGAGGTTTCTCATTAACGCTGGTGAGAAACTGTTGGAAGACCAGTTTCCGGTCGCTGTGCCTGAGGGCGCCGCGCAAGTGCCGGCCCCGTTCGGCACCCACTCCGATTTTGCCTGGCTGGAGGAAGCCGCGCAACAATTGCGGTTCGAATTGGAGAGCCACGATGATTTTCTTGACTTGGAACGTTTTGGCCGCGCGAACCGCTCGGGGAGGACCTTGGCCTGGCGTAGTTCTTGCCGGCAATTTGAGCCGGCTTGGTAGCAGCCACCGCAGTCTGGCCGAGAGGGGTGGATGGGATTGGACTCGCCTGCCAGACGTTGAATCTTAACGCCCCAAAGCCAGCAAAGCGAACACCGCCGCTCCCACCGCAATCCGGTACCATCCAAACGCGACAAAAGTGTGCGTTTGCACATAGCGCAGAAGCCATTTGACTGCGATAAACGAAACGATGGCGGAAATGACGGTCGCGAGAATGACCATCTGCCAGTTTTCCGGGGCGATACCGGCCTTGGGATGATGAAATGCCTCAAAAATCTTATACCCGCCCGCGGCGAGCATGGTCGGAATACTGACAAGGAAGGAATACTCTGTGGCCAAGGGCCGGCTGAGTCCCAACAGAAGGGAAAATAGAATGGTTGTGCCAGAACGCGAGGCCCCGGGAAACGCCGCCGCGATCAATTGGCCGACGCCCACCGCCAGCGCCACGGTCCAGGTGATCTCGCTTAATTCGCTCTTGCGCTGGCTATGATTTGTCTTGGCCAGCCACCCTTCCACCATCAAAAACAGGACGCCACCAGTAAAAAGGGCGATCGCCACCGGCAACATTTTTTCGGGCAGTTTGAAGCCGTGCTTCTCCATGTAATAACCACCCGCGCCGGTGATGACGAAAGCCACGACGATCTTGAGGAAATAGTCGCACACCGCTTTGTCGCGCCAGTTGAAGATGAATTGATGGAAACGCTCATGAAAGAGAGGAATGACTGCCAGGACGGCTCCTGTTTGAATGACGATGTTGAACAAGTCGCTTTGCCGGGGCAACCACTGCTGGGCGATGAGCAGATGGCCGGTTGAGGAAACAGGCAGAAACTCCGTAATGCCTTCGACGACGCCGAGAATCAGCGCGGTAATCGGATCAGTCATAATTTGGTTCTTGGAAGCTGGCGGTAACCCTTAACCCTTTTTCCCGAACATGGAGCCCAGCATGGATTTGGTTCCCAACTGGCGCTGCTGCACTTTGAGCTGTCCCAGGATGGCTTGGAATCCGACATAGACCTTATGCCAATGGTTCTCCAACCCGCGCAGGTTGCCCTCGTTGCTCTCTCCCAAATAGCGCAGCGACGGCGCGGAACTGACCAGGGCGTGGACCTCTTCGCGCGAAGGGGACTCGCACTGCACGGCGGCGCCGATCAATTCCAATTCCTGGACAATGAGGGATTTGACTTCGAGGAATTGGTTTTCATCCTCTTGCGAAAATTTCTTCCCGCGCGCGAGCGTCACGAAATAATTGAATTGCTTGAGGCATTCCAAATAGTTCTCCAACTGCACGATCAGGTCGTCGAGTTTCTTGTTGCGCATAAATTGGCTCAAGAAGATGACACCATCCGCACCGGTTTGGGCGAGAGAAAAATGATGGCTCCGCCGCGCATTTCTCGCGCGACGATTTTGTAGGAGGCGTATTGCACGACCAACTCGGAAAAGGGCAGTTGCGCCCTCCTCGCGCCGTCGAATACATGCACAATTCTCTGGCCGATGTCCCGGACCAGGGCCTCGGGAAAAACCTGCGAAACCGTCGAGCTGATCACCTCGCCGCGGGCATCCACTGTAAAACTGCCTGTCGGCAGACGTTTAACTTCCGGTTTGACTGTGCGGTCGGTTCTCACGAGATCCACTTGCCGAACATTAGCTTCATGGTTTGATCCACTTTATCCTTTGGCACGGCCCGCCGGAACCCGGCGCAAAGCAGGCCCTTTTGATCGGAATTGGCAAAGGCCCAGTGACGATTGAGGCCAAAGCCTGAAACTTGCGCCAACCCTCCTACGCCCAGCTTGTCGCCCAGCTCGCGCAGCCTTTTCTGCGTGTCCCAGACCCAGGCTGAAACCTCTTTGGTATTTTCCAAACCCCAGGATTCGCGCTCCCCGTCGCCGCTGGGCGGAACGGTCAATAGAAAATCGACTCCTTCAAACCTCACCAGCGGCGCGAGTGCGGAAGGGGCGGGGGTTGTCCCCGCCGCGCCCGGGGTATCGGCGTATGGGCCGCGCCCTTCGTCTAGCGCTTGGGCGCTATCCAAAAGCAAGCCTTGGGAGGAAACTGCGATCATCCGCGCATGGGTGGGGTCCGCCGGGAGGAGTTCAAAACTCCCGCTTTTCCACGAGAGAATCTCTTTGAAAGCGGCTTCCCCGTTCAGGTCCCCGGCGACCGCGTCCGTGATCTGCCCGTCTTGCAACCAGATTTTTCCTTCCATGCCGCCCTGCGTTATGCGTAGGACGGTCGAGCTTTGCGAGAGACATTCCAGTTGGATCAAATCCACCAGGCTCTTGCTTTGCATTCCCCGGAACCCGCCTTCCTCCGCCGTTTCCCGGCCAAGAAATGACTCGATGCAATCCTTAAAGAACTGAAATTCCTCGCTGCTGCTGGGTTTTTGCCAGAACAAGTCCACCCCCAACGCGTAAGCGCGCGAGCGGTACTCTTCATCCAGCACGCCCGTCAGCACAATGAGTCGCAATTCCGGATACTTTCGCCGCACGATGGCCAGGACCTGCAATCCGTCCATTTTGGGCATGCGCAAGTCAGTGATCAGCAGGGTGAATGGCTCGGTTTCCAACAACGCGATGGCCCGGGCTCCGGAACTGGAAACGGTCACTTCCGGCTGGCTGGGCAGGTTTTGCAACAGTTCCTGGTACAACTCGAGAATTTGCTCGTCGTCGTCCAGCAGGAGTATTTTATGTCGCGATGCCATCGGTGCGCTGGGAAATTAAAGCGGTTTCTCGGACGCGATGCAAGCGGCGTCGGATGGTCGTTGGCATGGCCACTTTATCGCATGATTCCCAAGGCTTGTTCGAATTCCTTGGAGAATTTGACAATTTCCGCGGTGATTTTGGGCGGTTGCTGCGTGACCGTGTCGATCATTTTTTGTCGCAATTCCGGTTTGAGGCTGATCAGCTCAATGGCCGCCACCACGAGGGACAATTGATTGTTGATTTCATGGCGCATGTGCGAGAGTTTTTGATTCAGCTCTTCGATTTGTTCCGCGTTCAATGTCACCTGCGCTTTCGTCATACTGCGGTGAAGAATGACTTCCGCGGGCCTGATAATCAAGTCCGCTCTGTTGTTGCCCGCGGTTGCCCAAAGGCCGGGTTGGGACCTTGAGTAAGGCGGCCCTCTTGCAGGAAAAGGGCGCGCGGCAGAGCCGCGATGGTGGTGGGGCGATGCGCCACGATCAATGTGGTGCGTCCGCGCCAAAGTTCCCGCAGGCTCGCGGCGATGAGATTTTCGCTCTCGGCATCCAGCGCGCTGGTCGGTTCATCCAGCAATAGGATGGGGGCGTCTTTTAAAAAGGCGCGCGCCAAATTGATTCGCTGACGCTCGCCGGCGCTGAGGCGCGCCGCACCCTCGCCAATCAAAGTTTGATACTGTTGCGGGAGTTTTTCGATGAAGTGGGCGGCATTGGCCGCACGGGCGGCCCCTTCAATCTCCTCCGCTGTCGCCCCGGGTTTTCCATAGGCGATATTCTCGGCCACCGTCGTGGGCAGGATGATCGGTTCTTGCAGGACGAGGGCGATTTGGCGGCGCAGGTCTTGCAGACGGAATTCCCGCAAATCCACCCCATCCAATGCAATCCCCCCGCGCGTCGGATCAAAGAATCGGGGCAGCAAATGGAGCAGGGTGGTCTTGCCCGCGCCACTGGGGCCAATGACCGCCACCGTTTCCCCGCTTTCCAGGGAAAAGGTAACGTCCCGCAAGACCTCGCGCCCCGGCTCATAGGCAAAGGAAACGTCGCGAAAGGTGAGCTTGGGCAGGATTAATTTCGTGGGCTGGGCGCGTGTGCCATCCGGCACGTTTTCGGGCGTGTCAAATATTTCAAAAACGCGCCGCGTTCCCGCCATCGCTCCCGCCACTGTCGTGCCGACAAATGAAAGCTGGTTGAGCGGCTCAAAAAGCTGGAAGAGGTAAGACAGAAAAACCAGCATTTCCCCTAGCGTCAGCAAGCCCGATATAACCTGCTGCGCTCCCAGCCACGCCGTCATGGCGGTACCCAAGCCAAAGATCACCGCAATCAGGAACCCATAAAGCAATTCCACCCCGTGTTGGGACAGCCGCTGGTTTTGCGCGGTGAGGGCCTCCTTTTGGAAACGCGCTTCCTCGTAGTCCTCCCGCGCGTAACTCTGCGTCAAAGGCAGCGCGGCGATGCTTCGCTGGACCAATGAAGTGACGCGGCTGTCAGCTTGTTGGGCCCGGGTCGTGCGCTCGCGCATGGCTTGGCCAAAAAAACGAATGCCCAAGATCAGGAGCGGCGCCAAGGCCAGCGCCACAAACGTTAGCGGATGATTTAGGCGCCACATTACGGTGACCATGAGCAAGAGCGACAGGGCGGCGGCGAGAAAAGTCATCAACCCTTGCTGAAACAATGTTTGAAAGGAAAAAGTGTCCCAGGAAGCTCGATAAATCAGATCGCCCACGCTGGCACCCTGATGAAAGCGCCACGAGAGCCGTTGCAGGCGGGCAAACGTTTCCTGGCGCACGCGGGTCAATCCCCTCAGGCTAACTTGGATCGAAAAATAGTTTTGCGCCGCAGCCAGAGCGCCTTGGGCAAGGTGCAGAAGAAAAATCGTCGCGGCCAACGCGCTCACTAAAGCTGGCCGGGGCCACGCCCTCAACGACCCCAATAGTGGCGGCAGAGTCCGCTGCCCGAGAACGTTATCGACCAGCACCGCGAGTGGCCACGGTTTGAGCGCGCCCAGCACCACATTGCCCATTAGCAGACAAAAAACCGCCGCAATCCGGCCAGTGTCAGGCCGGAAATACTTCAACGCGCGCCACAAGTCCTTCATCGGGGCACGATGCTAGGGTGGGACTTAAGAGCAATCCAGACTTTAGCGTGACAGAGCAAGCCACTTGAAGCGAAACGGAATGAGAATCAGAGAAGGCATCGGACCACGGATGGCACGGATTTCACGGATCATGGCGGTTTCAGCAACGCCAAAAGCCCGTGCGGTTCCGATGGGCCGGGCATCGGACCTTCTGGCGGATGCCCCAAAACCGGCGCCGCCATCTCCCTGCGATTCCAGCCCCATCCGTGAAATCAGCGCAATCCGTGGTGACTCGATTGCCCGTAGCCTCGCCGCTCTAAGTATTCAGCGGCTTAAAATGTTGCCTTGATGAGAGTCAAGTGTTATCTGGCCCTTGATTCTTGGCCGCCTACAATGTGTTTTTCGTTTGATGACCGCTTGCGCCAACAAGCTATTGGATGATTCTAACAAACTCACTCCCGGCGAACAAATGCTCGTCCGTGAGAGAGTGATCTCTCTCACGGAGGTCCATCAGCGTGAAGCGTTGGCCCGTCTTCGCGGCTCAAGCACCGGGAAGGGGTTGCTGGACAAGTTGCTCGCTGACCGGGCCAAGGAGCGCGTTCCTGGTTGAGGTGGTCGTTCTGGATACTTCGGCGATTCTGACCCTGACTGGCAAGGAGCCTGGCACCGACGAAGTCCAAGCCTATCTCGTGGAGGCCGTCTCTAGGCGAGTCTAATTGCATGGCTCCTTTGCCACCCTGGCCGAGGTGGAGTCCATCACTGCCAAGGAGCAAGGAGGGAAAGCCGCAAGCAGTCGGTTGGTCGACCTTAACGCCATCCCCATTCAATGGTTGCACTCGGATGCCGTCCTGTGCCACGAGGCGGCAAGGCTCAATGCGACATACAAGATCTCATTCGCCCACGCCTTTATCGCCGCCACAGCAAGACGTTTCAATGCCACCCTTGTCCATAAAGACCCGGAGTTTCAAGCGCTCGCCGGCGAAATGAAGCAGCATCCGCTGCCTCCGAAGTTCAGTGCCACGGGTCCGTGACAGACTTACGCGTGTTCCCAGCGCGTTGCCGTTGTCGCGTTGGCTGATTCCACCCTCGTGTCCTTCCTCCTCAAACCACGACACAATGGCGAGACGCTTTCCTGGTTCGGACTCATTCTCGGCACCCTCGTCGCCGGGAATAGGCTGAATATTATGCTGCGTTTGATAGACAATTTAAACTGCCGGCCCACCCGCAAAGCTCGATAACACAGTAAGTCCTCGCAGGCGGCGGAGAAAACTCTTCTTTACTCTGCGATCTCTTGCGCCGTCCCGCGGAATTTCCGACATTGATTGTGCGCGCGCTTCCATAAAGTGTTGCCTTTTTGCGATTTGTGCTGGACACGCGAGAGGACGCACGCGAGATTTCCGTGCGTGAAAGGGAGAAGCGAAACAGAGCGCTATTATTTGCTGCCTGGCAGCCGCCGGGCGGCTCGCCAACGATTTCGGCGAAATATGATTGCTTGTGTGATCGTCGGGTTGGTGGTGAGCGCCGTGATGTTCTGGTTTTTTTGGCACCTTTACGGCTAGCCGTCCGACCCGCGGTAAGTTTCGCGGAGAGGGTGCCGGTTTCGCACTTTTCTGCGGGGTTTGGCGCATGCTCATTGACGCCACTGCGGTTCACCGACACATTGAACGTAGCGGAAACCTTATGAATTGGACCCCACTTGATCTTACCGTCCGGGTTGGCTGCAACCTTGCCTATGAAACAACCGTTCCGACGCCGGTCCTGTTCGTGCTGCGGCCGCGGTTGGAGGGCCGGGTTTTAGTCCTGCAAGAGAGACTTTCGGTGGGTATCGGTCTGCCCTCGTATGAATTCCAGGATAGCCACGGCAACATTACTTATCGCTCCATGCTCATGCCGGGCCGCAATGAGATTCGCCATGACGCGCTCGTGGCCGTTTCGTCCCTGCCCGATAGCCGGGAGGTTTTGGGAACACTCTTGCCGGTGGGAGAAATTCCCTTTGAGTTTTTGCGCTATACACTGCCCAGCCGTTATTGCGATTCCGACAAACTGCTGAATTTTGCCTGGAACCAATTTGGCTCTGTGCCTCACGGCTTGCCGCGCGTGCAGGCCATTTGCGATTGGGTTCACCATAACATTGAGTATCGCTTCATGTCCGGTCGCTCCGATTTGTCGGCTTCCGAGGTCATCGGGCGCCGGTACGGGGTCTGCCGTGACTTCGCCCATGCCGCCATCGCGCTGTGCCGCGCTTTCAACTTGCCGGCCCGCTACGTCACCGGCCATTTGCCGGACATTGGTTATGTTGATCCGGGGACGCCGATGGATTTTCACGCATACTGTGAGGTTTATCTTGGGCAGGATTGGCTTACTTTTGATCCGCGTTACAACATTCCACGCATTGGCCGGGTCAAGGTGGCGCACGGCTTGGACGCGGTGGATGGCGCCTTCGCCACCATCTATGGCGCCGCCAACTTGACCCACTTCGAAATCTGGGCCTATCAAGTGAATCCACAAGAGGTGGCGGTGGGCGATCCCATTGATTTGTCCAAACGCCTCGACGGCCGCACGACCGTGCGCTTGCGTTAGTGCCTCGCCGCCGAACGGCATTGCTTTTGCCTTGGTCCCGAACGACGGGCGCGGTGTTTGACGCATTTGGCGAGCAAGCGGTAGCGCATTTGGGGACTGAGCACCAACCGGCCGGCCAAGGCGTGGCGAATGCTTTCCACCAAAAGGTCCCGGCCCCCCTCTTTCAACAGGTATCCGTCCGCGCCCGCTTCCAATGCGCGGGGTGCGTAACAGGCTTCATCCCGGGCGGAGAACACCAGAATGGGGAGGCGAGGATGCCGCCGATGAAGGTTTCTAATAAATGAGAGATCCTGGATGATATCTGTTACCACTATGTCCGGTCTTGACTGGCCGATCGCGGCCAAAGCCACTGTCGCGTTGTCGGCATGACCGCAGACGGCCAGCCCGGGTGTTTGCTGGAGTTGTTGAGCCACAGCTAACCGGGCCAAGGGCGATTGGTCCACGAGGAAGATGCGTTTTCGTTTGGGAAGCGCGGTGTCATTCGTTTTTAATTTCATATTGGGAGACCTTGTCTCTGCTTCATTAGATGGTTCCGATCGTGACCGCTGCCTATCTGGACCATTACAGGCGTGTAATAAACTTTCTTTTCGATTGAATCAGTTGTTGCCAAGCTCTTTGGATACTTGCACTATTTCGTCCCGACATGATGTTGTCGGATAAATCTGCGAAGACCGGGGCCGTTCCACGCGGCAGGCCGGATACCACTCTCATCGAAGGAATCAACCTGCGGTTGGCCATGACGGGCTGCCCTACTTTTGGCAATGGCGCCATGAGCAGCCTTCCCGGCTTGGCCGCGCCGATGTTTTCCCGCCAAAAGGAAACCATGAGGCTGCTGGCCGATTACCTCTGCCCAGCCGATTGGCGTATCGACCATTTCTTGCGCGAATATCTCTATGATACCGGGCTGACCGTGCGTTGGCCCGCCCGGACTTTTGTCCTGGACAGCCCTGGATTGGCGCGGGAATTGTCCCTCCCGCCGGACCGCGATGAATTCGTTTCTGACATCGTTCATTCGTACCGACTTTGCCAAGGGGTGTTGCACAATCCCGTCAATGACCGGCGGACCACCCAGGGCGTTTTTCATGTGGCCGAAGGTGGGCTGCCGATCCCAGACGACAAGAAAGCCGTGCCCAAGAGCGTTTTTGGACGGTTGCTGAACCTGGCTTTTCAGCCGCCGACGGAATTGTTGCGCCTGCCATTTACCTCCAGCCAGGAGGCGCAGGCGGAGTGTTTTGTTTCCCTGCTTTTGCGCCCGGTGGTCTGTCCGGCTGTTCCGGGGTTTATCGAACAGAAGTCGATGGAAATCCGTTTCCTTGTGCCAGGCAATCTGGTGAGCAACCTCGATTTCGTGGAATTAATTTTTGGCAACGCCGGAGACCCGTTTTTGCCCGAGAATGACGCGGGTCTGGATGTGGAACATTGGACCGGCCACACCGGCTGCGTGATTCTCGCGCCGCATCTGGTCAGGGCCAAGAAAAAGGCCCTCGGTCTCCCTCACTGGGACGCCGCCAGTCCCCGGCAGAGGCGCGACGGCATGTGTTGGAAAGACGAGAAGGAATGCTATAACGACGGCGGCGCCTTCAAAATCGCGGCACGCGATGAAAAGGGCGTCATGGTCACGGTGATCGCCGACAACTATTACGGTTATTGCAAGAAGGAGGTCAAGACCCAGATCAGCTTTGCGGCCAACCTCTACGGTTTGTGCGAGGAGGAACATGCCGGCGGCGCGCTCGTCTATCCCAGTTATGACCTGGGAGAGGAATTTTTTGCCGACAAGCATGTGCATTTCCGCGGCCATTCTTTTGAGGAAGTTCTCTCCCTTGCGGGCGCGGCTATGGAAATGCAGCCGGAAGGTTACGCCATCGACAAGCTGCATCGGGACATTATTTATGTGCCGCGCGACGTGCATTTTGACCTGCGCAAACAGACTATCACCTGGCTGGCTGATTCAGGAAAAAAGTGCATTAAATTGCTGGCCGGCAAGACTTATATTCGACCGTCGGGATACAGGGTTCGCATGGAAAATTCGAGCGAGAACCGATCCTGGCGCCTCATCGGGACCGTGGCGGAACCGACCCTTTGCCACAAGCCCAGCACCGTTTCCGGCGGCGGGAAGTCCGAGATTTCCAAATCGATAAGCGACGCCATTTTGCATGGGCCGGTCTTTACGGCGGATTTCAAAAGAGATTTCGACCAAATCGAAGAATTGCTCGCACGCGATTATTCCAACCGGTTCCGCGACCCAGCCAAAGCGGGCAGCGACCAACGCCCAATCCTCAGTTCTGAACGTTCTCTGGGGTCGGTCATCAAACTCTTTACCCCCTCCGAGCGCGATTACTCGGATGAGTTCAACCAATGGCTCGCCTCCATTCCTCAGTATCTGCTGGAGCTGCTGTTCGTCGTGAAAAGGTTTTATAAACTGACCTGGGGCGCAAAATGGCGGGAGCATTTCAGCGTCGATATCATCAACGGCACCCCTGGCAATGAATTGAAATGCGATAATCGCAAGCTGGCTTCCAATTTCCTGCGCGTGGGTTATGAAACCGATGGCGCATGGCGGGTTTTTGGCCTGCGCAAGGACTTTTTTCCGGCCGCCAAACTCCAGGCGGAGGATGATATTACGGCGGCGGTGGTCGTGCCGGCGGAGCGGTTGGCGCACTTGAACCCGGACTATAACAATCCGTCCGTCAAATTTGTCTATAACACGGAGAACAGGCTCTTTCAGCGGCCGGATGAGGCGGTGCATCGCGGTTATGATAAGACAACCGAGCAGGATTTGTCCGAGCCCGGAAATTTCCTCTCCAACTTTGAACCGTTTACGGTGGCGCAGGCGCGCGAATTGGTCGAAGACAGCATTGGCCTGGAAACCTACAGCGCCCCCATGAGAAAGGTTATTGTTGATTTTGTCAGCGGGGAGGCCGGGGCTTCCTATCTCATTTCCTCCGCCCACCCGCGCCTGGTCGATGGCCGCCCGTCCAAAAACCCGCGCTACTTGCAAAAGCGGCCTGACCGGGCCCACCCGCGCGAAGCTTATGAAGCGGAAATGGCCACCCGCTTGCAAAGGCGCATTTCACTCGAAACACCGGTTTATACGCCAGTCAACGCCGTCGTGCCCGGCCGGCGTAATAATCCACCCGATGCCGCCGCGCGCATTCGCTCGCTGGCGGTGTTTAACCCGATTCATTACATGGAACTGCCCGAATTGTTCATGGAATTTATTTCCAGCATGACGGGCAAATCGCCTTCCACCACTGGCGCCGGGTCGGAAGGGGCGTTGACGAAAGGGCCTTTTAACGCGCTGCCTCCAATTATTGACTTGAACGCCGCGCTGGTTTCCTTTGCGGTCACGGGCTACAATGCCTTTGTCTCGGCGGCGGGGCATATCGGCCCGCAGGCCCGGGTCGATCATGACATCAGCCTCCTGGTTCCGGAGGTCTGGTGCCGCATGAGTCCGCGCGAACGTTTGCCGGAGTTCTTAATCGAAAACGGATACTTCGAGCGGTGCCGCGATCTGGAATACAAGGGGCAAAAAGTGCTGGCCAGTCGGCTGGGGTACCGGATGACCTCCAGCTTTGTGCGGACTTTTTTTGGCCGTGTTTTCACTTGTCCCTACGCCGTCTTCACCCACGCCATGCTGCAGCCGGAAACGCAGGATTTGGAGGTCTTTGCCGATGGTGTGGATAATATTGTTGGCACCCACCAGCGCGTGGCGGAAAGCTATTTTGCGGACGGCAGCGTGGAATTGGCTTGCCCGCCATTGCAGGCGCTCTTGCACATCATGGCACGGGGACATCACGAGGGACGCGATGTCAATGATCCCGCTTTTCGCGCGCTTTTTACCCGGGAAAGCGTGATGGGCAGCGATTGGTACGCCCGGCGGTTGTCGGCCAAGCAGCGGCAGGAGACGCACCTGTGGCGCCGACACCTCACCTACCTGGAAAATTTCCTGAAGAAGAAAAATTACGCGGAAGAAGCCGGGCGTCTGGGGGTGGCGGCCAAGTTGGAGAAAGCGCGCAACACGCTGGACGTGGTCAAATCCCCGGCGTATTTGGAAAGCCTCAAAGGCACGATTGGGCTGCAGCCCTTGGGAGAATAAGCGGTTTTTATTTTGCTTGGCAACGAGAAGCGTCCTGACTAAGGTGCCTGCAGAAAGACAAGCACATGAAGAACCTCGCATTATTCACCTCTGCCCTCGCGCTCTTCGGAGCCATCGTTTTTAACGCCCATCCGGTGAGCGCGCAAAGCGCGCCCAAAAAAATCCTCTTCTTTTCCAAATCAGCCGGCTTTGAGCACGACATGATTCAAGAGAAGAACGGCCAGCCCAGTCCGGCACAAGTCATCCTGGAAAAGATCGCCAAGGAAAATAATTTCGAGATCACCTTCACCAAGGATGGGAGCGTCTTCACGCCTGAAAATATCGCCAAGTACGATGCTTTCTATTTTCATACGACTGGTGATTTGACCACGCCCGGCACTGATAAAAATCCGCCCATGAGCAAGGAAGGCAAAAAGGCCTTCCTGGAAGCCATCCACCACGGCAAGGGTTTTATCGGCACCCATTGCGCGGCGGATACCTTTCATACCCCGGGCGGAGTGGGCTGGAAGAATGACCCAAACCCGGACCCATACATCCAGATGATCGGTGGAGAATTCATCATTCATGGCTCCCAGCAACACGCCCGCCAGATTTGCGTGGACAAAAACTTTCCCGGCTTCAGTGACTTCCCGGACGATTTTAGCCCTTTGGAGGAATGGTATTCCCTGAAAAACTTTGCGCCGAACCTTCATGTCCTGCTGGTCCAAGACACCTCCAAGATGGACAAGGCTGATGGCGGGAATCGAAAAGGGTACAATCGCCCGGACTATCCCTCCACTTGGGCGCGCATGTATGGCCAAGGGCGTGTGTTCTATTCTTCCATGGGGCATCGGCTGGACGTCTGGAATAATCCAGTTTTCCAAAAGGTGATGATTGGCGGCATCAATTGGGCCGTTGGCAACGTGACGGCGGATGTTAGTCCCAACCTCGACAAAGCCGCGCCGGAAGCAAGCACACTGCCGCCGGAATAGCCGGGGCGCCGCGAGGCGAGCAGCGATTTCCCGCCTTTGACGCGGAAGCGGAGCGCGGATACATTGTAGCCGTCGAAACAATGCAAACGACGGTTCGTGTATTATTGGTGGACGACGAGGAGAGTTCCTACATGCTCCTGCGCCGCATGCTCGGCAAAATACCGGGCAAAACCTACCTGACGGACTGGACCCCCAATTGCGCGGACGGCTTGGCGGCCCTGGTGGAGCATCGCCACGACGTTTGCCTGCTCGACTATCGACTGGGGGCTCGCACCGGTTTGGAAGTGCTGCGGGACGCCGTGGCCAAAGGCGTGCAAACGCCGATCATTATTTTGACCGGGCAGGATGTCCCCCAGGTGGACATGGATGCGGCACAGTTGGGCGCGGCCGACTTTTTGCTTAAGGACCAATTGGAGCCGGTCATGCTGGAACGGGTCATCCGTTACTCTATCCGGCAGGCGGCTTCGGTCAAGGCGCTGCAAAAGAGCCACGAACGGTTCCGCCTGCTCTTCGAGCGCAGCATGGATGCGATTCTCATTTCCAACCAGCACGATGAATTGGTCGAAGTCAATGGGGCCGCCTGCCGGTTATTGGGATTAAGCCGGGACGAATTATTGACAAGAAACTGGAACGATATTCTGGCCAACACCCCGCAGTCGGAAGCTCCGTCCCGCTCCGAACGCACCGGAGAACTGTCGATCAACAAGCCCAATGGCGATCGCTGCTTTATCGAATTCGCCTCGGCCCGCCTCTCGGCTGACCTTAAGTTAAGCATGTTGCGCGATGTCACGGATCGTCGCGACCTGGAGCGGGAGATTCAGGAGATTAGCGAGCGGGAGCAGCGCCGCCTGGGGCAGGATTTGCACGATGGCTTGGGCCAGTCGCTCACGGGTATCGCCTTTCTAGCCAAAGTTTTGCAGCAAAAACTCTCGGCCAAAGGCTCGGAAGAGAGCGACGCGGCGGGCAACATCGCCACTTTGATTAACGAGGCCCTGGCGGAGACTCGCCGATTGTCGCGGGGACTCTGCCCGGTCATTCTGGACAGCAATGACATCGAGGCGGCTTTGGAGCAATTGGCGGAGAATATCCGCTGCCTCTTTGGCGTCGCTTGTGAATTGGTTTGCTCATCGGAAATTAGAATCGGGGACAACGTGGTGGCGATGCACCTTTATCGCATTGCCCAGGAAGCGGCCACCAATGCGATCAAGCACGGACAGGCTAAATCCATTGTCTTCAGCCTGATTGTGGGAAAATCCCGCCTGATCCTAAGAATCAAAGACGACGGCATTGGCTTCGGGCCGGAGACTTCCAAAGAAAAAGGCATGGGATTGCGAGTCATGCAACACCGGTGCCGGATGATTGGGGCGACCCTAAGCCTGCGCGCGCCCAAGGAAGGAGGCGTGACCGTGCTTTGTTCTCTGCCAAAAGCCCACGCCTTGGAGAACTTAAGCGGGATGCCGGAAAAATTCGCCTCCTCCCCGGCCCCGGCACCGTCGCTCCTCTAAGCCCCAATCCTTAGCGACAAGATCAAACCTTGCTCGAAAGGGTGAAGCGTTATTATTCCGGGGAGCGCGGTCGTCTCGACCGCTTCCGTCGGCGTCCCGCCGACGGAACTGCCGAGCGGGACGCGCGGCAGAAGCGACCGGGACGCTCGCGCTCCCCGGAAAGTTGCTAAGGTTTGGGGCTCTAAGGACCCAGTCGCAAATGGTCTTCTATTTTGCTCATCGCAAGGGCAGAATGGTGGGACAATGACAACTCGGGGAAGCCGGAGCCGCACATGGCTCGTTTGCGTGGCCTTGGCCGCGGCGGTGGCAATGGCATTCTGGCCGGCCTTGCGTTGTGGCTTCATCGATTTCGATGACGGAGTATATGTCACCCAGAACCCGCATATTCAAGCGGGCCTGAACTGGGCCAACCTCAAATGGGCCTTTACGGCCACAAACGCCGGGTATTGGCTGCCCTTGGCCTGGTTGTCGCATATGACCGACATCCAATTCTTCCAGATGCGGCCAGCCGGACACCACTTCACGAGTCTCTTATGGCACGCGGCCAACTCCGTGTTGCTCTTCCTCTTGCTCCAGCGGGCGACCGGGGCGTTTTGGAGAAGCGCCCTGGCGGCGGCCTTGTTCGCGCTCCATCCTCTGCGCGTGGAATCCGTCGTGTGGGTGGCGGAAAGAAAGGATGTCCTCTCCACTTTTTTCTGGATTCTTACCATGTGGTCTTACACGCGTTATGCGCAGGATCACGACGCGCAAAGGGGAGGGTGGAAAGTTTTTTACCTGGCGGCGGTGGGCAGTTTCACGATGGGATTAATGGCCAAACCGATGCTGGTGACGCTTCCCTTCGTATTGTTATTGCTGGATGTCTGGCCCTTGCGGCGCTGGTCAATCGAGGCCCCTTTTTCGCGGGGGCTGCTTTGGGAAAAAGTGCCGTTCTTGGTTTTGGCTTTGGTTTTCAGCGCCATCACCTTTCTCTCTCAGAACAGCATCGGCACGATCAAACCGCTTTCCCGCTTCAGTTACGCGGACCGCTTGAGCAACGTTCCTGTTTCTTACCTGCGCTATTTGGCAAAGATGTTTTGGCCGGAAAACCTCGCCATCTTTTATCCGCCGAAACACTGGACGAGCGGCGAAGTGGCCGCCGCCACTGTGGCGCTGGCGGCCATTAGCGCCTGGGCCTTGCGACAATGGCGTGTTCGTCCCTATCTGGCCGTGGGGTGGCTGTGGTTTCTAGGCACGTTGGTGCCGGTTATCGGACTGGTCCAGGCCGGAGACCAGGCCATGGCTGATCGTTTCACCTATGTGCCATGCGTGGGACTGCTCTTCATGACGGTGTGGGGTGGTTATGAATTGGCCGCCCGCCAACCCATTCTCCTCAGGGTCTGCATGGGCGGCGGCGGCTTGGCGGTGGGAGCGTGCGCGATTTTAACTTGGCACCAGATTGGTTATTGGCAAAACAACGAAACGGTTTTTTTGCGGGCCTGGGAGGTGACGGGGCAAAATTATATCGCCTCCTACAATTTGGGTTGCGCGGCGCTGGCCAAGGGCAACTACGGTAAAGCCGTGGAGTACTTTGAGGAATCATTATTGACTGAAGGAGCCGGCCTTTCCTGCTACAATCCCGCCAAAGCCCATAACAATCTGGGCGCGGCGCTCTTGCAGCAGGGCCGCGTGGCTCAAGCGGTCGCCCATTTTGAAAGCGCCCTGGCCGTCCAGCCTTCCTTTCCCGAGGCCTACTACAATCTGGGCCGGGCCTTTATGACCAACCGTCAACCGGACGTGGCGCTGGATTGCTTTCGCCGCGCTTTGGGATTGGCGCCGGACGTGGCGGACATCAACTACAGTCTGGGCGAAACGCTGCTGGAGCAAGGACACGCCGCCGAAGCGGAAACTTATCTCGAAAAAGCCCTGCGACTCCGGCCGGCCTTCGCCCTGGCTCATGAGAAAATGGCGGATGCTTTGGCGCGCTCCGGCAGGGTGGCGGAAGGCCTGCCGTACTATCGGCGCGCCCGTGAACTCGCTCTGGCGCAAGGCAATCTCCTGCTCGCCGCCGCTGCCGAAACGCGCCTGAGTCAATACGCTAAATCTGCTCCCGTCCGCCCCCCTGGCGGCCACGCGCCCGGTGAATAAGGAACGCGGCAACCTGTGGGCGCAAACGGCGGCGGCCTCCCTCCTGGCGGGCGTTGTTTTATTGACATTCTCGCCGGCCTGGCATTGCGGGTTTGTCAACTACGATGATCCGGTTTACGTCACGGGCAACAGGTTCGTGCGCGCCGGGTTGCGGTGGGCCGGAATCCAATGGGCCTTGACCTCCACGGCCGCGGTTAATTGGCACCCGCTGACCTGGTTCTCGCATATGGCCGACTGTCAGTTTTACGGGCTGAACGCCGCCGGCCACCACTTGACCAGTGTGTTGTTGCATACGGCGAACACGGTGTTGCTGCTCTTGCTCCTCCAGCGGACGACGCGCGCTTTTTGGACCAGCTTGCTGGCCGCCGCCGTTTTTGCGCTGCATCCATTGCGCGTGGAATCGGTGGTTTGGATTTCCGAGCGCAAGGATGTCTTGAGCGCTTTTTTCTGGATGCTGAGCTTATGGGCCTACGTCCTTTACGTCGAGCAAGGGAAAGAGCCAACGGCTCGTCGCAAATTTTATTATGGGGCGGGTCTGCTCTGCTTTGCTCTGGCGCTTATGGCCAAGCCCATGGCCGTGACGCTGCCCTTTGCCTTGCTTTTGCTGGATTATTGGCCATTGCGGCGCGAGCGCGGCCTGGCTTTTCTCGTGGCGGAAAAGGTTCCTTTTTTCTTGTTGACTGGTGTTTCCTGCCTGCTTACGGTTTGGGTGCAGCACCAAGGTGGGGCGGTGGCTTCTCTGGCCTTGTACCCTTTTGCCGAGCGCCTGGGCAATATTCCGCTGGCTTACGGCGGCTACTTGTCAAAGGATTTTTGGCCGGTCGATTTGCTGTCGTTTTATCCGCACCAACCGTTGCGGGCGGGGCCGGTCGCGGCCGCGCTTTTGATCTTAGGCTTGGGCACGGGATGGGTGCTGTGGCGGCGGGCGGCGCAACCTTGCTTGTTGGTCGGGTGGTTTTGGTTCTTGGGGGTATTGGCACCCACCGTTGGCTTGGTGCAGGTCGGGGCGCAATTGATGGCCGACAGGTACAGTTATCTTCCCAGCATTGGCCTTTGGATCATGATCGCTTGGGCGCTGCGCTCTCTGGCGATAGCGCGGTCGGCGTTGCGCAATCCTTTGGCCTTGGGCTGCGCTGTGGTCGTGGCGTTTTTGGCTGTTCTGACTTTCCGGCATGCTTGGATCTACCGGGATAGCGAGAGTTTATGGCAAGCGACTTTACAACATCATCCGGAGAATCTGATGGCGCGTGATAATCTGGCCAAATGGCTTGTTGACCAGAACCGGCTGACTGAAGGCCGCGAACAATGCCTTCAGGCCTTGGCCTTTCGCCGCGACGATCCCGAGGCTCGGTGGAATCTGGCCAGAATAAGCCTCCGTGAAGGCAGAATTGATGAGGCGGTGGCGGACTGCCAGAAATCACTCTCGGCCCAACCGCGCGACCCTCAAGCTTACGAAACTCTGGGTCAAGCTTATTTAAAGAAGGGCCAAATGGATCAAGCCATCCAGGCATTTGGCAAAGCATTGGACCTCCAGCCGGACTTTGCCGAGGCGTGGTGCAACCTCGGTTTCGCTTTCGTGCAACAGCGCCGCTTGCCGGAGGCTTTGAGCGCCGATGAGAAAGCGCTGGAGTTGGCGCCCGATTTCGCGCTGGCACATAACGATTTGGGTGGAATTCTGCGGCAAATGGGGCGCACCGATCAAGCGCTCGAGCACTTTCGACGAGCCGCCGAACTGGAACCGGCCTTCGGCGAGGCCCATTACAATATCGCGGAAATCCTCTTGCGCCAGGGCCAGACGAATGCGGCGCTGGCCGAATACCAGTTGGCGCTGGCGAAATTGCCAAACCTCGCGCCGGCTCGAGCCCGGGTGGCCGAGATCCTGCGAGAGCAAAGGAGTGACCATGGCCGCTGACCTTCTCCGGCCCCGAGGACGGGAATGGTGGCTGGGGACGTTCCTGGTGGCGCTGACCTTGCTGGCTTACCAGCCGGCAGCCTGGCACGGCGGGTTCATTTGGGACGACGACGTCTATGTAACGGAAAATAAACTCCTGACCGCGCCGGATGGGTTGAGACGAATCTGGTTTTCACTTGACTCCCCTTCGCAATATTTTCCCCTCGTTTACACCGTCTTGCGGGTGGAGCATCAGCTCTGGGGTCTCGCCCCTGCCGGTTACCACTGGGTCAACCTCCTCTTGCACGCGGCCAATGTGCTTTTGCTCTGGCGGTTGCTGCGGCGCCTGCGCCTTCCTGGCTCGTGGCTGGCGGCCGCGCTTTTTGCGCTGCATCCGGTGGAAGTCGAATCGGTGGCCTGGGTGACGGAATTGAAAAATGTTCTGTCGCTGTTTTTCTGTCTGCTCTCGGCGCGGGCCTGGCTGGAATTTGCCGAGGAAACGCCGCTGCGTTGGTGGTTCTATGGCACAGCCTTGCTGTGTGAGGCGCTGGCGCTGGCGGCCAAAACCACCGCCTGCACTCTGCCGGCGGCGCTCTTGCTCCTCTTGTGGGTGCAACACAAACCAATCCGCCCGGCCCGCCTGGCGCAACTGGCGCCGTTTTTGGGTTTGGGGGTGGCGATGGGCCTTGTCACCGTCTGGTGGGAGAGGTACCACCAATTCACCGTTGGCTCGGCTTTCGCGATTGGTTGGACCACCCGGTTGCTGATTGCCAGCAGGGCCGTGTGGTTTTACTTCGGCAAACTCCTCTGGCCGGCGCATCTGGCCTTCAGTTATCCACGCTGGCATATTGATCCGCGCGATCCATCGGCCTGGGGATGGTTGGCCGCCGGAATCGCGGTCGCGGTGCTCATTGGCGCGTGCCGCAAAAAGTCGGGCAGGGGACCGGAAACAGCCGCCCTTTATTTCATCGCCACGCTGTCTCCTTTGCTCGGCTTCATTATGGAGTACACTTTCCGCTACACCTATGTGGCAGACCATTACCAGTACGCGGCCAGCATCGGACCACTCGCACTGGCCGCGGCAGGCATCGACAAACTCGTCGCGCGTCTGACTGTCTTCCAGCCGGCTCTGCGTCCGATGGTTTACAGCGCCTTGCTGGCCGTTTTAGGCCTTTTGACCTGGCGCCAATGCCTGGCTTACGCCGACAGCGAAACTCTCTGGCAAGCGACGCTCCGAAGCGAACCGGACTCATTCATCGCGCGCAATAATCTCAGTCAAATCTATCTGCAAAAAGGGCGTTTTGAGGACGCCATCCGCCTGTCACGCGAAGCCCTGGCCATTGATCCCAGCGATGCGGTTGGGGAAATCAACCTTGGTTATGGCCTATTGCAGAAGGGCCAGGTCGATGAAGCGATCGCCCACTGTCAGCGCTCGCTGGCCTTGCAGCCCAACGGCCCCGACGCTTATTACGATCTGGGCCAAGCTTATCTAAAGAAGGGTCGGATGGATGCGGCTATCACCAATTTTCAAGCCGCTTTGCGGTTGAGGCCGGACTTTGCCAATGCCTATTGCAATCTGGGCTATGCCTTGTTGCAAAGTGGACGGATGGCGGAGGCCGTCGGCAATTACGAAAAGGCGCTTGCGTTCGAGCCGGACTACGCCCTGGCCCATAACGATTTGGGCGGCATTTTGCTGCAGGGCGGCCAAACCAATCAGGCGCTGGCTCATTTTCAGCGCGCGGCTGACTCGCAGCCGGAATTCGTGGAAGCGCATTACAACGCGGGAAGCGTTTTGCTGGGCATGAACCGGCTGGATGAAGCACTGCGGCAATATGAAATCGTTGCTTCATTGCGTCCGCAATTGCGGGAAGCTCACGTGGCGCTGGGCAAGTTGGCCGCGGCCTACGCCCGGTCCGGCAATTTCGCCCAAGCCGCGGCCGTCGCGCAAAACGCTCTCCAATTGGCTCAGGCCGCCCGGGAAACCGATTTGGCCGCGCGCTTGGGGGCCGATCTCCCATCTTACCTGGAGGCGTCGCGCAAAAAATGAAGGCCTGGAGACGATTGCGCGCGACCAAACCGCGCGAGCGGGGTTCCTCTTTTGGTGCGGACTTGCGGGTTTTGTTCTCAGCAGTCATGCTCCGTTAGGTTGAAAATGAAGATCAAACAAACATTTGGCGCCCTTGGGTGGTGCCTTGGGGCAATGCTGTTGTTGTCAGCTTGCGAGACGCAGGCTCCTCTTTCCGGGACGATGCGGAACGGAACTTATAAATCGTCCCAAGGACAGTTCTCCGTTTCGGCCCCGGTCAGTCCTGAGGTTGGCGGGCGGGTCAAGAGCGATGGTCCGCAAAGTGTGACTTTTACCGATAATTGGGGCAACCGCATTACCTTTTCTTCCTTTGCCTTCAATGCGCAAAGCTCTTTGGAAACAGTGCTCAAAACGGAGGGCCGGGAGAAAGCTTTAGATGGGTTCATGCGCCGTCAATACGGCGATATGGCAAAAATTCATTACCATCCTGCGGCGCGCAACGGCGCGGCCTCGCTGGTTTACTTGCGGCCGGTGGGGCCTCGCACCGGGGTGGCGGCCTTCATCAGCGGCCTGCGGGTTTATGTCGTGGAAACGGACTTGTTGCCCGGCGTGCAGATGCTTGCGCAAGGGGATGAACGGGCCCAAAACGATTACGGAGAATGGCTCGAAAACCGCGCGGTTGAACTGGCGCAGACGATCGAAGTAGAGTAAAAGGGCGGGGATGAACTGGCGCATGGCGACCAAGCGCGACAGTCGGCTGCTGGCCGAACTGAACCACCAACTCATCGCCGACGAAGGCCACCGCAACCCCATGTCTGTCCCGCAATTGGAGGCTCGCATGCGGCAATGGTTGGAGGAGGGCTACGAAGCGGCGATTTTTGAAAAGGACGGCGAGACGGCTGCTTACGCGCTTTACCTGGTGCAATCCGAGGAGGTTTATTTAAGGCATTTTTTTGTCGTGCGGCCGCGGCGGCGGCAGGGCATTGGACGGGAAGCGATGGGTTTGTTGCGCGCGCGCCTTTGGCCCGCGGCCCGCCGGTTGACCGTCACGGTCCTGGTGCATAATACGGAAGCGGTGCGCTTTTGGCGGGCCATGGGTTATCAAGATTATTGCTTGACACTGGAAATGGCGCCGGCGGCGCCCAACTCCGGGCCTCCGCCCGCACAGTCTCCATGAACGAAAAGCAAGAACGGATTGAGCGCCTGATCCGGGAGGCTCCGGCCGGTGGGGCGGACCCTTATTACCGCGCGTACTTTGAACAGTTCAACCGCGGTTGCTATTACGAGGCGCACGAGGTGTTGGAACATCTGTGGCTCAAGGATCGGCCGGGCCCGAACGGTTCATTTTACAAGGGCTTGATTCAACTGGCCGGAGCTTTTGTCCATTTGCAGCGGGAACGTTTGCGTCCGGCGGCGGCTTTGTTCCGCTTGGCGGAAGCCAACCTGCGGAACTACCCTGGTCTGCACGAACAACTCCCGCTCGCCGCCCCGCTGGCCTTGAGCAGTCAATGCCTGGCGACCTTGGAACAGTCCAACTACACCACCAACCCGCTGCATGGCCAGGCGCCTCCGCAGTTGCATTTGCAATGCTAAGTGATAGCTCTTTGAACCTGCGGCCTCCCTTCCGCGCGAAGCGTCTTGGAGTGCGGTAGTCCTCTACCGCTTTTGCCCCGCCGCGAGAGGAGGTGTCAGAACACACATTCGCGCCCTATCCCTTCGACCCCGCCGCCAAAGCCCCAGAGGAGCGAAGTTGCGAAATTTAAATGGTTTCCACAAGGTCAGTTTACTACGGATAAAGGTTGTCTCCCAAGCTTGCCCAGCCCGCCCATGCTCCTCTTAAGCCAGCAGTTTGTCCACAACGTGGCCATGGACGTCCGTGAGCCGGAATTGGCGGCCTTGGTAGGTGTAGGTCAGGCGCTCGTGATCGAACCCGAGGCATTTGAGAATGGTTGCTTGCAGGTCGTAAATCTGCACTTCGTCCTGGACAACGTGGAATCCCATTTCATCCGTGGCGCCGTAAACCAGGCCTGGTTTGACGCCGCCGCCGGCCATCCACATGGTGAACGCTTGCGGATGGTGATCCCGCCCCAGGCTGCGCCCTAGAGCCGCGTTGCTTTCCACCATGGGCGTGCGTCCAAACTCGCCGCCCCAGATGACCAATGTTTCATCCAGCAAGCCCCGTTGCTTCAGGTCTTTAATCAAGGCGGCGGACGCTTTGTCAGTATCGCCGCAATTCTTTTTCAAATTTCCCACCACGTCCGAGTGCGCATCCCAGCCTTCGTGGTAAATGTTGATAAAACGCACGCCACGCTCCACCATCCGTCGGGCCAGCAGACAAGCGCGCGCGAAACTCGCCTTGTCCGGGTCGCAGCCGTACATATCCAGCGTTTCCTTGCTCTCTTTCTTTAAGTCCATCAGGTCCGGGGCCGACGTCTGCAGGCGGAAAGCCACTTCATACGCGGCAATGCGGGATTCGATTTCCGCATCACCCACCACCCCAAGTCGATTGTGATTTAATTCCTCAATCAGATCGAGTGAAGCCCGTTGCAGTTTGCTGTCCACGCCTTTTGGGCTGGTCACGTCAAGGATTGGATCGCCCTGGTTGCGGAATCGCACCCCCGCGTAAATGGAGGGCATGAAACCACTGGACCAGTTGGCCGACCCGCCGCTGATCCCCGAACCCGTGGACATTACGACAAACGCCGGCAAATTCTGTGCTTCGGTGCCAAGTCCATAAATCACCCAGGAACCCAGGCAGGGGCGACCGGGTTGGGCGAATCCTGTGTTCAGAAAAATCTGCCCCGGCGCATGGTTGAACTGCTCCGTCTTCATTGACTTGATGAGGCAAATCTCATCAACAATCTCCGCCAGATGCGGAATGACTTCGGAAAGCTCCGCCCCGGATTGTCCATACCGGGCGAACTTAAATTGCGGCCCTAAAACCGCCGCGTCCGGACGGATGAAAGCCAGACGCTCGCCGGCCAGGAGGGAAGGGGGCAGGGACTTGCCTTCCAATTTAGCCAGGGCCGGTTTGTAGTCAAATAAATCCAACTGACTGGGCGCGCCCGACATAAAGAGGTGGATCACATGCTTGGCCTTGCCGGGGAAATGGGGCGCGCGAGGTTTGAGCATATCGGCCGCAGCCATGCTTGCCGCCCGGGTCCTCGGCGCAAACGCCTCGGTCAAGAGCGATGCCAGCGCCAGCTTGCCCAGCCCCAAGCCGCATTCCTTCAGAAACCAACGGCGCGAATTGAGGCGTGGCGGGCAGCAGGCGTAAAGATCATCATGGCAATTCATAACTTCGCTTTAGCTATTGGAAATGGTTTCGTCCAGATTGAGCAGCGCGCGGGCCAGGGCGGTCCAGGCGGCTTCCTCGTTCGGGTTCGCGGCGCAGTCGCAATCAGCGTTCAACAGGTCGGCCGCTTTCAGTTCGCCCTGGTTAAAGCGCGCCAACTGAGCTTGGTAAAACCTCATCAATTTTTCCTTTTCTTCGCTCGAAGGCGGACGAGTCACACAGCGCCGGAAGAGCAATTCGGCCCGGGCGCTCTCGTCCCCTTTCGTATTGGCGGCCATGGCCCCCAGTGCCTGGGCGCACTCTACAAATGCTTTATCATTGAGCAGGGTGAGCGCCTGCAAAGGAGTGTTGGAGCGATCCCGGCGCGCCACGCAAGCCTCGCCGCTCGGCGCGTCAAAAACAGCCGCCATCGCGAATGGAGCGGTGCGTTTGGCGAACGTGTAGAGGCTGCGGCGGTAACGGTCTGGCCCTTCGCTGGTCTTCCATTCCAGCGGGCCATAGGCGCCTTCGGTCGTGACCCCGGCCGGTTGCGGGGGGAAGACACTTGGGCCGCCCATTTTCTCGGAGAGCAATCCGCTCGCTTTCAGCGCCGTGTCGCGGACCATTTCCGCATCCAGGCGCCAACGAGGTCCCCGGGCCAACAGGATGTTCAACGGATCCCGTTCCCGTAGTTCGGGGGTCACCACGCTGGACTGTTGATAGGTGGCGCTCATCACCATTAATTTGAGCATGCTTTTCCGCGACCAACCTTCCTTGACGAATTCCACTGCCAGCCAATCGAGCAGCTCCTGGTGCGATGGCAGTTCGCCTTGGTAGCCGAAATCGCCCGTGGTGCGCACGATCCCGCGGCCAAAGAGCGCTTCCCATTGCCGGTTCATGATGACCCGGCCGGTCAGTGGGTTCTGGCCGGAAACAAGCCATTTGGCCAAGGCGAGGCGGTTCTTGGGGGCCTTGGTCGGCAACGGGGGCAAAAAGGCCGGTACGTCCGGCGTGACTTCTTCTTTGGGTTCAAGAAACTGTCCGCGATGATGCAGGAAGGTGCGGCGCTCCTGGCCTGCGGGCCGCTCCTCCATGACCAACGTCGTGGGAAACTTGGGCATGTCGGATCGCAACTTGTCAATTTGCCGGCGACCCTGCGCAAAGTCCGGCGCTAGCTTGGCGAACTCCCGCAACAAGATTTCTCTCTCCGGTCCGGGTTTGGCGGACACGAAATTTGTTTTGAACGCGGGATCGTCGCGCAGCCGAAGCAGAACGGCCACGGCATCATTCTCCAAGACCGTCGCTTTGGCGTTGCTTTCGGTCGTGACCCAAACGCGAAACCGACCCAGGCCGGCGGCGTAGTATTTTTCGCACAGCATCTCCACCTGCAATTCGTTGGTACTGGTCACGGGCTGGGTGAATTGGAAGACAGCATTTTGCGTTTTGCCCTGGCCGCCGTTGATGGACCATCCGGTTTGCGCGTCATCATCGATCGCCTTGGCCGCATTGTTATCTCCACTGGCGTAAGACTCGGAGGCATTGGTCAGCGGAACGGCTTTCCCGTCGGCCTGGACCTTCAAGGTAGAGAGCCAGAAATCTCCTTCCGGGCCTTCGTGATTGACCGAGCCTGGCCCGCGGCGCGGCAAGCGATCATCCGCCATCATTTCCAGGCGCAAGGCTTTGAGGCCGGGGGGAAGATTGTGGAACTTAAGGACGTAGGTGTCGCTCTTGGTAAAATCGCCGCTGGCAAAGACCGAGGCGTCATCCTGGATGACGAGGGTTGGCCAGGCGCTGGTGGCCGTCGCCGGCCGGAGTGGCGTCCAGGCGGCGATCCGGTTCGATTGATCCGCCACCCATTGCTCGAACTTCTTGTCCCGCTGCTCGCGCCGGCGTTCTTCCGCCGAAGTTCTTTCCGGCAGTTCCTGGCCGACGCTCAGGCGAAATCGTCCCAAGGTGCTGTGGCTTCCGTGGTTTTGCACCAGGCGGAAGGTGAGCCGGGTTGTTTCCTTCAGATCCATCGGCTCCGCTAATGTAAAAACGGCCTGATGAACCTTCGAACTGCCCCCAGGACCCTCCACGGCCCAGCCGGTTTCGGGGTTTCCATCGATGGAGTTTTCTTCCGGATAGCCATCTTGCGCGAAATCACTCTGCACGCCCGCGAATTTGATCTTGCGGGCTGGTTCATTTGTCCCCGGCTTGCGCAGATCCATTTCAAATTCGCTCAGGACAAAATTGCCGGAATCACCGTTGCCCGGCCCACCCTTGTTCAATTGGGCATCGGGCATGGCTTCTAATTGAATATGGGTCAGCCGTTGCGGCGGCACTTCAATTTGAACCGTATAAGTGTCTTTGTCCGGGTTGCCGGTGACGCGAAATGAGCCGTCGGGTAGAAACTCCGCCTGCGCGCCGTTTTTCGAGGAGAAATCAGCCGTCCCGGGCGTCAGCCACGCCACCTTGCTGCGCAAGGGGAACTTGTCCGGCAGCGCGGCTTCCAACTCATCGATTTGCTTTTGGATCTTGGCGCGCTTTGTCGCGATGTCGGGTTGAGGAACTTCCATGACCGGCTCGCTGGCATTGTTCAGGCAGGCCATGAACCGGTAATACTCTGTCTGCGAGATGGGATCATACTTGTGCGTATGGCATTGCGCGCAAGCCATCGTCAGGCCCAGCCACGCGGTGGAGGTGACATGCACGCGATCAATCATGGAATAGAATCGGTATTCCAATGAATCGATGCCGCCTTCCTCATTGATCATGGTATTGCGATTAAAACCTGTGGCAACGAGTTGATCGCGGGTTGCCTTTCCGACCAAATCTCCGGCGAGTTGTTCGATCGTAAATTCGTCGAAGGGCATGTCCGCGTTTAGCGCGTTCACCACCCAGTCGCGCCACGGCCAGATGGAGCGGGGCCGGTCCTTTTCGTAGCCATTGGAGTCGGCATAGCGGGCCAAATCCATCCACCGCCGGGCCCAGCGTTCGCCATAATGGGGCGAGGCGAGCAACTTATCGACCAACCGTTCATAACCATCGGGGCTGGTGTCGTTCACAAAAGCGTCCGCTTCCTCCGGCGTGGGTGGCAAGCCGAGGATGTCGAAATAAAGGCGGCGGGCCAGCGTATATTTGTCGGCCGGCGGAGAGGGATGAAGGCCCTCTTTCTCGAGGCGCGCCAGTACGAAATAATCGATCGCGTTCCGTGGCCAGGCCGGGTCGTGAACCTCAGGCAGCGGGGCTTGTTGCGGGGCAATGAAGGCCCAGTGCGCTTGATAGACGGCCCCTTCCTTGATCCATTTTTTGAGCGTTTCCTTTTCCGGTTGCGTGAGCGGATTTTTGGCTCCGATCGGCGGCATCAGGTCGTCGTCGTTGGTGGTGAGGATGCGTCGCACCAGTTCGCTCCGCTCTGGCTTGCCTGGAACAATGGGCAACTCACCCGACTTTGCGGGAAGAAGGGCGTTTTCCCGGACATCCAGCCGCAATTTGGCCTTGCGGGCGCCCTCATCCATCCCATGGCATTTGAAACAATGCCCGGCTAAAATCGGCCGTACTTCTCGTGTGAAATCCACCGATGGTCCGGTGGCGGGTGGTGGGGAATTGGTGGCGGAGTTTTCCGCCCGCGCGGCCAAAGCGGCCCCTGCCAGCAAAAGCAAAATATGGAGTTGGCCCGCCCAGCTAGGAAGCGAGGCAGGCCTGAGGTTAGACTGCGTTAACCATCTCATGACGGGTTGCTTCCCAACTTTAGTTCAGTTCCGACGTTCTGGCACGAACTTTTCTTC
>Ga0182016_10001360_pt1 | contig 29864 bp, 20 predicted proteins | sample 712S2MmetaG_FD_120491 | JGI IMG/M metagenome (GOLD analysis project Ga0182016, IMG submission 120491) | Permafrost microbial communities from Stordalen Mire, Sweden - 712S2M metaG | ecosystem: Environmental > Terrestrial > Soil > Wetlands > Permafrost | place: Sweden: Stordalen | collected...
AGGCAGGCCCTCGCGCTCGATCCCAATGACTTCGACGCCAACCTCTATCTGGGCGCAATTCTTTATAAACGGCGGCAAATGGATGAGGCAAGGCCGCTTCTGGAACATGCGCTCAGCCTCAATCCCAAATCCTCCATGGCACGCTACGAAGATGCCATGCTGAAAAGCACCGCGGGACAGCTCGACGCGGCCGCGCAGGAACTTGAAGCGCTGGTCAAGGACGATCCCCAATGGCTTGAGCCGCACGTCGAGCTGGCTTCGTTGTATTACAAGCTCAAGCGGCCCGCCGACGGCGCCGCGCAGCGGGCAATCGTCGACAGCATCACCGCCGAACAGCAGAAGCAGGGACCGAAGAATTAGGTCAGCCGTGCCAAGTCACTTCGCCGGCTCGGTGACTTTCACAATCCTGTCTGCCGCTATATTCGTGAGCGTCTGGACGATCCCCGAGGGCCAGTGAATTTCGATCAGGTCCGCGTGGTCGTCCGCGCCCATGCCGAAGTGGACTGGCCCATAACTGGATGACGCGTAGCCAACGCTACTGGTCATGTGGTTGTACTGGGTGATGGTCTTTGACACCACCTTGATGCGCGCGCCCATGCCGTCGCGGTTGCTCTTTGTGCCGCGCAGGGCAACCTCGAGCCAATGGCCGGAGCCTTCCGTGCGGTTCATCCAAATCTCGGCATTCTTGCCCAGGGCGGTAACCACCACGTCGATCCGTCCATCGCCGTCCAGGTCTCCAAACGCGCATCCGCGATGGCGCGCGGGCGGTACGGCATTGAATCCGGCCTCTTCGGTAAGAGCCGTCCACTTGCCGCTGGCGCCAGGATTGCGAAAGACCGTGTTGTACTCATCGAGTTCGGTAGACGGCAGCGGACGCGATTCCACATGTCCCTTGCTGACGAACAAATCTTTCCATCCGTCGTTGTCGAAATCGTAGAACCCGGGACCATAGCCTGACATCTTGTAAGTCAGGTCGCGCATGCCGCTCGGCGTGGTGACCTCGACAAAATCGCCCTTGCCCGTGTTGTGGTACAGCGGGAATGTCTGGTGGTTGAGCGCCACATAGGCAATGTCGGGATAACCGTCATTATCGTAGTCGCGGAAGTCCAATCCCATCCCCGAGACAAACGATCCATCTTCAGGGAGCGCGACCCCGGCCTCGAATGCCACCTCTTCAAACTTGTTGCCCAGGTTGTGAAAAAGCGAATTGTATTCGGCGTCGTTGGTGACGAACAGGTCGGGCTTGCCATCCAGATCGTAGTCAGCCACGCCCACGCCCATGCCTTTTCCAACGTGATCGCGAATGCCCCACTCCTTTGACACATCCTTGAATGTGCCATCGCCGTTGTTCAGGAAGAGCTGATTGGGCGAGCCCTTGTAGTACCGGGGATGGCAGTAATCCGATTGCCCCATGTAGGAGCACAGAGGCTGCTCGGAGTAAGTCCACTGCATGTAGTTCACGACGAACAGATCCAGCAATCCATCGTTGTTGACATCTACCCATGCGGCAGCAACCGACCACAGCGGGCCATATTGCGGATCGTTCCACTTATCCAGCCCGGCCTTAACGGTCACGTCGGTAAAGGTGCCATCGCCGTTGTTGTGGTAGAGCGTGTTGCGATGCACGCCGGAGACGAATAGATCGGGATGTCCATCGTTGTCGTAATCGCCAACGGCAACGCCTATGTCGTAGCCCGTGCCCTCGAGGCCGGCCGCCTTGGTAACGTCAGTAAATACGCCGTTGCCGTCGTTGCGATAGAGCTTATTGCTGTACTTCGGGTCGTCCTTCTTCAAGGTGGCGATATTCGCGCCGTTAGTAAAGAAGATGTCTGGGCGTCCATCGCCGTTGTAATCGAAGATAGCCACACCGCCAGCCATGCTCTCCGGCGCGTTGCGGCTGGGAGTCTCATCGTTTTCCAGTCGAAACGGGAGCGTCTTGAATTCGAACCGGATGCGGCTCGGCTTCTCGGCAGCGCGCACTGCGTAGAAGCTGGCTGCGGAAAACACGCAGACAACCGCAGGCAGGACTTTGAGAAGTGCTTTCTTCATGGCTAAAGGGAAAACGTAGCTCATCCCCTTTTAGTTATACCTTGCGAGGCCGTAAGGAGACACTCCGCGTTGCTCGCCGCGTCGTTTCTCGGGCTACTTGGCAGCGCCAGCCTGCAATTGTTCCAACTGAGCAATCTGCTGCTTCACTAGATCGGAACTCGCGCCGGCGGGCACATACGTGAGGCAGTTTTTCAAGTGGCCGATGGCCGCCGGGTAGTCCTTTTCCTGGGCTAGAATCAAGGCGAGAACCTGTTCCGTGCCAGCCACTTGGTGCAGGGGGTCGAGGGCAAGAGAATTGCGCGCGCTGGTCACTCCGATCCTCAGTTTGTCCAGCGGGAGAGCCCCAGCCGAGTATGCTTTGAGAATCGCTCCCGCGTACGCGGACCATATCTGGGCTGAGCCACGCGGATCCAACGCAAGGACGCGGGCGGCATCCGTCAGTACATCCTTCCATTTATCCTCCTGCGAGTCGAGGATCACGAGCTGCTCGACGGGGCGGATGAACATCGGATCGGCAGCCGAGGCCTTGGCATAATCCTCACGCGCCTGCTGCGGGCTTGACGCCTGCTCCTGTCTGCCAAGCTGGTACCAGGCCTCGGCAAAATTGGGATCGATGGTGACAGCTTCTATCAGGCTGGCCTTGATCCGGTCCTGATTATTCGACTGCCAATCGTTGCGAGCTTTCTCAAACAACTTCACGGCCTTGGGAGCGACACCTTCGCTGGTTCTGCTCAGCGCGGTTCCTTTCGACTTGTCCGACCTTGTCAGCGTGATGGTTCCGATTTCAGGATCGTCGCGGAAGTTGCGATTCGTAAGGACAATGCTGCTGGAAGTGTAGCCCGTAAGCGACGCCGACACCGAGCAACCCTCAAAGTGGGTCTCCATTTGCCGTTTCGCATCCTTCTCCAAACTCAGCGCGCCGTTTGCATTCACGGCACTGATGCGAAAAGCTCCTTTGCCGTCGGCGAAGGTGGTAAACGCAACCTTCCCCGCGCAGGTAACGTTCACCGGGGTGGGATCCCATGTCAGCGGGTTGCCCGCTATGACCACCTTGCCCAGCAGGCTGCCTCCCGCGCGGGTCTGGGCGTCGGTACCCATGTAATACCCGTACATGTTGCCGCCGTCTCCAATGGAGTCGGGGCGTATGGCGGTCGAAGTTCCTCCGCCGGCTGGGATAATCGGCGTCTGCGCAACGGCAAGCGCGCCGGCTGTCAGCAGTGAGAGCAGTGGGAGGACGGATAAGAGCCTGGTTTTCACGTTGTGCCTCGTTACCTGATAATTTTACGCCTCTTTCATTCAGCAGGCTTTCGGGTTGTCTTGGCGGAAGGCGCGTTCAACGGGCAGCCTGTACGAGGAGTTGCAGCGGAAGAGGTTACAAGTACTCGCTTCCCAAGCTTCCCTCGCGAGCGGTATAGTTATTGTTTGGAAAATCGATTGACTGGAGTGTCTCCTATGCTTTTTCGGTTGGACCGGTGCCGGCCTGATAACGTTATCTCCCACTTCCGGCTTGTCCGGATTCGTCGCGTTCCGCTCTGCGGCGCGTTGCCCGCATTTGCCCTGTTGTTTGGAATCTCCCTGGCGGTCATAGCCCCTGCCAACGCCCAACTCAAATCCAGGGTTACCGTCGAGCCCTCGCAGCCCAGCCATATGGTCTACACCACGTCCATCGGCATCACAGCCGACCGCTGGGATCCCAACCCCTACGATCCGGCCACGGTCCAACTGCTGAAGGATGTTGGCATTACCAGCTTGCGTTTTCCCGGCAACGGCGGCGTGGATGCGCTCTATCACTGGTCCACCGGCGCAATCACCAATCCCTACACCAACGACCGCATCTTTGCCTTTCCGGACACAAAGAAGTTCCCTGCCCTGGCGGCCATCATCAGCCAGCTTGGATCGGCTATCGTCCAGGTGAATTATGGAAGCAACCTGGACGGCAGCGGCGGCGGCGAACCGGCAGAGGCAGCTGCCTGGGTGGCCTACGCCAACGGCAGCCCATCGAGCACGCAAGTTATCGGCAAGGACTCGGTGGGTAACGATTGGAAGACAGTTGGCTTTTGGGCCAGCCTGCGCGCGGCCACTCCGCTGCCCAAGGACGACGGCTATAACCACTTGCGCATCGGCATGAGCGATCCGCTGGGCATTCAGTTGTGGACCATTGGAGACGCTGTAGCCGCCAATGGCTTTTACGGAGGCGACCCGGTAAAGAGCGACGACGCGGACGCTTCCGGCCGTTACCAGGAATCAGGCTCTCCAGAGCCGGACTTGCATGCCGGCAAGGTGGAAGGTTCACGAAGCTGGTACCGCCATGAAAGCAATGCCAAGGTCGGGCCGCAGGCCTACGGGCAGGCCGTGGTTGCGTTCGCCAAGGCGATGAAGGCCGTCGATCCCACAATCATGATTGGCGCCTCCTACGTCATTCCCCCCATCAGCACCGATCCGCACCCGTTTGGCAAGGGCTGGAATGCCGGTGTGTTGAAGGCAGCCTGCGCCAGCATCGACTTCGGTTTCATCGGCTTTTATGAAGGAGACGGAGCGCCGCCGAACTGGGTCGATTGGATCGCCGAGGATAACCTGCTCGACGACGCTTTTTATAACCACGATGCGCATAACCACATGCACGACGTGAATGCCCTGGGGCGCGACTATAACCTGCTAGCTGGCGATTTGGTGACCAATTACAAGAAGCTTTGCCCCGCGGGGCACGCACCGCAGATCGCGGTTACCTCTCTTGCCGTGCCAACCTGGCTGCGCGCAAAAAACCCCTCCGCCATCGGCATCTTTGCCGCCGATTCCGTGGCCACCCTGCTTGAATCCGGCGCATTCACCGTCGTCTGGTCGCCCGTTCACGGCCCCGACGGCGCCTCCAGCCCGTCGTTTCTCGACTCGAAGAACGTACCTCAGCCTGCCTACTACGGCCTAAAACTGCTTCACCAGATCGTCAAGCCTGGCGATGTGTTTGTAAAGGCGACGGTCGACACCGCTATCACACCGCAAACGATCGCTGTTCACGCCGTCAAGCGGCGCGACGGCGGCCTGGGCGTGCTGCTGATCAACAAGGATCCGAGCCGCAACGCGTCCATAACCGTAACCGTGCCCGGGTACTACTTCGCCAACAAGGGAACCCGCTACGACTGGGGCAAACTCGGTCCCGACGCCGGCAAGGAAATCACGGAAACCCCGATCGAGAACCTGGGCGGCAAATTCACCGTGGAAGTCCCTCGTTACAGCATGGCCGCCATCGTGATTCCCAGAGCGCAATAGCAGGCTCGCTTTTTGCCTCACAAAACCAGAGTTGGCAAGCCGCTTGCCAGCTCTGGTTTTGCTTTGGGAGGTTTTCCGCATGAATAAGGGGACCGCATATGTGCCGCAAAGAGCGCGATCGTGGCGCGAAAACCTTCGCCTGTGCGCAAGAATGGAACCGGCATAGCCTTTCGTCCGTAAGTAAAGGCGGGAGCTGCGCGGTCTGCTGCCGCTGGGACCGTCCCGCCCCAACAAGAGCGGCTTGTTCCGAGACTCCTTCGGTGTAGAAAACTCGTTGAAGGAAAGTAACTGAGCTGCGGAGACGCTGTCTAAACCTTGAATGCGCCGGCCGGGGAAGACGCCTCGGCAGTCAGTTGCGGAAGACGCAGATCGTCTCCGAAACACAAATCCGGATCGACTATACGAAGCATCACAAGGAGAATTTCATGCGGAATTCAAGGTCTGTTTTAGCGGCAATGCTGCTGGCACTGCCATTTGTGACGGCCTCTCACGATCGGGCGATGGCGCAGCCGGGCACTTCCTCGTCTCAGCAGGGAAGCACGACTGCGGAACAGCCTGGTTTTACGATCCGGCAGACTGTGCATCAGGTTCTGGTTGACATTGTGGTCTCAGACAAGGACGGCAAGCCGGTGCGTGGGCTCAGTAAGAGCGATTTCACGGTCAAGGAAGACGGCCAGCAACAGCATCTCCTCTCCTTCGACGTCGAGGACAGCAACACCCCGGCGTTTATCCCTCCGAAATTGCCGCCGCTGCCCGCCAACACTTTCGTCAACTTGCCCACGACGCCGGAGAAAGGGCCGCTCTACATCCTCCTCTACGATATGGTGAACACCGATCAAGAGGACCAGATGACCACCGGCAAGCCATTGCTGAACTTTATCGACAGCAAGCCGGAAGGAACCCGCTTTGCGATTTTTGTCAACACGGAAGGAGTTCACCTGTTGCAGGGATTCACCAGCGATCGCGATCTGCTTCACGCGGCGATTTTGTCGCCGGGGCCGGGGCCGCACATTCCGAGGGTGTTCTTGGAGGGCCGGAATTATGGGAGGGACAGCACAGCGGCAATGGTCTCGATCTTCAATTTCATTGCTGAGTATGTAGCCGGGCAGCCAGGACGCAAGAACCTGCTCTGGCTGTCCGGCAATTTCCCCATGGCGCTCAACGCCGATCCATTCCACGAAAGAGATATGACGGATGAGAGCGTAAAAGAGTGTTTTGCGGCCATGGCGCGCAGCCAGATCGCGGTTTATCCCGTGGATGTGAAAGGCGTGGAGTCGATGGCCCGCTATGAGGGAATGGCGCAATCCGGCCCTATCTCAGGCAGATCGAATGAATCGATCACCAAGGGAGGTGTCGCCACCCTGCCGGGAACAATGGGAGCGTTTTTGCAAAACGAGGGCATTGGAAATTTTACGGGCGGCCGCTATTTTACCGGCGATAACGACCTGAGCGACCTGATGAAGCAGGCAGTAGAGCATGGCCAGAACTATTACACGGTCAGTTATCGGCCGACCAACGATAAGTACGACGGATCGGCCCGCCACATCGAGGTTAAGCTCGCGAAGAAGGAATATAAGCTCGAATACCGGCAACTATACTTTGCGCTGTCGCCCGAAGCCGAACAGGCAACGTACAAAGAGGGCACTCCGGATGCGCACTTCGTAGCCGCAAAAGCGGAAGATACACTCTACGCCAACATCGAGCACGGCGCGCCGATGCTCCATAATCTGCTGTTTCGCGTACACGTGGGGACAGCGGGCGAGCCTGCTCTCGCAACTCCGGAGCAGATGCTACAAATCCAGGACGAGCCGGCTTTCTTTCGCACCCGCCGCAAGAATCGTGAGCTCAAGCCCCTGCCTCCAGTCAAGCTACAGAAGTACCTGATCGACTACGGCGTATTCGACCCGCAATTGAAGGCGCAGGCGGCGCGGACTGGCGGAACAGCGACACTCGAGTTTGCCGCCGCGGCCTACGATGCAGAAGGACGCTTGCTCAACGGCATCCTCAACAATGCGGTGGCGTCAGCCCCCACGAATGCGGAGGGCAAGCCTTCGACTCTGTTCCGGGTCCAGCAGGAGCTGAATGCGCCGCTTGAAGCTGCGTGGATCAGACTTGCGGTACGCGATAATCTGACCAACCGCACGGGGACACTTGAGTTGCGTTTGCCTCTGAAGCCCGAACCGGCGGCCGTGGCCGCAAACGCGGGAAACTAGCGGACTGAGAAACAAGCGAGTATCTCGATCCACAATCGTTGCATGAAGAACGCAGATGCACGCCTGCGCGGCTGAACAATCGGCTGCGCAGGAGTGCGCCGAAACAGGCCTGTGCTCAGCGCGGGATGAAGAGTGTCAAGCTTGCGGGCGGCTAAGCCGCGAAAGTATACTGAGTTACTGGGAACCGTAAGTCTTGCTGGTTCGAGGAGTTGAAAGGCTGGATGTCCACGCTTCCGATATGCCGCAAGATTGGGCTAGCGCTTGTGGCCTTGGTTGGCGCGGCGAGCCTTGCCGCGGCTCCCGCCACGGGAACCGCAACCTGTACGGGTCCGGCCCAGTTGGAAGCCCGGCTTCACGCCCATCCTAATGCCGACACTTACGCCGAGCTGGGCACTTGGTTTGGCGACAACCGCAAGTTGGACTGCGCCGCACAGGCCTTTCGCACCGCAGTCAAGCTGGAGCCGGACTCGCCTCGCCTCAACTACCTGCTCGGCCTTAGCCTCTACACCGCCGGACACGCGCAAGAGGCAGTCTCACCGCTCCAGAAATCCATCCAACTCAGCCCCAACGAGGATAAGACCCACCTTCTGCTGGCCACAGCGTTGACCAGTCTCGGCCGCACGAAAGACGCTTTCGTTGAGTGGGGGGCGGCGCTCAAGATCGACCCCACCTCGAAGATGGCGCTCGATGGGATGGCGAAGATATTCATCGCGGCTGGGGATTATGAGACCGTCATCACTCACCTTGGTTCGGTGCAGCGCGACGAGAACCTGACGCTCGACCTGGGCATCGCCTATGGCAAGGCGGACATGCTCGACGATGCCGTGCGCGTGCTCAACGAAGGCCTGAAGACCTATCCGAACTCCGACGCGCTGACAACCACGCTGGTAACTGTCTACGTGAAACAGTTGCGTTTCCAGGAAGCCTCAAAGCTGGCCGCGCAGCTTGCTCAACGGAACCCCAAAGACATTGAGGCGCAGCGAATCTACCTGCGCGTGCTGGTGCTCAACGGCGAGGACGACCTGGCCGCGCCGCTGGGCCGCAAGCTGCTTGCGCTGGCTCCGCATGACGCGGATTTTCTCTACCTGAACGGCGTAATCGAGCGCACGGCCGGCGACTATGCCACTGCGCGCAAGCATTTGCAGGAAGCGGTAACCCGGAACCCGAACCACTACAACTCGCGCTACAACTACGGCGTGGTGCTGGAACAGCTCAAGGATGCGGCCGGGGCTAAGGAGCAACTGCAAAAGGCCATTGAACTCGGCGCCACCGAGCCGGAAATCCGCTTCGAGCTGGCTAAGGTGCTGCGCACGCTGGGTGAAACCCAGGCAGCGCAGGAGCAGCTTGCGATCTATCAGAAGTCGCTGAAGGAAAAATCGGACCGGACACTGGCGGCGCAGAAGTCGACGCAGGCTGCCCAGGCTGTTGCGGCTGGAGACAACCAGAAGGCTGCTGTTTTGTATCGCGAGGCCAGCGCCGCCGTACCGGACAATGCCGGACTCGCGTACCAGCTCGCCCTCGTCTTGAATAATCTCGGCGATATGGAGGGCGAGCGCGCCGCATTGCAACAGGCTATCAAGACCGATCCGGGCTTCGCGCTGGCGCAGTACCAGCTCGGCTATGTCGAGTCCCGCGACGGAGACTATGCTGCCGCCGAGCAGCAATTCCGGCTTGCGGCCAAGGCTGCTCCGGGATACGTGCAGGCCTGGATCGCCTTGGCGGCTACGCTTGCCTCGGAGTCCCGTTTTCCAGAGGCACAGGAGGCCGTAGCCACAGCCCTGAAGCTGGAGCCGGACAACGCCGACGCCCTCGACCTGAGCAAGACTCTGGCCGCCAATCAAGGCCAGCGATGATGCGATCCGATCTCACGCATCCCGGAGGATGCCGGCAAAGTGCCTAGCAACAATCAGAGTCTTCTTCGGATGCGGCGCAACCTGCTGCGCTCCATTCCGGCCGCTGTCGTTTCAGCTCTCATGCCCAGAGGGCTCAGGGCCGCACTCCCGGCGGCGCAGTCCGCCGCGCCGTTCTCCCGCTTCGTCGATGTGGCCCATGCTGCCGGCCTTGTCGAGACAACCGTCTACGGTGAGATCGACAGTTTCACCTACATCGTCGAATCGATGGCCTGCGGGTGCGCCTTCATCGACTACGACAACGACGGCTGGATGGACATCTTCATGCTCAGCGGCCGCCGACTCGAGAACACGCCGCCCTATGCCACCAACCGTCTCTATAACAACAATCGCGACGGCACATTCACCGACGTTACCGCCAAGGCCGGCCTGCTCGATACCGACTGGGCGCAGGGCGTCTGCGTGGGCGACTACAACAACGATGGCTTCGAGGACCTTTTCCTTACCTACTACGGCCAGAACCGCCTCTATCGCAATAACGGCGACGGCACCTTTACGAATGTGACCGCCAAGGCGGGGCTGCTGCATCCAACGCGGCGCTTCAGCACCGGCTGCACGTTTGTCGATTACAACCGCGACGGCCTGCTCGATCTGTTTGTCTCGAATTATCTCGAAATCGATCTGGCCACCGCGCCCAAACCATCGCTAACTGTCATCAACTGCAATTACGAGGGCGTTCCCACCAATTGCGGCCCGAATGGTCTGCCCAAGGCCCAGAACTACCTCTACCGCAACAACGGCGACGGCACCTTTACCAACGTATCCAAAGAGTCCGGCGTGGAAGGGTCTCGCGGTTCATATGGGCTGACAGCCGTCAGCATCGACGCCGACGAAGACGGCTGGCCGGACATATTCGTTGCCTGCGATTCAACGCCGTCCTTGCTGCTGATGAACAACCACGACGGCACCTTTCGAGAGGAGGCGCTGCTCCGTGGAATCGCACTCAGCGCCGATGGCCGGGAGATGGGCGGAATGGGTGTGGGCGTGGGGGACTACAACCTCGACGGCCACATCGATCTGGTCAAGACGCACTTCATGAATCAGGCGACCGGCCTCTATCGCAACGATGGGAAGGGAAACTTCGACGACGTGACCATCGAGGCTGGGCTCAACAAGGAAACTCGCTTCATCAGTTTTGGCGCAGGGCTCGCCGACTTCGACAACGACGGCTACCCGGACATCCTGGTCACCACGGGCAGCGTCTACCCCGAACTCGATCGCATCTCGCCCAAGTACCCAGCGCGCAGCCCGCGCATCCTATTTCGCAATCGCGGCGACGGCACATTCGCCGAGATGGGGACGGAGGCCGGTTCGGGCATCGAGGCGCGCCATTGCAGCCGCGGCCTCGCTCTGGGCGATTTCGACAACGACGGCGACCTGGACGTACTTATCATGAACGTCAATGAGCCGCCATCCCTGCTGCGCAACGACGCTCCGCCGGGCAATCAATGGATCAAGATTCGCCTCGAAGGCACAAAGACCAACCGCAGCGCCATCGGAGCGCGCGTCCTGGCGCGATACGGCGGCAAGGTGCAAGCGCAGGAAGTCCTGAGCCAGTCCGGCTTTCTCTCGGCAAGCGATCCGCGCCTGCACTTCGGCTTGGGCGCCGCAACCACCGCCGACATCGAGATCCATTGGCCACTAGGCGCGGTGGAAAAATACGCGGGCCTGGCCGCCGGTCAGCTCGTTACCATCCGCGAGGGCCAGGGCATCGTAAAGGGACGGCCCTTCCCCTGAAATCCAGCGGGTAAAGCACGACCCTCGGCGAGGGTGTAAACAGATGCCAGACAAGAAGAGGGGCGGCCAAGGCCGCCCCTCTTTGTATTTCTACTTCCGGGTAATGCTTAGAAGTAGTATTTGACCGAAACCAGGATATTCCGGTTGCCGACTTTCAGGGCCGGTATGCCCGTGGTTGAGGTGTTGGTGTTGGTGTAGGAGGGCTTGTTTAGGCTGCTGCCCGGTGAAATCGGGGTATTGAAGTTGAGGGATTCATCCGAGTTGCCGGCTACGCCGAACTGTCTCAGCGGATGATTCAGGAAGTTCTGCGCTTGGAGCCTGAATTGAACATTCTGGTTCTCAGTGATCTTGAAGTTCTTGTACAACGCAAGATCGCTGTCGAAGTAGGCCGGTCCGCGCATGTACGGCATGACGAGGGTTCCTTGTGCTCCATATGTAGGAAGCGTGAAGCAGTTCGGATTGAAGTACTGTCCCTTCGCCAAGTGAGACCTCGGATCGCAGGTGACAACAGGCGTAATGATGCGCTGCGAGTCGGTGCCGAACCAGGTTTCAGTATCCATGGTAGTCGACCTTAACCCGTTGGGCAGCGGGATGCTGTAATCGGGAAGAGTCGGAGTCTGCACGGTGGGCACACTCAGGTTGTTTGGGAAGGTGGTGTTCAGGTTTCCGTTGAGGTTCGATTGCAGAGGCGCGCCGCTCTGGAACGCCGTGTAGCCGGACCACTGCCATCCATTCACCGTTTCCGTGAGAATCTTGCTCCCATTGTGAACGAACTTGGGCATGTTCCAGATATACGCGAGATTCAGAATCTGCGTGTGGTCATAGGCCAATGGACCGTAGTTGTTTTTCAAGCTGAAGACATCCACGTTCGGGCCGCTGCCCGCGCCGTTGCTGGAGACGTAATCCCATATACCCAGAACCTTGCCGAACGTATAGTTGGTCAGGAAGGTGATCGGGCCGGACTGCTTCTGCCAGGTAATCTGCACCGAGTTGTAGTTGGAGTAGCCGGTGTGAGCCAACTGGTAGACGTTCTGGTAGGCCTGCAACGGAGAATAATCCCAGCCTTGGCTGCCTTGCTGGCTGGTAACCGAGCCGCTGGAATTCCCGTAGGTTGCGTTCGGGATGCTGAGGTTTTGGCAGTAGAGGCTGGTGTTGCCGCTGGAGCAACTCGGCGGATCGGGCGACATGATCATCCCTTTGTATTTCGAAGTGGGATAAGGATCGGCCAGCCAGAGTGTGCCAGGGGCTTGGTTGTTGAGATTGCCGATGTTGCCGTTGCTGCCATCCTGGTAAAGGTTGGCGCTCTTGTTGCCGACGTACGAAACCTCAAAGACCGAGCGCCACGGCAATGCCTGGGAGAGCGTGATATTCCAGTCCGTGGTGTAGGGGTTGCGGTTGTCGCCTTCCTCGATGCCGTAGACGCTAGCGCCGTTCTGCACGGTGCTCGATTGCGGTTTAAAGTTCTTGATGCCGGCGTAGCCCAAATCCATGTTTTGAGCGTTCAGGTTGCCGTTGGGGGCGTTGTCTGTGATTCCGAACGAGTCTTGAGGTCCGCCCCAGGCCGAAGCTACCTGCGTGGAGACCTGATATTGGAAGACCGCATAGCCGCCGCGGAATACCGTTCTGCCGTTGCCCGTGATGTCATAGGCAAAACCGACGCGGGGTGAGACTTCCAGGAACTTCGACGGGAAGCCCGACAAAGGAATACTGGAGTCTTTCGCATTCCAGAGCAGGCCGGTGTTGCCCGGAGCCTGGCTGGCTGGCAGGTTGACATAGGAGTTTGGATCCCATACCTGGAAGCCCAGATCGTTGTTGCCGCCGCCGCCCCACCAGAAATTGCCGCTCACCGTGCCGCCATACCACTGACCTTCGTGATCGGCGCGGAGACCGTAGTTGAGTGTGAGCTGTTTGCTTACCTTCCAGGCATCCTGGGCGTAAAGGGACCACTGGTGGAACCCGATCTGATTAACAGGAATCGAGCTTTGTTCCTGGTAACTGCCAATGCGGCCCAGCAGGAGATCGGCTACAACGTTGCCGGTGCCGTTCTGGCCCCAGCCTAGATTGTAGGTGCCGTTATCACTGGACGAATTCGATTGGAGATTGCCCTCATAGTCCCAATAAAAGCCGCCTTTGAGGGTGTGGGTTCCGACGATCTTGGTGAAGTTGTCATACAGGGCATAGGCCAGCTTGGTGCCGCCGAAGGCCTTGCCGCCGTCGAAGCCACCGTCGAACGACTCTTCCGAGATGTTCGGCATGACGCCGCCCCACGGCCCCTCGACGTTCGGAATCTGCGAGACCGGATGGCCGTGGTTGAACACCGTAGGCACGTTGAACGAGAGCGCGGTGCGATCGACCGCCGCCGGGTTCGACAAAGTGCTCGGATTGATCCACCGGGCGTAGGTGAAGACGAATTCATTCGTCGTGGTCGGATTGAATACGTGGGTGAAGTTGGACATGATGAAGTTGCCAACCGTGTCAGCAACCACGGGCGAAGGATACGGCAGCGTCCAAGGCGCGGCCCACCAGATCGAGAGCGGATGTTGATCCGTTTCATCCTGGCGGGTGTACGACCCAGTCAGCTTGGTATTCTCGCTGAACGCGTAGTCGACCTTTCCGGTCGCTTCCCAGCGGTTCTGCGGAATCGCGCTGACGTACTCATAGTTGTTCCAGCCGTTGTTGCTGTTGGGTGTGACGTTCTCCTTCGGATAGGCGCCTTCCGCAATCAACCCCTTCAGGTTTTGATCGAAATCGGAGGTCGGAATGTGGTTTGTGGTGCCATTCGTCGGGATGTTGTATTGGGCAGAGTAGTAGGCGTACTGCACCGTGCCATTGGCTTGAACACCGGCGAGAACGGCCGGAGACAGATCGGCATTGGAGAAGTCGCCGCTCATCTGGGCGTTGGTCGGCACGTTGAAGAGCACGGGCGTTGCCGCGGGGTGCTGGTCCATGTATTCGTAGCCGCCCCAGAAAAAGAGCTTGTCGTGCTTCTTGTTGAACTTCATCCAGGGCAGAATCACTGGGCCGCCCACGTTGCCGCCCATGTAGTAATAGTGCTCGTCCGGGTGCAACGAAGCAGCAAGCGTCGCAGCCTGCGACGGGTTGGATGCGGAGTTGGAAAGATATTGGTTCTTGGCGTACCAGTCCCACGAGTTCAGGGCGCTGTTGCGCGCATACGTGTAACCTTCGCCGTGGAAGTGCGATCCGCCGCTCTTGCTGAACGCTTGAAAGAGCACGGGGCCCTTCGCGTATTCTGCGGTGTAGGACGAGGTCAGAACCTTGACTTCCGAGACCATGTCCTGGTTAATGTTGGCGATCTGGGTGCCAAAGTTGCCGGGATCGACCAGATTGGCGCCGTCCAGCATGAAGGCCATGGTGCCGTTGGGCTGGGTGCCGTTGGACGAGAAGTCGCCCACCGGGCCGGAGTTGCTGCCCACCGACTTCGAATTGAAGGCGGAACCCTGAGTCAGTCCGTTGTTGAGCGCAAAGCCCGGCATCATCTTCATCAATTCGCCGGCATCGCGGCCGCCGATGACGATGTCGTTGACCATCTCCTGGTTGAGGGTGGTGCTGATTTCAGCCGTGTCCACGGGAACAACCGCGTCAGAGCCTGAAATCACCTCGACTTCGGCCGTCTTTCCGCCGACGCGAAGCTTGATGTTGGGTACCTCGCGGGTGTCGCCCTGGGCCATAGCAATTCCCGGTTCCTGCCAGGTCGTAAATCCCTCGGCGGAAATCGAAATTGTATAGGTGCCCGGCTGAACCGCCGTGATGCTGAAGAAGCCGACCTTATCGCTGACAGCGCCGCGAAGGTCGCCGCTGGCCTCGTTCTTCAATTGGATTTTGGCGCCCACAACCACTGCACCGGTCTGGTCGAAGACCGTGCCGCTGAGCGTACCGGTCAACTGTTGCGCGTTGGCGGGACCGATGAGGATTGCCAGCATCGCAATCACCAATAGCCCCGGAATCAGGTACGCCATGAATCGCGATTGTAGGCGCGACGTTGGCGATAAACCGTTGTGTTTCAAATACATGCACTGCCTCCTGAGTTTTCGTCTCTGGCAGCCACGCTCCTCCGTTTGCTGGGCTTGAATTATCGGACTCCGAAATCGTCTTCGAGCGACGGCGATTCCGGAAATGTTACCGATACCATTTCCCGACCAGCGAAAGTTTTGGAGATGACCATGACCAAAGTTGATATACCTCGCATCTAACGCCTGTCAAGGGGAAAATTGCGGGCCGCGCGGCAATCGGCTGGGTATGGGCGCGGAAGATCGAAAAACGCAGGTAAAGCCATTTATATAAGGATGCCCGCCGTCAGCCAGGATTGCGGAAATGGAGAGTTTTTTCCCGCTTTGGGCGCATCGGAAGACGGTTTCGGCCCGATCTGGCCTTCACGCCAAATTACCCTTCGCTCATCGCCCCGCAGCGGTGGGGATGTCACGTTGTGCTACCATGATACCTTTCCCAGAAAAGAGGCTCGTTTGATCGCCGCTTTGGAGAATTCAGTTCTAGTCTTCGACATTGGGGGCAGCCACGTAGCGGCCGCGGTTTGCCACCGTGTCGAAGGCGCGTACCGGCTCGGCCGGGTGGTCAGCGCTTCCCACCCCGCCGAACAAACCTGCGATGCCTTCGTCGGTCTCCTGCACTCCCTTGGCGTTCAGGCCAGCGCTGGGATTGGCGGCATACTGGGCGCTGGGCTAGCCATGCCCGGCCCCTTCGATTACAGCACCGGCGTCAGCCTCATGCGGCACAAGCTGCCTTATCTCTTCGGCGTGAACCTGCACCAGGCGCTGGCAGCGCGTTTCGGCTGGCAACCCAGCCAGGTGCGCTCTCTCAACGACGCGGGGGCTTTCCTGCTGGGCGAGATCGGAGCTGGAGCTGCCCGCGGCGTGACGCGCGCAGTTGGGATTACACTCGGCACCGGGATCGGTTCGGCTTTTGCCGTGGATGGCAGGGTGGTGACGGAAGGCCCGGGCGTGCCTCCTGGGGGAGAGATCTGGAATCTCCCCTACGAAGGCGGAATCGTCGAGGATCTCGTATCGACGCGCGCCATCCAGGGCAGTTATCGGAGACGCACCGGCAAGCTTGCCGATGTGGCCGCCATTGCCTCGGCTGCGGCGGTTGACCCAGCGGCCACCGAGGCTTTTGCGGATTTTGGCCGCCATCTAGGCCAGGCGTTGCGGATCTTGCTGCCTGCATTTGCCCCCGAGGCCGCCGTCCTCGGTGGAGGGATCACCCGCTCAGCACGCTTGTTTCTTCCCGCGGCGCTGCACGCATTGGAGGGTCTGGATTTCAAAGTGCGGATCGCCGAGCTGCTCGATCATGCTGCTTTGGTGGGCGCCGCTGTGGCGTGGTTCGACGCCTTCAATGGCTCGGCAGCGCATTCCGCCATTCATTCCCAAGCGCAAGCAGTTTAGCCCGCGTCGTAGTGCATCGCTGAAATCCTTAGCGTCCTTTGACTGGCCTCAAAGGAAGGCAATTCTTCTGTCTCTCCTTGCCCTGCCGGCGACCGGAATCGCTCTCCGCATCAATGCATCACCACGGGGGTCCGGTGTTTGCATCCGCAGGAGCGCCGCAGCACAATCTCCACCGGCAGAACAATTCTGTTGCCGGTCTGCGGCAGCTCCCCGCGCGCGATGCGATCGAACAGCAGACTTGTCGCGACCCGGCCCATCTCCTGCGCGGGCTGGCGAACTACTGTGAGTGGAGGGGAAGTGAACTCCGCCATTTCGAGGTCGTCAAAACCGGCGAAGGCAAGATCGTTCGGTATTCTCACACCAAGATGCGAAAGCGCGCTCAGAACGTAACGTGTCGCCAGGGTATTCGATGTCAGGATGGCTGTGGGAGGATTGGTTCCGTGAAGTTTCTCCTCTACCGCGCGCAGGGTATGCTCTTCCGAGTCGCAGTCGAAGAATGCGTTCTCGCGCAGGCCCGCAAGGTGCAGCGCGCGGCGATAGCCCAGAAATCGCGCGTTGATTGTAAACAGGCTTCGGCTCAGTCCTATAAAGGCTATCCGCTGGTGCCCGTGTTCGATCAGATGCTCGACCATGCGGCGGGAGCCGGCAACATTCTGCACCAGGACTACATCCAGGGCCGGATCGGAGACCGGGCGGTCAAAGGCAACAACCGGGGTCTTTCCGAAAAACGCCCGCGTCAGCCGCGAGTGGCGAAATCTGGCCGGTATCACCATCAGACCGTCCACATGCCGCTGCAGCATTTGCTCTGCCTCGACATACTCGGTTTCGGGATCTTCGTTGGAGGTGGTGATGATGACCGAGTATCCGTGTTCCTTTGCGACAGTCGTTACCGCATGGGCGCAGTTGGAAAAGAATGGATCGTAAAGGTAAGGAATGATAAGGCCGATAGTCCGGCTCCGCTGGCCGCGAAACGCTCGGGCCAGCTGATTGGGGCGATAGTTCAACTGCTCGATCGCCGTTTGCACACGCTTCGCCGTCTCGGCGGAAACAGGAACCGTCCCGCTGAGAACGCGGGAAACAGTCATTGTGCCGACGCCAGCCAATCGGGCTACGTCGCTCATTGTGGGTTTCCGGTGGGTAGTTTGCGCCAGGGCCGGCTGTTCCGGGCTGCTGGTCCCTTGATTCTTGGGAGAGTCCGTCGAATCGCTCACTTCAGGAACACTCCATTTCTTACCGATCTTTCCCGTTTTCCGAAATGCCGCGCTTTCGCGCGTCAGCAGCCGGTTTGCCGCTCCGTCTCGTGGACTCTATCGCACCGTTCGGAATGCATGGAGCCGGAGCAGCAATGAAACAAAACCGATTCCACAAGGAACGAACGAAATGGAAATATATCAGCTTGTTCGAGACAAAGGCAACCAACGTGCGCCACCGGCGCGGGTCGTCCTCGATCGATCCAGATAGCGCGCATGTATACGGAAATCCACCCTGAGCGGTCCTCCCGCCCACATAATCGCGGCTGGCAGCGAGTTCGAGCGAAATCGCCCTAACCGGCGCAACTCTGGCGCCCTCTAAGTACTGGACTCCAAAGTAGTCCGTAGCAGCCGCGGGTCACTTTGCGGCTGTTGCGTCCCGGCGAGATCGACTGGGCTGTTAATGGACGATCTCGATCGAACCGCGCATTGCATCAATGGCGGAATAAAATCACAGCATTGCTGCGACGGTATCGTTCCGCCGGGGAAAAAAGGGGAAAGCGCAAGATGAAGCAACTGGTGCTTTTGCTGGCGGTCACATTGATCGCGCCACAGATCTCCGCCGCGAAAGGCTTCACCCTGGAAAAGGTCACGGTGGAGCAGTTGCAACAGATACTGACGGCGGCCCGCGGCAAGCCGGACGCAGAGGTGTGCAAGCAACTTTCCCAATTGGAACTTACCGAACGCCTGAGCACGGATAGCTTGGCGCGGTGGAATTCCGATCTGCCCGGCGAAACAGCTCGGCAGGCTTTGCTAACGCTGGCCGACAGATCCGCATTTCTCGACCCTCCGCAACGGGAGATTCCCGACGCGGCCAAGCCGGAGATGGCTGAACAAAGCCGCATTTTGGCTTTGGCTGTCCAGTTCGTCGCCAGCATTCTGCACAAGCTGCCGGATTTCTTCGCGACGCGGGAGACTAACCGATTCCGCAATACCTCTGAAGTGCCTGGCCGGACAGGGCCGATCATCACAGCGGATCCGCGCTTTCATTTCGTGGATAGGCTCAGCACCACGGTGCGATACCGCGACGGCCATGAAGTGGTGGACGGGGGAGCGGTAAAAAAAGCCGACAGAGATGCCGCGCAAGAGGATCGTTCGACCGATTGGGGAATATTCGGGCCGCTTCTTGGCACAGTCATGGTGGATGCCAGCCATGGCAAACTGGTCTGGGGCCATTGGGAGCAGGGGGCTCCCGGTTCGCTGGCGGTCTTCCGCTACGCAGTGCCTAAAGAGAAGTCGCATTACGAGGTACAGTACTGTTGTCTTGTATCCGGTAGCGGGGCTGCACGCCCCATTCGCATCACTCCGGCCTATCACGGCGAGATCGCGATCGATCCTGCCAGCGGAACCGTGCTTCGACTGGCGATTGTGACGGACCTAGACCCGGATCTGCCGGTTGAAAAGGTCAATGTCCTCGTGGAATACGGCCCAGTCGAGCTTGGAGGAAAGACTTACATTTGTCCTGTCAAGAGCGTATCTATTAAGAAAGGCAAAACCTGGAATGAACAATCGCTTGGGTTTACCGGCACGACACTCGTTGCCGGAGGCATGGCGTCACTTCCGGATGGAGGCGCCAGTTACACGGACTCTGGCCCTGCAGTAACCCTGATTGACGATGTTGAATTTGGGCAATACCATTTGTATCGCGGAGACGCGCGAATTCTGACTGAAAACAAAGAAGCGGGCAATGGAAATCCGCATTTAAAACCTGCGGCAACACCCGCCACCGGGACATCGGCCCCATCCCCCTGATTGGAAAAAGCGGCAAAGAACATGCAGGCTCCTCCCACGCAATCGAGAAGATGCGATTGAGTTACTTCCCGCTTTCTAGTTCTTTGGCTACGCGCTGACTCCGCCGAATCCGCGGGAGGTTGCGCATCCGCGGCGCGACGACTGCGCGCCAAGCCTGTTATAAGCGATAAGTGCCCCGTTTTTTGGGGGACGTTCGCGGGTTCAAGGAGAAACCAAATGCAGCTACGCCGTTCCTGCCTTCGCCAGCTTGCACTTCCCTTCTTCCTCGCCGTTCCTATGCTTGGCCAGACCGCGCAGCCCGCCGAGCCTGCGGACAACGGTGTTCCAGCCACCACCCTCCGCTTGAACGCACGAACCGTGGTCCTCGATATAGTCGTGACAGACAAGAACGGCAAGGCGGTTACCGGCCTGCCCAAAGAAGCCTTCCAGATTCTCGAAGATGGCGCTCCTCAAACCATTTCATTCTTTGAGCAACACTCGGGCACTGTTTCCGGGTCGGCGGATGCCTCGCCAGCGCAGCCCCAACCTCCCCTGCCGCCCAATACATTCACCAATGTCCCCGCGGCGGCACCGGCCGATTCGGTCAATGTGCTGCTCATGGACGCGCTCAATTCTCCCAATCAGGACCAGGCTTACGTGCACAAGCAGATGGTCCAGTATCTTGCCAGCATTCCCCCGGGCATTCGCATCGCTGTGTTTATGTTGAGCAACCGCCTGCGCATCATTCAGGGGTTCACCGCAGATTCTTCAGCACTGCGCGCGGCAATCGCCCGCAGCGCGGCCAATCCCAACCAGTCGGCGCTGCTCACAACCGCAGCCGAAACCAACATGAATCAGACAGCGGTCGCTGAAGCCGCATCCGTGAGACCGGTGGCCGAGGAGGCTGTGTCCGCTGCCTCCGTGGCAGCGCTTCAGCAATTCATGGACCAACAAACAAACTTTCAGGCCAACGAGCGCGTTGCAGCGACGCTCGAGGCCCTCGAACAGATTGCGCGGTACCTCGGCGGCATCCCTGGGCGGAAAAACCTGATCTGGTTCACCAGTTCCCTCCCGCTCTGTATCTTTGCCACAGCCGAAGGCGATGCGTCGGCGGCCGGGCTCGCCAATGCCAATGGCGACTGCCCCTACTACGAACGTGTCAAGAAGACAGAGGGCATGCTCGCCAGCGCGCAGGTCTCGGTATACCCGATCGAGGCGGCCGGTCTTGCGACCGACCCTATCATCGATGCCAGCGCTCCTTCGATTACCGCAGCCGTCTCAACCGGAGCCCCCGGCACTATATATCAGGCACAGTTGGCTACGCAGTTACAGGTCAACACCATGCAAGCTGGAACGAAGGACCGGAATCTCAATCACACAACAATGGACCAAATGGCCCGAGACACTGGCGGCCAGGCAATTTACAACGTGAACGGGTTGAAGGAATCGCTCGCCGAAGACATTGAGAATGGAGCGCGCTACTACACGATCGCCTATACGCCAACCAATTTGCGCGAGATCGGCAAGGAGCGAAAGATCGAGGTGAGAGTACCCTCCGGCAAATACAAGCTGGCTTATCGCCACAGTTATTTTGAGGACACACCCAAGGAGGTGAGAGCAGCCGAGGCGGCCAAGGTTAAAGATCCGTTGCGTCCTTTGATGGATCGCGGCATGCCAGACTTCACGGAGCTTCACTATCGCATCCATGTCGAGCCGGCCAATCCACAGCCCGCCCCCGATGCGGCCCGCGCCGGCAGTAACTCCGCGCTGCAGCCTCCTTTCACGCGGTATGGCGTTGATTTCACGCTGACCACAGATGGGCTCGCCCTCGCCACGGGGCCGGATGGCGTGCGCCGCGGCAAGATTGAAGTGGCGATTGTTGCCTACAGCCACGACGGCAAGTCCCTGAACTGGGCAGTCCACTTTGTAGGGCTGGCCGTCAAACCCGAGCAATACGAAATGGCCCAGAAGTCCGGCATTCCCTTCCAATTGGAGATCGATGTGCCTCCGGGAGACGTGTATCTGCGCACTGGCATCTTCGACACTTCGTCGAGCAGGGCCGGGACATTGGAGATTCCACTGAGCGCGATCGCGGTTGCGGCGAAATGATTTCTCGCGAAACGATCCGGGCGCAGTCTCTTTCTCTGCTGTAGAGAGTAGGTGCAATGCGAAATGCGGCAATCCTGTTCTTGGCAGGGATGTGTCTGCCTGCATTCGCAGCGGAACGTGTGACCGTGGCGCAGTTGGAGAAGACTCTAAGAACAGCCCACGGTAAGCCGGAGGCGAGAGTAGCTCAGCGGCTTTCCGAGATGGAACTGACCGAACGGTTAAGCACGGCCCGGCTGGAGTATTTGAAGGCTAATGTGCCCGGCGACAAGATTCGGCTGGCGCTGATTGCGCTTGCGGATACATCTGCATTTCTCGATCCTCCGGCCGCGGAGATTCTACCCAACGCCGCGCCGGACTTAGTCACACAACACAAATTGATTTCCCTGGCAACGGACTTCGCCACGAAGACCGTGATTAGGCTGCCGAATCTCTCTGCGACGCGGGAAACCTTGCAGTTCCAAAATCATATCGAGGTGCCGAATAGCGAAAAGGCGAGTATCAATGTGGACGCGCGCTTGCTTTTTGTTGGAAGCTCCAGCGCCACTGTCTTGTATCGCGATGGCCAGGAAGTCTCGGATGAATCGGGAGTAACAGGCGCAAGGAAGCCTTCACAATCGAATGGCTTGCTTACGTGGGGAGAGTTAGGGCAGCTCCTGGGCACGGTCATTGCGGATGCCAACGGGACAATGACCTGGAGCCATTGGGAGCAAGGCGCGGCAGGTCCGCTTGCAGTCTTCCACTATGCGGTGCCACTGGTTAAGTCACACTACGAAGTGAAGCATTGCTGCGTTCCGTTCGAAAGCGGGATGAGCGGCTTCGACAGAATCCCCGGTTCGTTCGATCAAGTCCCTGCCTATCACGGCGAATTTTCCGTAGACCCCGCAAGCGGAGCTATTCTTCGCCTGGTTGTGCGGACAGAACTTCAGCCGACCTATCCGATTGTCAGAGCCGATGTTGTGGTGGAATATGGCCCGGTGAAGGTCGGCGGTAAAACTTATATCTTTCCCGTCAAAAGCGTTTCTCTCTCGAAGTCGCCGATTCGCCGAAGCACTGGGGTTTGGAGTGCGAATTCCATGGCATCTGGAATCGAACAAACTGCAGTCAACGATAATGTCTTCGGGAATTATCGTCTGTTTCGGGGCGACACGCGGATATTGACTGGGGAGAGCACGGAACTTGATGGGAATACGACGAGGGTCAGCCCATCAAGCGCTCAGCCGGCCCATCCTTCAGCATCGCCGGGTCCATGACCGAGAGATGGCCTGCTAACTCGCTACTGTAAACAGCCCCGGCAAAACTTCACCGGCGTTACCCTCGACCACCTGCGAAAACGCCGCGGCATTCAGCGGCGGCTCTGGGCCTATATACACCGTGCGCGCGCCGCCTTGCCGCGCCCAATGCACAAAATTGGCCGCCGGATAAACCGACCCCGACGTTCCCACCACCACCATCAGCGTCGCCTTGGCGATCTCATCCTGAATGCGATCCATCTCCAGCGGAATCTCGCCGAAGAAAACAATGTGCGGCCGCAAACGCCCGCCGCAGGCGCACCTGCCCACCTCGTCCAGGCTTCGATAAACGGCGCGGTCTTCGACCGGCGACCGTCCGCATTCCTGCTCGCAGCGCGACTTGGCCAGTTCGCCATGCATATGCACCAGCCGCACAGAGCCCGCCCGCTCGTGCAGGTCGTCCACATTCTGCGTGCACAAAAAGAATCGCTCGCCCAGCCGGGACTCGAGCTCGGCCAGCGCAACGTGCGCCGGATTCGGCTTGGCCTTCGCGCCATCCCTCCGCCTACCCGAGTAAAACTCCCACACCAAAGCCGGATTGCGCTTCCAAGCTTCTGGCACGCATACGTCTTCGATCCGATGCCCTGCCCACAAGCCGTCCGATGCGCGAAAGGTAGGCAGACCGCTCTCCGCGCTGATGCCGGCGCCGGTGAGAACGAAAACCCGATCGTCGGCGCCAACGGAAATCGCCGTCATTGTCTAACTCCCACCCCCCGAACCGCCGCCCGCAAACATCTTCGTCATAAGTTGACTCGCTGACTCCGAATGCCGACCGTTCCCTGTTCCCTGCTTTCACGGCTCCAGCAGAATCTTCCCTGTAGTCTTGCGGCCCTCCAGGTCGATCTGGGCCTGGGCCGCCTGGGCGAGCGGATAGACATGCTCGGTGCGCAGCTTGAGTTGGCCTTGGGCCGCCCATGCCAGCACATCGCCCGAGCGCCATTCCAGCTCCGCCCGCGAAGTGACGTAGTGCCATAGCGTGGGGCGCGTAATGTAGAGCGAACCTTTGCCGCTCAACTGAATCAGATCGAAGGGCGGCACAGGCCCGCTGGATGCGCCGAAGAGGGCCAGCAGTCCGCGCGGCCTCAGGCAGTTGAGGCTGCCCTCAAAGGTGGTCTTGCCCACCGAATCGTAGACCACGTCCACACCCTTGCCGCCGGTGAGCCGCTTGACCTCAGCTTCGAAGTCCTGCTCAGTGTAAAGAATCACTTCGCTGGCGCCCGCCTCGCGCGACAGCTCAGCCTTTGCCGCGGTCGAGACCGTCGCAATCACCCGCGCGCCCAGCCTTGCCGCCATCTGGGTCAGCAGGAGGCCCACACCCCCGGCCCCGGCATGAACCAGCGCCGTGTCTCCGGCCTTCAGAGCGAAAGTCGAGTACGCCAGATAGTGCGCCGTCATCCCTTGCAGCATGGCCGCGGCAGCCTGCTCCATGCTTAGTCCCTCGGGCACCTTCACCAAAGACGCAGCTGGGACCAGCGCATACTCGGCATAGCTGCCGAGCACGCTTACCGAGGCCACCGCATCGCCGGCGGCAAAGCCGGTTACACCGGGGCCCAGCTCCTCCACCGTGCCCGCGGCCTCGCTGCCCGGCGTTAGCGGCAACGCGGCCTTGTACACGCCCTTGCGGAAGTAAATCTCAATGAAGTTGACCCCGATAGCCTCGACGCGGATCAACACCTGCCCCGGTCCCGGCGCGGGAATGGGCAAATCGGCGAGAGTCAAAACCTCCGGGCCGCCTGTCTCGTGAATCTGAATGGCTTTCATCCCAGTTCAGAATGCACTATCGAACTGTCCGGTTGCAATCGGAGTAGATCGCGGGAGCAATCGGGTTCGCTTAAAACGCCGGCGAAATTTCAGGCATGCTCGGTTCGGCGCATGAGCCCTGAGCCGCCCGGGACCGATGCTGGTTGAGCCACAATTCCCGGAATACGTCTATTTCCGCAATGCGACGAGCGCAATCCTCGTCGGCGGCGGTTCGCCATTCGGCGCGCTCTCTGTCGCGGGTCCGTTCCTCGCGATCTAACGCACGCAAGGCAGCTTGCACCAGTTCGCCGATGTTCGCATAGCGTCCACCGTCGACCCTGGCGCTGATGAATTCGTCCAAATCTGGAGTCAGATTGATATTTCTAATGTGCATTGAACTCACCTCGGCAGAATCCTTCGATATCCCTTGGATACCGAAGGTCAATTTGATTCAGGATGTCTTTTGTCTGGGAAGATACCTTCCCTGGATATGTCCTTGAATTGCATTTTTGGGGGAAACCTGGCAGTGCGGCTGTTCGCAACACTCACCAGGGCACAGCGCATTTCATTGCTGTTACTAGGATTACCGCAAACCAGCGGCGGTTTCCTTTTTGGGTTTCACCGCGACTTGCCGAAAGAGCTGACGGTGGGCGTTACGATAGATACGTATTCTCTTCTGTGCTGCTCACTATTGCTCACAATTTGCCGTAAGAGCCGACAACGGACGCAAAAACAACACAAGGAGCCACGGCGATGCGAGGCATAAACGCCCCCGATGGCTTGAAGCCGAAGCTTTCTTTTTTCTTCGTTCCGGTGGTTCAGTCCCCGTCGGACATCATGCTCTGCTCTTCGGCCGATTCCAGGCGCACGATGCGGTCGATCGTGTAGGGGGCGGGATTCTGTCCACTGTGGAAGTGGCGCACCTGCAACTCGCCCAGCAGGCCGATCGCCAGCATCTGGATGCCGGCCACAATCAGCACCGCGCCAATCACGAATATCGGGCCATGCTGTTCCATCACGTTCATGCGCGGATCGAGAATTTTCATCCCCAGCAGATAAGCCGAAATAAGGCTCCCCACCATCATGCCCAAAACGCCGAAGCCCCCGAAAAAGTGCAGGGGACGGCCCATGTACTTGAGCAGGAAGCGAATCGTCAGTAGATCGAAGAAGACGCGAAATGTCCGCCCGATCCCATAGTGGCTCATGCCCCGCTCGCGGTTGAGGTTCTTGATGGGGATCTCGCAAATCGAGGCTCCGTACCAACTGGCCAGCGCTGGGATGAAGCGGTGCATCTCGCCATAAAGAGGAATGTTTTGGATAACATCGCGGCGATAGGCCTTGAACGTGGTACCGAAGTCGTGAATGTTCACACCGGAAAACCTGGCCATCAGCCAGTTGGCGCATCGCGATGGAATCCGCCGCATGAGCAAGTTGTCAATCCGCTCCTTGCGCCAGCCCGAGACCACTTCGTATCCCTCTTCCAGCTTCTCGATGAAACCGGGAATATCGTTCGGGTCGTGTTGCAGGTCGCCATCCATGGCCAGGATGAACTCGCCCGACGCGTGGTCGAAACCCGCCGCCAAAGCGGAGGTCTGGCCGAAGTTACGCCGCAGCTTCACCACCAGCACACGGCTGTCAACCGCGGCTATCTCTTCCATGAGCTTATACGTCCGGTCGTTGGACCCATCGTCCACCAGCACCAGCTCAAAGGAATCGCCCACCTGTTCCATGACCTGCTTCAGGCGGGCATATAAGGCCGTTACATTTTCTTCCTCATTGTGAAACGGCACAACGATCGAGTATTTGGCCATACCTAAGTATAGATGTCGATTCGATGAAAAAGGATTACACAGAGCGCCAAAGGCGGCCTGCCCAACGCACGAAAGTCCCAATTCGGGCGCTGCGGACCCAATGCGATCTACCTGTCCAGCTCGTCGAGCATGGCCTGCATTTCGCTCTGCGCATGACGGTTTCCACTGCGGAGAGCGCAACCGATCCCGGCCTTGAGCCGCCCGATCGCCTCTGGGGTCCGTCCCGCCCCGGCCAGTGTCTGAGCGGCCATGAAGTAGGCGGCCGTGTATTCCGGGTCATTCGCCAGCAGGGTGTCAAACTCGGTCAGCGCGGCCTCGGTCCCGCCGCACTTGGCCAGCTCCATCGCCAGGCCGTAGCGGGCAAAGCTGTTCTTCTGGTCGAGCGCCAGAATCTCTTTTAGTCCCGCGATCTTGTCCATCTTGCCCGTCTCCAGCCCTGGGGATTTGCGTAATTGGCCGCGATTGCCGAAACTGGAAGAGAAGGCCTCGCCAGACCGCCCGCCGTTGGTTCCATTCTATCGGGCGATCCGCCATCTTCGACAGGCCGGCTCGGCCTGCCAGACCCGCGAGTTGTGCCGGGCAAACGGCATATGGAGCGATCGAACCATGAGTTCCACCCCGAATCCCAACTCGGCCAGTGCGGGCAACCCGATTGCCCGCACCGTGGCCAGCACTCAGTCCGAGATGACTGAGATCATTTTGCCTAACGACACCAACATCCTGGGCAGCCTGCTTGGCGGCCGCCTCATGCACTTTATCGATCTCACCGGCGCCATGGCCGCTTACCGGCACTCCCGTACTCACGTGGTCACCGCCGCCATGGACCACATCGACTTCATCCGCCCGGTTCATCTGGGCGATCTGGTCACCCTCAGGTCAAGCGTCAACCGCGCCTTTTCCACCTCCATGGAGGTGGGCGTCAAGGTCTGGGCTGAAAACACGCGCACCGCCGAGGTTGCCCACGTCGCCAGCGCCTATCTCGTCTTTGTCGCCATCGATAGCGAGGGCAGTCTCCAGAAGGTTCCCGCGGTGCTCCCCGAAACCCCGGATGAACTACGCCGCTATGAAGGAGCCCTGCGCCGCCGCGAGCATCGCAAGGCCGAAGTTGCCCGCCGCAAGCAGGCCAAGCTTGAAACCGCCGCTCTGGAAGACGCGCCAGAGTTCCAGCCATAAGCCAACAAAAGAGTTTCAACCGAACACGGAACTGGGGCCAGCCCCCAGCCGCGCAACAAGGAGCAATCGATCTCTATGGGCCATTCACCCACCATGCCTTCCCCGGTCGCCCTGCCTGGCGTCTCCAAAATCGTCGCTATCGGTTCCGGCAAGGGCGGCGTCGGCAAGACCACTGTCGCCGTCAACCTGGCTATCGCGCTCAGCAAGCTCGGGCAGCGCGTGGGCCTCATCGACGCCGACATCTACGGCCCCAACGTGCCTCTCATGATGGGCTCGGCCCAGCCGCCCAAGGTCGGCGCAGGCAACCGCATCGAGCCCAACCTAACGCACGGAGTCAAGACTGTTTCTATCGGCTACATTTCGCCCGGAGACAAGCCGCTGGTCATGCGCGGCCCCATGCTTCACCAGATCATCCGCCAGTTTCTGCAGCAGGTGGATTGGGGCGAACTCGACTACCTCATTGTCGATCTGCCTCCGGGCACCGGCGACGTGGTGATCTCGCTGGTCCAGACCGTTCCGCTGACCGGCGCGGTGGTCGTCTCCACGCCCAGCGATGTCAGCCTGCAAGACGCGCGCAAGGCTATCGAGATGTTCGCGCAGGTCAACGTCGAAGTGCTCGGCATCGTCGAGAATATGAGCCACTTTACCTGCCCGCACTGCCATCACGAGATCGACATTTTCTCCAAAGGCGGAGCGGAGCGCACAGCAAAGCAGTTCAACATTCCCTTCCTTGGCGCGATCGAACTGGTTCCGGCCATACGCGAAGGCGGCGACCGTGGGCTGCCTGTCGCCCTCGCCGGACCTAAAAGCCCGCAGGCGGCTGAATTCTACGCGGTAGCGGAAAAGATGATGGAGCAGGCCGAAGAGGCGGCAGCCGCCGCGACGGATGTCATCGAGATCAGCTAAACCATGATCGGAAAATGGCAAATAGAAAAGCGGGACGCAAGCCCCGCTTTTACACTCTTGCAACTTACCGCCAGTGCCCTTCGATCAGCACCCATTCGCCGTGGCGGTGAACCCAACGATGGGCCACCCAATGCGCGCCGGGATGGGGCGGACGCTCCCAGCGGCCCGGGGTCCAAACGTAGCGATCGCCTTCCCAGCGGTGATATCCGTCGATCCACACAAATCCACGCTCGGGCGGCGCACCGCGAACCTCAACGATGGGAGCAGGCGGCCCTACGCGAATGACAACCTGCGCAAACGAAGCGGCCGGAAAAAAGGTAAGAGCAAGCAGCAGTGCCAGCGCAATCTTTTTCATGATGAATCGAATCCTCCAGGGTTCTAGCTTGACCGGAATTTTGCCTGGCTTCCGGCCTGTTGTTCATTTGAACGCTGACCGGCTTAAAAAGTTGCTCTGCCGTGGAATTGGAGGTTTCCTCACGCCGCTTCGATCTCTTCCGCAAGCGCCGCCGCAGCCGCAACGCAAGCGGCCCGATCCACGTCGAGATGCGTCACCAGGCGGATCGCATCCGGCCCGAAGGCATTGGCCAGCACGCCGCGCGCTTTCAACCGCGCAACAAGTTCCGCGGCGCTGCGGCCTCCCGTCAGCCGGAAGATCACGATGTTGGTCTCAACCAAATCGACGTCGATTACGACGCCTTCGATATGTGCAAGCGCCTCGGCCAGCAGCCGCGCATTGGCGTGATCCTCGTGCAGCCTTGCCGGCCCCTGCTCCAACGCAATCAGTCCCGCCGCGGCTAGCACGCCTGCCTGCCGCATTCCGCCACCCAATGCCTTGCGATAAATCCGCGCGCGCTCCATCAACTCCGCCGATCCCACAAGCATCGAACCCACCGGCGCGCCCAGCCCCTTCGACAAGCAAAACATCACCGTATCGAAGCCGTGCGTCAGCTCCCGCACATCCACGGCAAGCGCCACAGCCGCATTGAAAATCCGCGCTCCATCCAGATGCGTCGCGACCTTACGCTCCTTTGCGTTTTCCCATATTTCTTGGAGCACAAGCAGCGGCGTCACCGTTCCGCCCGCAAGGTTGGCCGTATTCTCAATCTCGATCAGCCCGGTCGCCGCGTGCAGCGTGCTGCGTTCCCGAATCGCCGGCTCAATCTGCTTCCAGGTCAGAATGCCGCGCTCGGCCGCAACCGCGCGGACAAGACAGCCCGAGAAGACCGCCGTGGTCACCATCTCCCAGTCCAGAATGTGCGCCCGCG
>Ga0182016_10001361_pt1 | contig 29829 bp, 19 predicted proteins | sample 712S2MmetaG_FD_120491 | JGI IMG/M metagenome (GOLD analysis project Ga0182016, IMG submission 120491) | Permafrost microbial communities from Stordalen Mire, Sweden - 712S2M metaG | ecosystem: Environmental > Terrestrial > Soil > Wetlands > Permafrost | place: Sweden: Stordalen | collected...
CGATCTCTATCGCCGCGTCATCAACCGCAACAACCGGTTGAAGAAGCTGATGGACCTGCACGCGCCTGAAGTGATTGTGCGCAACGAAAAGCGCATGCTGCAGGAGGCCGTCGACGCACTGTTCGACAACGGCCGCCGCGGCCGCGTGCTGCGTGGCGCCAACAACCGCCCGCTCAAGTCGCTCTCTGACACGCTCAAGGGCAAGCAGGGCCGTTTCCGTCAGAACCTGCTTGGCAAGCGCGTCGACTACTCAGGCCGTTCGGTTATTGTCGTCGGCCCCGAGCTCAAGCTGCACCAGTGCGGCCTGCCCAAGAAGATGGCGCTCGAGCTCTTCAAGCCGTTCATCTATCACCGCCTTGAGCAGACCGGCCAGTGCACCACCATCAAGCAAGCCAAGGAAATGGTGGAGATGCAGGAGCCGGTGGTGTGGGACATCCTTGAAGAAGTCATCAAGGACCACCCCGTGCTGCTGAACCGCGCACCTACGCTTCACCGCCTCGGCATTCAGGCTTTTGAGCCGGTGCTGGTTGAGGGCAAGGCCATCAAGATTCACCCGCTGGTCTGCACCGCCTTCAACGCCGATTTCGACGGCGACCAGATGGCCGTGCACATTCCGCTGTCGCCTGAAGCGCAGATCGAAGCCAGCGTGCTTATGCTCGCCTCGCACAACATTCTCTCGCCGGCCTCTGGCCAGCCCATCACCGTGCCTACGCAAGACATGGTTCTCGGCCTTTACTACCTGACCAAGGCCAAGAAGGGCGGCAAGGGCGAAGGACGCGTGTTTGCCAATGTTGAAGAAATCCTGATGGCCCTTGAAGCCAGGGAGATCGAAACCCTTACGCCCGTACGCCTGCGCTACACGGGCAAGGTGCTCGATATGACCACGGCCTACGACGATCAGGACCTGCTGCACACCGAGCCGGTCGATTTCAATAAGGAGTACATCTCCACCACGGTCGGCCGCGCCATTCTCAACGATGCGCTTCCCTCGGGCATGCCGTACATCAACGGTCTGCTCAAGAAGAAGGGCATTGGCCAGCTGGTGAACTACTGCAACCAGAACCTCGGCCTTGAAGTCACCGTCGGAATGCTCGATCGCATTAAGTCACTTGGCTTCAATTACGCCACGCGCTCGGGCCTTTCAGTGGGCCTCGACGACATGGTGATCCCGGCCAGCAAGTACACCGTGGTCGACGAAGCCGACAAGAAGGTGATCGAAGTCCAGAAGCAGTACATGGACGGCGCCATCACCAACGGCGAGCGGTCGAACAAGGTCATCCAGATGTGGTCTGCTGTTACCGACAAGGTTGCCGACGAGATGTTCGGCAACATGAAGCGGGCCGACGACGAAGGCGCCATGAACCCAATTTACGTCATGGCCGACTCCGGCGCCCGTGGTTCGAAGCAGCAGATTCGCCAGCTCAGCGGCATGCGCGGACTGATGGCCAAGCCTTCGGGCGAAGTCATCGAGACGCCCATCACCTCGAACTTCCGCGAAGGCCTCACGGTGCTCGAGTACTTCATTTCGACCCACGGCGCGCGCAAGGGCCTGGCCGATACGGCGCTCAAGACCGCCGACTCCGGCTACCTCACCCGCCGCCTGGTCGACGTTGCGCAGGACGTGATCGTGACCGAGAACGACTGCGGAACGGTGGAAGGCATCTACGTGGGCTCAATCGTCGAGTCCGGCGAGATCATCGAGCCGCTTCGCGACCGCATCATCGGCCGCGTCTCGCTCGAGCGCATCAAGGACTACGACGGCAACGTGGTGGTTGAAGTCAACCAGCCCATCGACGAAGAAATTGCTTCGGCGATTCAGGGCGCGGGCGTTGAGAAGGTCAAGATTCGCTCGGTGCTTACTTGCGAGTCGCGCCGCGGCGTTTGCGCGCTGTGCTACGGCCGCAACCTTGGCTCGGGCCGCATGGTCGAGCTCGGCGAAACCTGCGGCGTCATTGCCGCGCAGTCCATCGGCGAGCCCGGCACGCAGCTCACCATGCGTACCTTCCACGTGGGCGGAACGGCCAGCCGCGTGGCTGAAAGCTCGCGCCTCGACGCCAAGAACAACGGCTTCGTGCGCTTCATCAACCTCAGTACTGTTGAAAGCCGCGACGGTGCGCTGGTTTCAATGAACCGCTCCGGCTCGATTGCAATTGTTGACGAGCGCGGCCGCGAAAAGGAGCGCTACCAGTTGGTTTACGGCGCGCGCCTGCGCGTTAAGGATGGCGCGGCTGTGAAGCTTGGCGAGTTGCTGGCTGAGTGGGATCCGTATACCTACGCGATCCTCACTGAGATCGGCGGCACGGTCACCTTCAAGGACCTGCAGGAAGGCATCACGCTCAACGAGGAAGTGGACGAAGTCACCGGCCTTTCGCGCTGGGTGGTTGCCGACTCGCCCGACGAAAAGCGTCAACCGGCCTTCATGATCAAGAACGCCAAGGGCAGCAAGCGCTATCTGCTGCCGCGCGGCGCTCACTTGATGGTGCAGGATGGCGATGAGGTCGGCCCCGGCGACGTGCTGGCCAAGATTCCCAAGGAATCGACCCGCACCAAGGACATCACCGGCGGTCTGCCGCGTGTAGTCGAGCTGTTTGAAGCCCGCACTCCGCGCGAGAAGGCCATCATTTCCGAAATCGACGGCGTGGTTCGCTTCGGCGAAGTCAGCAAGGGGCAGCGTAAAATCTACGTCACCGCCGACAACGGCGACGAGAAGGAATACGCTGTGCCTCGCGGCATCCACGTCAACGTGCAGGAAGGCGAACGCCTGAGCGCCGGCGACCCGCTGATGGACGGTCCTTTGAACCCGCACGACATTCTTGCCGTGCTGGGCGAGAAGGCGCTGCAGGCTTACCTGGTCAACGAAATCCAGGAGGTCTACCGTCTGCAGGGCGTGGCCATTTCGGACAAGCACATCGAAGTAATTGTGCGCCAAATGCTGCGCTGGGTGCGTATCGATGAAGTGGGCGACACGACCTTCCTGCTCGAGCAGCAGGTCGATCGCTTCCGCTTCCGCGAAGAGAACGAAAAGGTGCTGGCCAACGGAGGCCGTCCCGCAATCGGGCGTCCGCTGCTCCTGGGCATCACCAAGGCGTCTCTCTCCACGGACAGCTTCATCTCCGCGGCCAGCTTCCAGGAGACGACCCGTGTTCTTACCGAAGCCAGCATCAACGGCGCAATCGACAACCTGCGCGGCCTGAAGGAAAACGTGATCGTCGGACGCTTGATCCCGGCGGGCACCGGCCTCGAGTACTACCGCAACGTGCAGCTCTCGCCTGAGCTTGAAGAGGCTGCTGCAAAAGTACAACAGGAAGTAACCGCCGAGAAGGAAGCCGAAGAGCGCGAGCTGGAAATGATGCGCCAGGAAGGCGAAGCCGAAGAAATGGCCGCCGAATAGCGATAGGTCAGGGATTTATCCCTGACTTCTGCCACCAGCAAGAACTCAACACTCAAAATGCCCGGCTTAACCGCCGGGCCTTTTGTTCTTTGCTACGCCACAAATGCGCCGTGCCCCATCCTTCGCGCGTTCTTTGCGCGAAGGGTGGGAAAGCACGCCCCTCAATCCAACACTGTAATCATGGGCGAAGGTCGCCGCGGGATTCAACCTACCTCGGTCCCGGACACGCGTCCGACAGCGAATTGCTCAGCCCCTCCTGCTCGATTTCAAGCGTGGCCTGCGCAGTGCCGCCGTCTGTCCGCTTGATGTGAAAAACATAGATCGTCTCATAATCGCCGCCGGGCCAATCGGGCACATCAACGTGGCCAGTTCCGTACTGCTTGAGCATCTGCACGGCAAAGTCCCGCAACTTCACGTGCTCCCATGCCACAAAGATCTTCGAGTCTTCAAATGCGGGCTGAAGCAGCGACTGTTGCAGCAGGTCGATCCTGTCGAATGCAATCTGCGCGTCTACCGGCAGTCCCAGGCTGATTGCCGTGGGCTCAATGGTGGCAAGCGGCCGAACGTAGGAATAACCACTCGAACTGTGGTCTTTTACCTGCACGCTCGGATTCGGCGCAAAAATAAAGTCCGGCTTGCCATAGCGTCCAATCAACAATGGCGGCAAAGCGAGCGCGCGATTCAGTCCCTTGCAGGTCAACTGGCCCAGCCCGCCCGACGGCTTCTCACCATGCCGGATCAGAACGATGGTTTCCTGGTGGACCCGCGGCGTTTGAGTGCACGAAACCGGAAGAATCACCAGCCAGGCGATCACAATAACAATCCCAAAAACGCTCCTCAGAAGACCCTGCTGTTTCAAGACGCTCTCCCCTCGCCAATGCCTCAGACCGCAACTCCGCGATAAACGCACGGTCGCCTTTCTTATTATCACGCTGTTCTATCGCAGGAGTGAGACCCCGAGCGCGGCGCAGCTTAGCAAGGTCAATGGCGAGCAACCAAAGGCACAAAAGGAGGGAGCAGAAAACCATAGGCCAGCAAGCTCCCTTGCTCTCTGCTTTTTCAGCTAGCCCGCGTCTGCTTCACCACGTACATCGATGCATCGGCCGCGCTCAGCAGGCTGTCTTTGGTGTTGCCGTCGGTCGGGTACATGGCGATGCCGATGCTCGCCGATCCCCGCAGAACCACTTCCTCGCACACAAAGAGCTCGTTGAAGCAATGCTCCAGGCGCTGGGCAACTTCCCCGGCCGCGGCGCGATTGCGCACATTCTGAATCAGCACGGCAAACTCATCTCCGCCCAGCCGTGCCAGCACGTCGCCGGGGCGCAGCTGGTGCTTCATGCGCGCGGCCACCTGTTGCAGGTAAATGTCCCCGGTGCGATGGCCGTAGTTGTCATTCACTTGCTTGAAGTCGTTAAGGTCGACATACAGCAACCCGAACACGCCGGCAGAGTGGCGCGCCGCGAAGATCGCATTTTCCACGCGTCGTTCGAACGAGAAGCGGTTCTCAACGTCGGTGAGCAGGTCGAACTCGGAACGGTGCACCAGATCGGCATACACACGCGAGGTCTCAATCGCCAATGTGGCCAGCCCGGCAGCCTGCGCCAGGGCCTCATCCTGATCGTGGCTCGACTTGCTGTGCCGGTCGAATGCCGCAAAAATGTCTCCCAGGTGGGCGCCCGCGCGGCCCACAATCGTATGTTCGGCTACGCGGAACCCGGTTTGGATCGCGCCGGAGAGATTGTTCCCGAGGGTCGCTCCATCCTCCACTTCAATCCAGCATGGCGTGCCTCCAAGGCGCGTGGAAACAAGCTCGGTAATGCTCTCCAAAGTCTCCACCAGGGGTTTGGAGTTGTTGATGTCTTCCAGAATCTTTCCACGGCGGCGTTCGAGGTAGGCAATCGTGGCGTTGCGATGGCGCGCCTTTCGCTCGGTCCACACCACCCTGATGCCGAATACAAAGACCACGATGATCAGAACTCCAACCATCATCGTCAAATTGCCCACGTTCAGCCAGCTGGGTTCGGCTACCACCTCAATGTCGTCGTACGAGCGCAGAAGCACATCGAAGCCCACCGGCCCTTCGAACGGGTCAGAGCCATATGAGACCGATGAGATGCCGGTGACGCGCACCGTGGAGCCCACCGGGACTTGCTTCATTGGCGGCACGGTAAAGCCAAGGTCCTCGTCCGGATGACGGCAGAGAACTGAGAAAACATGGCCGCCGGCAGTCAGCACGTAATTGTCCCGCGCGTCCTCGCGCGACTCCTTCACCACCTGGCCCTCAATTGAAATCAGGTCGAAGGCATCGGAGCCTGATGACAATTGGTTCCAGCCAATGGCGTGCGGCGCAACCGGCTCATGAACCTGGCTGTCGTCAACTTTGGCGCTGGTCAATGTCAGCAGGCCATTGCGGACTGCGGGGAATCCCGATGCGGTCGCTTTGTCGCCGATATTCATCGGCTGCTGCTCTTTGGTCTCGATCCAAAGGCTCTTGGTGCCGTTCTGCAGCACCACCGCCGAACCGGGCAGATAATAGGTAATGGTCCCTTCCACCCGCACGCGCTCTGTCTTGTCGTTCACAAATGCGTGCTGAAGAATCTCGTCCATCGGGGTGAAGGGAAGCGAATCGGGACTGCTTGCAGCCGGCTTCAGAATCTTCAGGTCTGTGATTGTGGGCGCTTCAATCACCACGCCCGTCATCTGATTCTTGCTGTCGAATATTCCCGATGCCGAACCGGTGACCGAAACCTCGGCGCCAAGCAGTTTCTTCAGCAGGCTGCCGTCGCTGCCAGTAATCGTTACGTCTACGTTGCCGCCGTCCAACTCCAGCTGAAGGTAGATATTCACCACCTTGCCGTACGTAACCAGGTCGGCGCTCCGTACCCGTCCGGTGACCGTAACGCGCATGCTGTCAAGCTCGGCGCGAATCAATTGCCTGAAGCTTGCCGGCACCGCCCCCGGAATAGGGCCGTGTCCGATGCGGGTTACGCTGTCGGCCACAATGTCGGGCCGAAAACTGGCGCGCGTGTTGCCATGAACCAGCACCCGGTCGCCCGGCACAAGGTCCAGAGTGGTAGGCACCTGAACGTAGATGGCCAGGCCGCCTTCTTCAACAAAAAGATCGATGCTGCCTTTGGCGTAATAGGTCACTGTCGCTTCAAAAGCGGCGGGAATCGTCTCGGCGGCCTGTTCGTTGGTCAGATTGTGAATGGCGGCCAGAGAGGTAAGGGTGGGCGGAGCGGCAAGAACTGCGGCTGGGTTCAGGGTCACGCAAACCAGCACAGCAATCTGCATGGAAGCGGCCAGGGGGCCGATTCCTGTGATCTGCTGACGAATTCCGATCCAATCGCGCATTTGCTTTAAGCGGAATTGCCCGTGCAACTGGGTCCCGAATGTCAACGGGAATCCGAGATCGTCCGGCGCCTGGCTCTACAGTCCGAAGCGGCCAGCAGGCGGTCTCTCATAGCCCACTGCAACAAGCATAAGGTGGAACAGGTAATCATTCCATGTTTCTTTAGTGTCAGCCTCTTTGGTGTATGAGCCCTTTGTGGGAGTAGCGCCCACCAACCAGGCAAAGCCCCGGCGCTGAGCCAAGTCGAACGAAACGTAAGCAGCAGTAAAGACTGGATAAACGCTATGCGCTCGAGCGCCGGGGTTCCATTTCGAGCGAAAGGTCGCGCTGGCGGGCCTTTTTGGCCTCGTACATTGCCACGTCGGCCGCGCTCAGCAAGCCGTCCTTGGTGTTGCCATCCTCCGGATAGAGCGCAATTCCGATGCTTGCTGTTCCCATAACAATGGGCCCATCCAGCCTGAAGGCCGCCTCAAAGCACTTTTCCAGCCGCATCGCCACCTCCAGTACAGCGGCGCGGTTGCGCACCTCCGGCACCAGCACGGCAAATTCGTCGCCTCCCAGCCGGGCCAGCGTGTCGCCCGGCCTTAGCTGGCGCTTCATGCGCGCCGCCGCTTCCTGCAGATAAATGTCGCCGGCAAGGTGGCCGTAGCGATCGTTAACCTGCTTGAAATCGTCAAGATCGATGTAGATCAACCCGAATATTCCCGCCGATTGCCCCGCCTGGCCAATCAGCACTTCGAGGGCTTGCTCCAGGCTGAAGCGGTTTCTTACGTCGGTCAGTTGATCGAACTCCGAGCGATGCACCAGGTCAGAGTGCAGATGCGAGTTCTCGATGGCAAGGGACGCCAGCCCCACCGATGACGCCATCGTCTCATTAACTTCCGCAACGGTTGGCTTGCGGCCGACCAGGGCTACGAACAGCGACCCAAGCGGACCGCTCGAATTCGACGGAATAACGGCCTCAATCACGTTCCAGACCGGGTCATGCACGTCGCCGGGGCGATTTCCGATCGTGTCCCCGCCGGTAATCTCGCACCAGCAGGGCAAACCCTGCAGCTTGTACGAAACCAGCTCTGTAATCTGATCTAGGATCTCGGCCAGCGGATGCGAGTTGTTCATGTTCTCGAGAATCCGGCCGCGCCGCTGCTCAATGTGCGCCATCGTAGCCGTTCTGCGCCGCGTCCCGTGTTCGATAAACCATCCCCGAGCGCCCACAACCACAACCACTATCAGCAGCACGCCTATCAGGTAGAGCAGGTGCGTCACGTTCAGCCATGGCGGCCGGGTCAGAATCTCCACGTCGTCAAACCTCCGCATCAGGATGTTGAAGGGCACCTCGCCGTTGAAGGGATTGGCGTCTTCCAGCACGCAGATGCCGGTAACGCGAATCCGCGATCCCACCGGAATCCATTCCATGGGCGCCAACGAAGCCCGGCTTGCCAATCCCGGATGACGCAGAATTGCCGAAAAGAGATGGCCGTCGCCCTGAAGCACATATTGGTCCTGCGTCGCCTGGCGCACTTCGGTTACCACCTGCCCCTCGATCGAAATCAGGTCAAAAAGGTGGCCCAGGCCATCGTGGCCGCTCATCGCGAGGTCTTTCCAGCGGTAAAGCACCGGAGCAATCGGAGCCTTGACCTGGTCGTCGCGCACTTCACTCTGCGTCAGGGCCTGAAACCCGTTCTCAACATCCGGAAACCCGATGGCATCCGCCAGGTCGCCCACCTGCACATCCGCCGAAGTCTCCGTAGCTACCCGCAGGCTTCGCGATCCGTCCTGCAACACCATCGACTGGCCCGGCTCGTAGTATGTAACCGTGCCGTGAACGCGCATCCGCTCGGTGGTATCGCGCAACTTTCGTCCCACGATGATTCCATCCATGGGCGTTACCGGGATGGACCACGGATCACTCTTCGACCGCTTCAGTACCTTGACGTCATTGAGAGACTGAATGTGGAGCATCACCCCGACCTGCTCCATCTTGCTGTCGAATTGCCCCGCTTCAACCCCGGTGATCTCCACTTCTGCATCGAGCAGCCCGTTAATCGCATCTTGATTGTCGCCGTCTACCGTGCCTTTGATATTCTCCCCGTCGACCAGCAGCCGCAAGTATGTGTTCACAGTCAGATAGTTTGGATCTTTAAACAGGTCCGCGGAGCGAACCGTGGCGCGCACCGTCACCAGCCGGCAATCGGTCTCGGCGCGAATCATCTGCTCAAAAGTCGCGTGGACCGCCTTCGGCAGTGGACCGTGGCCCAGCAGCTTTACTTCGTTGCCCAGTACATACGGACGGAAACTCGGCCGCAGCTCTCCACGCACCAGGACGCGGTCGCCGGGCGCCAGATCGAGGCCGGCATTCACCCACACATAAATGGCGGCGTCTCCATCCTGAACGAACAGAGTCTTTTCGTAACTCCTGTAGTAGGTAACCGTGGCCTGAAACGAGACAGGGCCGTGCCGTTGCGCTTCCGCGTTGGTGATGTTCTTGATGGTCGCAAGCGTCGTCAGCCTGTCGGGCGTCGCAGGCGCGCGCTCGGCCAAAGCGATCGTGGCGGCAAGAACCACCAAACAGATTGCCACCCGCTTGATAGGCGCCTTAGTAAACATTGACTCGTCCATTCTGTATATCGGCAGAGTTCCCGGATGTGTCAAATTCAGGCACCGGGTTTGGTTGTGTGTGGACTGGGATGGAGGGAGTCGGGCGCTGACTTGCTGACTCGCCGGGTGCCCCCGGTCTCGCCTTTGACACCGGGGATAGCACGAACCTCATCCAGCCTATCTCATCCCTGCAGAGCCCGGTTGCCCCATCCTTTTCGCGCATCTTGCGAAAAGGGTGGGACTGGCCCACATTCCACCAGCGCAACCGTTCTCTAAGTGGACAGCATTGGGACTAACCCACCGCCTGCCCCGACCGCGTCTCCCCTCGCCGCGGCTTGCTCTGCTTGGCCACATACATGGCGGCGTCAGCTGCGCCCAGCAGGCCGTCTTTCGTCGAGCCGTCATCGGGGTACATTGCGATTCCGATGCTGGCCGAGCCGGTGATCATCTTGCTTTCGCATTGAAGGGGTTGTTCAAAACAGCGATGCAGCCGCCGCGATATCACCTCGATATCGCCGCGCGAGTGAATTTGCAACACCACTACGGCGAACTCGTCGCCGCCCAGCCGCGCCAGCACATCCCCGGGGCGCAACTGCCGCTTCATGCGCAGCGCAACCTCCTGCAGGTAGAGGTCGCCGGTGCGGTGGCCGAACTGGTCGTTCACCAGTTTGAAGTCGTTCAGGTCCACGTAAAGCACACCGAAGATGCCTGCTCTTTGCCGGGCATCTTCAATCACGCTCTCCAGATGCTTATCGAGCGAGAAGCGGTTGTGAATGTCCGTAAGCTGGTCGAACTCCGAGCGATGCACCAGGTCGCTATACAGGCGCGAGGTTTCAATGGCCAATGTGGCCAGGCCGGCGGCCTGTTTGAGCGCTTCGTTCTCCTCGCTGCGTGGCTTGCTGCCGGCTGCGAACGCGGTATACATAAAGCCCAGCGTGCCGCTTGAACGGCCGGGAATCTCCTTCTCGATCACGCGCAGCCTCGACAGGAATTCTTCGCCCGGGCAGCTGCCCAGCGCCGCGCCATCCGCCACCTTGCACCAGCACGGCGCGCCGCTCAACCGCGCCGACACCAGTTCGGTAATGCGCTCCAGAGTCTCAGCCAGCGGCTTTGAGCTGTTGATGTCTTCAAGAATTCTGCCCCGCCGCCTTTCGACATAGGCCACGTGCGCGTTGTAGCGGCGCGCCGTGCGCTCGGTCAACACCACCTTGATGCCGATGAAGAAGATCACCAGCACCAGCACGATCACAACCATGGTGAGGTGAGGAACGTCGAGCCACGGCGGACGGGCCGCAATCTCAATGTCGTCGTAAGAGCGCATCAGGATGTTGAACGGCACCCCGCCATTGAAGGGATTGGAATACTCAAGCATGCAGATGCCGGTAACCCTCACCCGCGAGCCGACCACAATCTCCCGCATCCTGGGCAGGGACGCTCCACTGCCCGGCGCAGGATGCCGCATCACGGCGCTGAAAACATGGCCCTGCGCCATCAGCACGTACTCGTCCTGCAACCCCTGGCGAACTTTCGCCGCTACCTCGCCGTCGATCGACACCAGGTCGAAGCTGTGTCCGCCAGACTCGTTGCTTCCCATCGTCAGGTCGCGCCATGTCAACAGCGCCGGAACTACCGGGGCCTGGTGGCCGCTCAAGCGCACTTCGCCGCGGGTCAAATTCAAGAAGCCGTTGCGCACATCGGGGAAGCCGATCGCATCGGCAACGTCGCCAATCTGCATCGGCTCATACGTCGCCGTGGTTACCCAAACGCTCTTGGCCCCATCCTGCAACACCAGCGCAACTCCCGGCTCGTAGTAAGTAATCGTTCCATGCACGCGCATGCGCTGGCTCTGGTCGCGCATCGCATACCCGCTATAGAGCAGATTCATCGGCGTGATGGGCAGCGACCACGGATCGGAACTGGCCCGAGAAAGTATCTTGATCCAGTCCTTGCTCTCGACATGCAGCAGGATTCCCGTCTGCTGCATCTTGTTGTCGAACTGCTCTCCTGAAACTCCGGTGATCTCGACGTCCGCATCAAGAAGTTCTTTCAGCAGCGCAGGGTCGCTGTTGTCCAGCGTTGCCTCGGCTTTTTCACCGTCGATCAGAATTTCAAGAGACGTGACGACATGTTTGTCCTGGTTCAACGGGGTAAGATCGGCCGAAAGTATATGGGCATCCACCTCCACCAGCTGGCAATCCGTCGAGCCCGATCGCAACTGTTCGTACGTCACCTTTTCTGCGGCCGGAACCGGGCCGTGGCCGAGCAGGTCGATCTGGCTGCTCACTACGTAAGGTCTGAAACTGGGCCGGGTTGTTCCGCGCACGCGCACCCGATCGCCCGGAACCAGGTTGAGATTGGTGTGCGCGGTCACGTAAATCGGTTCGCCGTCTTCTTCCACGAACAAAGTTGTTTGGTAGAGGCGGCCGTAAAGAACTGTGGCCTCGAAATCGACGGGCAGCTGCCGCCTGGCTTCCGCGTCAGTGAGACTCTTCACTGCGCGGACCGAGGCGATAGTCCCCGCGGCGAGCGCGCAGGGCACCGTCAGTGCCACGAAGGCCAGAGCGAGAATCGACACTCGCAAGATCGACACTCGCAAATTAGCGAGCACAAAAGTGGGCGCAGTCTGCAGTTTGCCCCCTCATCAAAATTCGGAATCCTGGGGAAATTGCGCGTAGACAAGACCGCGTTCGCTCGTCCAGGCAACCAGGCCGACACAGCCCTCGCGTCCCGCCGGCAATCAAGCTTTGCGATGGTCCCGCACCGTATTCAGGCAAGGTCCGCCGGCGGATAAATTAAAGCAACGGACCAGCTTATGGTTAAAAAATCAATGCAAGTATCCTACTACTGTCAAGGAGTTGCGAAACAACTCAGTTGGGTTACCAAAGAACCCAATTCTCCATCGGTAAACGCTTGCCATTGACCAATTTGTGTACAATTCAGCGGGCGCCCTGCCTAAGCATCAGGGCCGGGAGACAATCTGATGACAATCGGTGAGCCGCCGTCATCCCACCAGCAAATCGATATGCACACGCCGGGTACGCAAACCATGCCTACGCGCAGCATTCGCGTCATCGGCGTGCCCCTCGACATGGGCGCCAGCCGCCGCGGTGTCGACATGGGCCCTTCCGCCATGCGCGTGGCCGGTCTCGAATCCCGGCTTGAGGCGCTCGGCCACCACGTTACCGACTGCGGCAACATTCGCGTTGAAGTAGCTGAGACTCGCGGCTACGGCAGCAGCAATGCCCGCTACCTGACCGAGATTGCAGAAACCTGCACGCGCACCGCCGCCGCTGTGCTCACCACCCTCGAAGAAGGCAAAACCCCGCTGGTGCTAGGCGGCGACCACTCGCTGGCAGCGGGCTCCATCTCCGGCGTCTCCCACTTCTATCGCCGCCGCGACCAGAAAATCGGCGTAATCTGGATCGACGCCCACTCCGACATCAACACCCCCGACACCTCGCCCAGCGGCAACGTGCATGGCATGCCGCTGGCCGCGCTGCTCGGCCTCGGTCCTGAGCCGCTCTCGAATATCTACGGCTACTCGCCCAAGATTTCGCCTGAAAATGCGGTCCTGGTCGGCATTCGCGACGTGGATGCAGCCGAGCGAGCCAACATCCGCCGCGCCGGTATCACCGCGGTCTACACCATGCGCGATATCGACGAGCGCGGCATGAGAGCCGTGATGGAAGAAGCTGTGCTGGTTGCCGGCCGCGGCACCGCGGGCTACCACGTCTCACTCGATCTGGATTGGATCGACCCCGAAGACGCCCCCGGCGTAGGCACGCCCGTACGCGGCGGCGCCACCTACCGCGAGGCCCACCTGGCCATGGAGATTCTCGCCGACCACGATCGCCTGCTCAGCTTCGAAATGGTCGAAGTGAACCCGGTAATCGACGAGCACAACCGCACCGCCGACCTGGCGGTGGAGCTGGCGTGCTCTGCCTTCGGAAAGAAAATCCTCTAGACGATATCCAGATCGATTTCAGGGCCTAAAATCGAGACCTGGGGCACCCAGACATTTGATGCGAACCGGTTGGGAGTCCATGTCGCGCACCTTCCGTAAGCGGATTAGCCGCGCAGCTTCGGTACTGCTGTTTTTAGCTCTGGGCATGGCGCTGCTGGCCGTTCCTGTCGGCTGCGGCTCCTCCGGCCAGTCACAGACTGAAAAAGCGACCCCGGTCATCACCTGGGCGACGCCCGCGGCCATTACTTACGGTACGGCGCTGAGCCCTACTCAACTCGACGCCACGGCAAGCGTGCCGGGAACCTTCGACTACACTCCGGCCTCGGGCACGGTGCTGACGGCGGGAGCGCAGACGCTGTCGGCGACTTTTACGCCCGCAGACGCCGCCGATTACAACACTGCCGCGGCCACGGTCAATTTGACGGTCAGCAAGGCGACGCCCGTCATCGCCTGGGCGACCCCCGCAGCCATTTCCTACGGTACGGCGCTGGGCGCCACGCAACTCGACGCCACGGCAAACGTGCCGGGCGCATTCGTTTACACTCCGGCTTCGGGTACCGTGCTTGCGGCGGGAACGCAGACGCTGTCGGTGGCTTTTACCCCCACCGACGCCACCGATTACAACACCGCTGCGGCCACGGTCAGTTTGACGGTCAGCAACAGTTCGACTCCAATTAGCCGTCTTGTTTTTGTCACTCAACCTTCGCAGTCCGGGATTGCGGGTATAGCGCTAGCCAGCCAGCCGCAGGTGCAAGCCCAGGATGCAAATGGCAATCCAGTAGTCAATTCATCCGCAACGGTCACGCTCACGGCATATATACCTCAGCCATTTACTAATTCGTCTCCTCCCTGCGGTAACTCAATAGAGGGTGCTTTGACGGCCAGTTCACTATCAGCGCCCATTTCAGCTTCTGGAACTGCAAGCTTTACAGGGGTTGCGGTTCTCAACACAAACGTCGTCTATATCGGCGCTTCGGATGGAACCCATAGTGTTTGCTCCGGCATGTTGGTAATTAGTCCGGGGACGGCAAATCAGCTTGTGATGAGTATTCAGCCGGGAGGCCGGGCAGCAGGATCTACATGGGCAAGTCAACAGGTTTATATAGAAGACGCTTACGGCAACTTAGTAACCGCAGGTCCAGACAGTTCAGTTGTGATTTCGCTCTCTGTTAATTCGGGAACGCTGAGTGGCGCGGCTTCGTTGGAAGCCAGCGGCGGGATTGCTTCATTCCCAGGCCTTACGATGAGTCTTGCAGGTGACAACTACACGCTCACTGCCACTAAGGCAGCCTCGACCGGAGGATCTGGATTGTTAAGTCAAATCAGTAACCGATTCACCATCAATGCCGCTGATGACCCTGCGCTATTTCTCTCGCTTGCGAGGCCCATAACACCGTCTACGTTTTTTAGTGACAATAGTCAGCCATCGTCGCCAATGTCGTTCATCCTTGGACGCAACCCAACTGGCGTAAGCTCCAATGCCTACAATTCTGTTTTTTCCCAAATGGATGCCGCAGGAGAGCGATTTGCGCGCTTGCAGTTCACCAGTATTCCGGCGGCAACTGAATCTGCGCCTCTCGGAACCATTAATACATCGCTGACTTCGACGATGACGACTGTTTATGATCCCGCTCTTGCTGACGCCGATAATAATGGCATTGCCGTGATGCCGGAACTGGGAGTGTGGGGCGACTGGAGCACCTCATGGACCTGGGCGCAAAACCCTTACAACCAGGCGAATGGAGGACCGTGCGTAAGCCCGAGCGACCTCTTCAATTCCGGCCCTTGTCAAACTACTTGGCTGAACTATATCGGGCAAGTAGTGCACCACTGGTCGTCCCACCCCTCTATTGTTGCCTGGGAGATTTTCTCCGAACTGGACAATGTCACTCAGTCGACGGATAGCGAAGCAGCTGGTTTTGTTGCCGCTGCAGCAGCGACCATCGATGCAAATGATCCCTGGAATCGGCCAATCACGGCATCGACTACCATCCCTGATCCAAGTACTATCCTTTCTTCCTACAATTACTGGAATCAGACATTAAGCAGCCCTGCGCTCGACTTCGTCAGCATCCATCCATACGGCAGTTACTCGATGACCAGTCCCGGCACAGGCAATCTCGACGCTCAAGTCCTTGCTGCCGTTCCTCTGCTGATAAATACATTCCACAAGCCTGTTCTTATTGGTGAAAGCGGACTGAATGTCAATATGACTCCAGGCTCTCCTCCTGTCTCCGCAAATGCCTATATTGGCATCCAAAATGCTATCTGGGCTGAGGCAGTGAGTGGAGCAATGAATGGCCGTGCGCTCTGGTACGAAGATGGCTACGACCTTTACGGGGATGGAGCAGGCGCGTTCGTCAACATCTCAAACGCATATAGGAATGTATCGGCGCCAATTGTCGGTTTTGTGAGCGGAGTCGACTACACGGGCTTCTCGCCGATCCCAATCAACACAACCAGCGGGGTTACAGGGGCGATAACTGGCAATAACAGCACCATGCTCGGATGGTTCCGCGATGTCAATTGCACTTATCAGACCAACTGGGAACTGAATCTGATTGATGGCCAGTCAGTTACTGTAACATCGATAGGCGGAAAGTCCTGGGCAATTCAATTCTTCAACACGGCGACGGGTGAGCCGGTTGCCAATAGTGGAAGCACAATCTTAACCCAGAATAATCAACTCATTATCCCTCTGCCGTCCTTCACCATGTCCATCGCGTTTAAGCTCACTGCGGTGAATTAAGCGCACACTCCCATCTGGAGTTTGAGCCGCGGTTGAACGGGCAACCGGGCTAAGGGTTTCACTACCGGGTGCCCAGCCATGTCGACGCTCTTGATTTTGCAGTGTGCCCATCCTTGGCGCGTCTCTTGCGCCAACGGTGGGAGACCACCTCAGCCAACGTCGCGTAAGCGGCGCCAACGTGCGCCCGCGTACGCTAACTCGCTGCCTCTGTTCCTACGCCGGCTTCCACAACCCCACCACATTCCCCTCGGGGTCGGCAAACCACGCAAACGTCCCCGATGGCAGCGGAACCGGTGGAACCACAGTCTTGCCGCCTAACTTCTCAATCTCAGCCAGCGACTGCGCCACATCGTCGGTCTGCACATAAAAGTGAGTGAACTGGTGCGGCTCGTGGCCGAGCGCCGCTACGTGTCCGGGTATACCCTCCGCCGACCCCGTATCGATCATGCCCATCGGTCCCGCATCAATCTTCCACCCAAATGCCGCGGAGTAAAACGCGCTCGTGGCTTCCTTGTCCTTGCACCCAATCTCAAAATGAACCACCGGATGACTCATCGACTTCTCCTCTTCTTCCACAGAATTCCGTACAGATTAACGTGAACCCTTGCCTATGTCGATGCGGGGCGGATAAAAATACGGTTGCAAGTGGTGAAATAGAAGCATGGGTAAGAAACTCCGCGTAGGCATTCTATTTGGCGGGCGCAGCGGCGAGCACGAGGTCTCGCTGCTATCGGCCGCCTCCGTCCTCAAGGCAATCGACCGCGACAAATTCGAAGTGACCCCCATCGGCATCACCAAAGAGGGCCGCTGGCTGGCCGCAGCCGATGCAAAGGGCCTGCTTGAGGCCGGGACCAGCGCCGCCCCGCGCCAATTTCGCGCCGGCGACCCTGAAACCACCCCCGGCGCAAAGCTCCTTCAGGAAGGCATTCCGACCCTGATGACCCCCGAGCCGCGCTCTTCCTCGGGTCTCATCCAAAAGGAAGGCCCGGCCGCCCAGTCCGCCCTCGACGTGGTTTTCCCAGTCCTGCACGGCACCTTCGGCGAAGACGGAACCATTCAGGGCCTCTTCGAGCTGGCCGGCATCGCATACGTCGGATCCGGCGTGCTCGGCTCCTCAGCCGGTATGGACAAGGATGTAATGAAACGGCTCTTCGCCCAGGCCGGACTGCCCATCGTAAAGCACGTCACGCTGCTGCGCGCCGAATGGGAAAAATCCCCGCGCAAAGCCATCGCGCGCATTGAGGCCGCGCTCAAATACCCGGTCTTCGTCAAGCCGGCGAACCTGGGCTCCTCGGTTGGAATCACTAAGGCCCACAACCGCAAAGAGCTGGGCCCAGCACTTACCCTAGCTGCAAAATTCGACCGCAAGATCGTCGTCGAGAGCGGCGTTGGCGGCAAGAAAGCCCGCGCCCGCGAGTTCGAGATAGCCGTCCTCGGCAACGACTCGCCCCAGGCCAGCGTAGTAGGCGAGATCATTCCCGGCAAAGAGTTCTACGACTACGAGGCCAAGTACCTTTCAGAGGGCTCTGTGCCCGTAATCCCCGCCAAAATCACGCGCGCGGAATCGAGGAAAATTCGCGAGATGGCCGTTCAAGCCTTCAAGGCCTGCGACCTCTCCGGCCTGGCCCGCGTCGACTTCCTCATGGAACCCGGCGGCAAACGCCGCATCTACATCAACGAAGTGAACACCATGCCCGGATTCACCAGCATCAGCATGTACCCCAAGCTGTGGCAGGGCACAGGCCTGAGCTACAAGGACCTGATTACGCGGCTCATCGAGCTGGCCCTCGAGCGCCACGCGGACAAAGACCGCAACACCTACAGCTACGAGGCAGGTGGGTGAGCGGCTACTTCCACTCCGGAAAGCCAGAACGCGGCCAGCCCATGCATCCGATCGGAATCCATGTAATGCCGTGGTCCCTCCGGGTCATCGATTTCACTTGTTTGTTGGTGACCAACCCGATGCGCGGATCATCGACAGAGGCATTGAGTCTGGTTGCCAAATCTGCCACTTCCTGAACCGACGCAGATTCGCCTGGAATGAGGAAGAGAGCTCGCTCCGCCCTGTTTTCCATAACCTGGGCGACGCGCTTCGGTGCATTAGCCGCACCGACCTTCTCCTCATTCAACCAGATTGAGTCGTCGTTTCCCCAATGAATCACTTCATCCCTGCCATCGCCGCAGTAAGTGGATGTCGGTTCCCGCGGCAGAATGAGCCGGACACCGGATGCGGGAGTTGGCTTGAAGGCCGCTGAGCACAGGCAAAGCAACAGGAACAGCCCGGCGAGCGGCGCGGCTAGAGCCTGCAGCATCCACTCGGAGAATTGTTTCGGGGCCATGTTCCTTGAGACACCGGCGGGGCGCGGAATGTTCCCGGACTCGCCAGGAACTACCTACGCCCCCTTGGTGTCTAATAGGGAAAGGAACTGATCACTGACCACTGATCACCGACCACTGCCTTTATGACCCTTCTAGACGCACCGCAATTCGACGTAGCACGCGACCGCCGCCGCCGCACCATTCTTTACAGCGCAATCAGCGCCCTCTTCGCGCTCTTCATCGGCTTCTGGCTTGTTTCCGGCCGTCCCGTCGACTGGCCCTGGAACTGGTATACCCACTTCGCCGGCCGCAGCGCCATGAATCACTTCCTCGACGACGTCGAACAGAACAATCTTCAAAAGGCCTACGGCGTCTGGCTCCACGATCCCAACTGGCAGCAGCATCCCGCCCAGCTCCAGTTCTATACCTTCGATAAATTCCAGAAAGACTGGTCCCCGAACAGCGGCAACAACGACTATGGCACCATCAAGTCGCACAAGATTGTTGCGGCGCGCGTCTACGGCAATGCTTTATTGGCCGCGATCCTCATCAACGGCCGCAAGAGCGGCGCGCTCAATCTGGAATACGACCCCAGGACGCACACGCTCCTGTTCCCGCCGCCCGATGTAGAGATCGACCCCGAATCGTATTCGCACTAAAAGCAAAGCAAGTCAGCAAGTCAGCGAGTCAGCGGGCGCAACTCGTTCGGAGTAAGAGGTTCGTCATGGGGAATTTGAGGTTCTTTCTTTTCTTCGTAGCAATTCTTGTATCAGCTCAGGCTCAAATCCGTGCGCAGAATCCGCCCTCGACGACAAAGGAAAGTCCTTCCGCGCAGCAGCAGGTCCCCTATGAGATTGAACTCGGTCCTAAGATTGCAGAGACACTTCTGATCCACAAAGAGGAGCCAGCCTGCCAGAAGGACCAGGACGGAATAAGGATTGGGGGAACGGTCGTTATTGCAATCACCATCGATAAGAACGGCAAGGTGAGCCACGCCCAAACTCTTTCCGGACCCAAGATACTACGACCGCTTGCCCTGGCGACTGTGCGCAAATACCTCTACAAGCCTTATCTGATAAAAGGGATACCGGTTGAAGTTGAAACCACAGTTTCCATCCCAATTGACTGTTTCTTCCATAACGGCCATGCATAATTCCGCAGATCCTTCGTCGCTGCACTCCTCAGGATGACAAGGCCGGTAGATGGACGTTTAGTCCCTTAGTCCCTCAGCCCCGGTCCCTACGTTGTCTCCATCGCCTCTTCCGTCTTCTTGCTCATCTTCGCCGTCCGCGCGATCTTATCCCAGTTAAACGGCTTCCCGTCGATGGCGCGCTTGAGCGTCTTGGCGATCACCAGCGAAAACAGCTGCCGGTACGCGAACCTCTGCAGCCAGATATGGAACAGCAGCCATCCGTCGCCCTTGTTGGCCGGGTGACGCCGCTCCAGGCTGAACGCGATTGACGAGGTCAGGAAGTCAATCACCAGGAAGCCGAGGAAGTACGTCACCAGCTTGAGCAAGTCGGCCGGCGATGCGGCTTCCGGGTGGTAATGGCGATCGATGAGATAGTTCACAATGCCCCATGCGAACAGCACGTCGATAAACGGCGAAACCAGCGGCAAAAGCATCTGGAAAATAAGAATGTTCGGCAGCGCAAACAGCCCCATCGCCTTGTTGCGCACAAACGCCGCGCGATGTTTCCAGATGGCCTGCAGCGTTCCAAACGACCAGCGGAAACGCTGCCGCATCAGCCCGCTCGCATTGATTGGCGCCTCTGTAAACGCCAGCGACCGATCCTCGTAGTCCACGCGATATCCCTGCTCCAGCAGGCTCATGGTCAGGTCGGCATCTTCGGCGACAGTGTTCAACGGATATCCACCCGCGGCCTTCACCGGCGCAGTTCTCCATGCGCCAATTGCGCCGGGAACCACCGTAACCACATGCATCAGGTCGAGTGCACGGCGTTCGAAGTTCTGGCTGGTGATGTATTCCAGGGCCTGCCAGCTGGTCCACAGATTCACGCGGTTGCCCACCTTGGCGTTGCCCGCCATGGCGCCAATTCGCTCATCCTCAAAGTGCGGCACCAGCTTTGAAATTGCGTCGGCCGCAATCACCGTGTCGGCATCGATGCCGATATAAATCGCCTCGTCAATCCTGTCGAGTGCAAAATTGAGCGCGGCGGCCTTGCCCGCATTGGGCTTGGTCAACACCTGCACGTGGCCGGCCTTGATCTCCTCGGCGTAAGCTTCGCGGGCCACCTCAGTAGTGCGGTCCGTCGAGCCGTCGTCGATCACAATCACATGCAGATTCTTGTAGTCGGAGTTCAGCACCGAGCGAATGGTGCGCACAATCACCGTCTCTTCGTTGAAGGCCGGAATCAGCACCGCAACACGCGGACTGAATCCCGGCGAAGCCGCGCGGTGCGGCAGCAGGCGGTCGATAATCGCGAACACGCCCACCAAAATCAGGCGCGCGCTCATCAGCACGTCGCCGATAAAAAACACCGTCACGATAATGGCCCCGACAATGTCGAGCATCGAAAATGCGATGGAGTCGGGAATGGCGCGCACTCGCTGCCAGAAGTTGAGCGGCGGCATCACCTCCGCGGTGGTCTTGCCCATCAGCGCGCTCACCGGCACAATTGTGTAGCCGTGGGCGCGCAGCGCCTCAATCAGCACCGGCAGCGCCGCCACTGTCGCCGATCGGTTGCCGCCGCCGTCGTGCATCAGGATGATGGAGCCGCGGAACTGCGGCTTGGTCTTCATGGTCTGCAACTGCGCAAGCACTGACGCGGTAATCTCCGCCGGACTCTTCCGCGGATGCTCGTTCCAGTCGTCGGTGTCGATCTTGTTGCCGATGATGATGTAGCCCTTCTGCTGAATGTAATAGGCCGGCGCGGCCTCGTCGTCAGTATCGGGCTCTTCGTCGATGTCGTACGGCGGCCTGAAGTAGAGCGGCTCCACGCCCAGCTTGCTCTCAAACAAGCGCTCCGTCATATTGATCTCAAGATCGAGCTGGCGCTGAGAGATTTCGCTGATGTCGGGATGCGTATAGGTGTGGTTGCCAATCTCGTTGCCTTCGCGAACGATGCGCTGTAACAGGCCCACGTGCTGCACCGCCTCAGCGCCGATGGCCATAAAGGTGCCCTTTACCTGCTTGGCCTTCAGGATGTCGAGAATCTTCGGCGTCCACTGGGGATCGGGACTGTCGTCGAAAGTAAGCGCAACCTCGTTGGGATGGTATCCATACTGCTCCACCGTGTACGTGCGCGGATACACATCCATGTGCTCGTCGACAATCAGCTTTTTGTGCGGGTCGGGCTCATCCGTATCCACAGTCACGGTGCGCTTGCCCGGCTGTGGTAAACCGGTTACCCGCAATATGTCTCCCTCGCCCTCGGTATTCACGTCGTGTCCCGGCGTAACTTCGCCCAGTGCTTTCAGCGCATCGGTGCTGCGCGGCAAGTCCCACACGTTCCACAACGAGTTGTCTTCCTCGCCGAGCCGCCACAGCGCAAAGGTCTGCACGCCCATCCAGCGGGCCGTGCGCAACTCGTTCAACATGGTTACGCCATCCAGAAACCACACCACGTGCTTCTGGTTCTTGTCCTCGTCGATGTACTCAAAATGCGGGTTCAGCGCGTCGTAATTCAGATCCAGATCGGCGTCGGCGTCCGATGCCTCCTGCCACGCCTCTGAAACCGAAAGATCCTCAGTGTCCAGAACCGCAGGCTTTTTGTGCTTGCCATCCTTGGGATTGGGAATCGACATCGTCCAGTCGTAGCCGTAACTGCCCACCGCGCAGATCAGCTTATCGAGCGGCACATCCTTCATTGCCCGCGTCAGGTTGTCGACAAACCAGCTCTGCGCCGCAATGGGCCCGGGATCGCTGGTGGTCTGGTGCTGATCGTAGTTCATCAGCACAACGCCGTCGCTGTTGGCGGCAATCAGCTTCAGGTCGTGGTCGCTGGTGGCCGCGGCCACGTTGACATAGAGCCTCAAATTGCGCGGATGCATCTGGGCATACAGCCCATGGATGAACGCGAGATAGGCGGGATCGGCATCGTCCGATAGGCTTTCAATATCGAGCGAAAGCCCCCGGTAGGCCGGGTACGTGATAAGGAACTTGATGAGCTGATCCCGCAGGCTGGCGCCCTTCTGGGCATCCATCAGCACATCGCCCACATCGGCGTCCCAGCTTTGCGTGTGCGGATTGTAGTTGTTGACATGCGGAAAAATTTCAGTGTCGGTGCGCGCCGCCTGAATCACGCGCTTCACGCGGTTCAAATCGTCGGGATCGTGCACGGTCGATCCTTCAATCACCGGATATTCCCGCAGATTATCGCCGCTCATCATCATCAGCGTGCCGTTGGGCGCGTCGATGTGCAGCCACTGCGGAAACAGCATATCGATCTGGTGAACGTGTTCCTTCAGCGACGAGTAACTGGCTGCGTCGTCCTGCACATAATAAGCGGCCCGCAGCCCCTCGCCCGAGTTGAAGGGGATATCGGACGGTTTGCGGGCGGTCTTGCGGCGCGAGGGGCGCAGGTTGTGCAGGCGCAGCAGCGGCTCGCGGTCAGGCAGCGCCTTATAGTTGTGCTTCTGGGCGGGAAGCAGCAACTCCGGCAGCGCCTGGTTGCGGACCACATTCAACACAAACCCGACAATCACCAGGGTAATGATCACTGCCCCCGCGTCGAGCACGCGGCGCAGCCGTTTCCAGCGCTTTCGTTCCGGGTCGTAAAAAATCTGGCGGTCAGGCATATCGGGAAAAAGTCTGGATCTCAGCGCGAACCGCAAAAACGGTCCGCGTAACTTAAGAATAACGAGTGTGGGTGGCATCTATATAGGGCTTGACTTTTAATTCCGGAGCATCATCAACTCCGGAGGGAGCAGAGGCCTTCAGGCCTCTGAATCAGCCCGCATAAACAAGGGGCCTTCAGGCCCGGGCCTTTCTCCTGCCAACTCCATCTTCGAAGGTTGCCCCATCCTTTCGGCTCTTTTTACCGAAAGGGCGGGAAACCTCAAACCCCATCCCCCTGACCCACCGCCGCAGGCTGTTACAGTACGAATCGTATGGAACCCGCCCCGGAGAGCCAATTCGAACGCCACACCAACGCGACCAGGCTCCTCCGCACCCTGCTCGGCTGCGGCCTTCCGCTGCTTGCCGGCTTGGCCCTGCGCCTTTGGGCGCTCAAGGTCTGCTTCGAGGTTCAGGTCGACAGCAGCATCTACGGAGGCATTGCCAAAAACCTGCTCCTCCACGGCCGCTACGCGCTCAACGGCGCCGGCGGCGAAATTTATCCCACCATCATTCGCCTCCCCGGCTACCCGCTCTTTCTGGCCTGCTGCTTCAAGCTCTTCGGCATCGACAATTACTACGCGCCCTGCCTCATTCAGATCGGGCTCGACCTCGCCGCCTGCCTTCTGCTTGCCGACTTTGCCCGCCGCATCGCGCATCCCCAGATCAAAAACGGCGCGGCCATCGCTACTCTGTGGCTCGCGGCGCTATGTCCCTTCACGGCGTCGTATGCGGCAATGCCGCTCACTGAAACGCCGACAATTTTCTCGCTCGCGCTGGGCTTATGGTCAATGGCGCGCTTCCGCCAGCGCCCCGGCTGGGGCTTTGCGCTCATCTTCACATCGGCGGTTACATTCGCGGCGCTTCTGCGTCCCGATGGCGCACTCGCCGCGGTTGCTTTTGCGCCTGCGCTTGTCTTCGGGCTTCGCCCCACGCTCTTTCCACTGCGCAGGCTGGCGCGCATGGCCGCCGTTTGCACCCTCATCGCGCTCGCGCCCTTCGCCATATGGACGGCCCGCAACTTGAAGACGTTTCACATATTTCAACCCCTCGCGCCGCGCCTGGCCATTGAGCCTGACGAGAGCCCGAACCTGGGATGGGAACGCTGGGTCAAATCCTGGTGCCTCGATTACGTCTCCACCTATCAGATCTACTGGAACGTTCCAGGCAGCGAACTCGACATCGATCAACTCCCAGCTCGCGCCTTTGATACACCCGCGCAACAGAGCCAGACCGCTGCCATCGCCAGCGACTACAACAACAACGGATACGACCTCACGCCCGCCATCGACGCACGCTTTGCCGCACTCGCCAGCCAGCGCATAGCCGCGCACCCACTGCGGTATTATGTCTGGCTCCCGCTCGGCCGCGTTGCCGATATGTGGCTCCGGCCCCGCGTTGAAAACCTGCCCATCGACCTCGATTGGTGGGTCTACGCGCACCACTGGGCCGAGACAAAATTCAGTTGGTCGTGGGCCGCGCTCAATGCGCTTTATCTGGTGCTGGCGTTGGTCGGCGTGTTCATGAAACCAAAACTGTGGTTGCCGCTCGTAGCCTACATGCTGCTGCGCAGCGCGCTTCTGCTCACCGTTGAAGCACCCGAGGCGCGATACACCATCGAGTGCTTTCCCATGATCTTTGTGCTGGCGGGGAACGCTCTGTCCTTGGCGACGGCCAGGTTCTTTATCAACCGAACAGGAGTATAATTTCAGCCAAATACTCATGGCCTATTGGCGCCGTGCGCGTCCAATGGCAAAGGTAGTCCGCTGAGGCCAGAGCCGCGCAGGCTGCCCGGGAAAGGACATTCAAGTGAAAGAACAAAAATCTCTAATCGCGATCTCGGCGCTGCTTGTGCTGATCTTCGGAATCCTCGGCGCACAGGCGCGCGCAGCTAATCCCAGCTTCACCATTTCGGCCACAAATGTAACCATTTCTTCGAGCGGTTCCAGCGGCACCGGCTCGAGCACATTCACGTTGACGTCGGTGAACGGTTATACAGGCACACTGGGCATTAGCTGTTACCCGACGAGTGAACCGGCTGGCGCAACCCTGCCCTACTGTGGCGGCTCTGCAATGATTGGACACACTTTGACCGCGAACGCGATAGCTACGGGAGCGCTCCCTTTCTACAATGTTCCCGTTCCCGAGCCAGTGAGCATGCCGGTTCGCAGGTCGAAAGCAGCGCCCGCCGGACTTGCGCTGGCCGCTGGGCTGTTGCTCGGTTTCGGCTTCCGCAAAACGCGCTCGCGTTGGTTGTTTCTTGGTCTGTTCGCAGCGTGCGCGTTCGCCGGCCTGGCGACAATGAGCGGCTGCGGCGGAGGCAACAGTGTGGTGACTCCGGGGACGTATTCTTACACCATCAAGGCGGTGGACACGAACAGCAATGTCGTCACTTCAACGTTTAATGTGACGGTGCCGTGAGGGCAGGCAGAGAACTCGGACGAAGTAATCGAACGCGAAGTGGAAGAGTACCCGGCCGCTTAACCCGCGGGCCATCGAATCGTCGCTCAATCTACTGACTGGGTGCTGAAAGTCGTCTTTTTGTCGGTGGTAAAGGTAAAGGCGTCTTTAGGCAAAGACTGATTCACCTTGATATTGGTGTAGTGGCAGCCTCTCGAATGCCCGTCGCCCTCATCGAAGAATTGTTTCAGGCTGATTGCCCGGTCGGCGTCCATCCACAAGATGACCTTGGGCAGCTTCTCTCTTACTTTCGGGTCCTTCGGCGTTAGCTCGAGCTTCTCCGTCTTCACGCCGTCCACGGTCTCAGGTCCGTCGTACTTGATATCCCACTTGGCCGCAAGCTCTTTGCCGCCCGCGCCAAATCCGAGCATGAACCAGCTTTCATACTGGCTTAGCTTATTGAGCGTTGTTACATGGTCCTGCAGCTTGTCGAACACTTTGATGCCGCCATCAACGCAGCACACAATTACTTTGGGCGCAGGCTGTCCCTCGTCGGTGTCGATGTGCACACCCATCTGGTAGTTCGAGCCATTGCGCTTGTAGTTTACGGAGCCCTTCATCACATCGGTGTCGGGAGGGTTTGTTTGTGCGGTCGTGAATTCCACGTCGGCTGAAGCGGAGTGGAATTTTGCCGATGCGGCATCCATCTTGCTCAGCACGCTTTGCAGGTCCTGAGCAGAAACCGCACCCGCCGCCGAAAATCCAAAAATACAGAGCGCGGCAAAAAACAAAGACTTCTTCAATTGCATAAGATTCCTTACGCTATTTGACTCCAAAAGTTTCGCCAAGGCTCGCAATTATTCGGCAGTGATCAAGTCTGAAAGGTCCGGGGATAAGTTTCTGCGCTAACTTGCCAACTTGCCATGCCCGCGAAGCGGGCGCTAACTTGCTGATTTTGTCTTTAAACAGATCCCTTCCCAAACGGGAATTCAAGACCAAGCCCTATTTATGCGCCCACACCTTCCACGCCAGGCGTCCGTCGGCCGTGGTCACCGTTATCCAGCGCTGCACATACACGTCGTCGCCGGTTACCGGCTCAATTGCGCGCCGCAGCGCGCGTTTCACCTGGCTGTCGGTTGCGCCGGCCGGTGCGCTCACATCGGCCGCGTCCACGGTAATAATCACGCCATGGCCCCCGTCGCTGCTTACCATGATTGGATGCGTGGGGCGGGGTTCCGTTGACGGCCGGTCGCCAAAGTTCCACAACTGCGGCGCCACAAAGATGAACAACAGAATCAGCGTCACCATTACGTCGTAGTGGAACGTGCCGCGCTTGTAGGTCCAGTAAATGTAGCTCTTCAAGATCGCCTTGGGACCGCGTCCTTGATTCGCCACCGGCCCCGCCTGCGCCGCCGTGCTGTCAGCCTTCATCACCGCTCCTTCTCAATCCGTTCGTTGCCGCCCATGTACGGGCGTAGCGCGTCGGGAACCAGAACCGACCCGTCGGCCTGTTGATAGTTCTCCACAATCGCCACCCAGGTGCGGCCCACCGCCAGCCCACTGCCGTTCAGCGTGTGTACAAATTCGAGCCTCGTCTTCGCTCCGCCCTGCGCTCCTGCAATCGGCCGGTAGCGGATATTGGCACGCCGCGCCTGGAACGCCTCAAAGTTCGAGCACGACGAGATCTCGCGGTAGAGCCCCTGCCCCGGCAGCCACACCTCAAGGTCAAAAGTCTTGGCCGATGAAAAACCCGTATCCCCGGCACAAAGCAGCATGCGCCGGTAAGGTAACTCCAACGCCTCAAGAATCTCTTCAGCATGGCGCGTCAGCTTCTCGTGCTCCGCGTCCGACTCCTCGGGCCGCGCGAACTTCACCAGCTCAACCTTCTGGAACTGGTGCTGGCGAATAATGCCGCGCGTATCCTTGCCCGCCGCGCCGGCCTCGGCTCTGAAGCACGGCGTATACGCCGTTAGCGAAATCGGCAGCCGCGTCTCGTCAAGAATTTCGTCGCAATAGAGATTCGTCACCGGCACTTCAGCCGTAGGAATGAGCCAATGATCGTTATCTTTGAATTCGCCACGCGCAGCCGCCTCGGCGTCCGCGTCAGAGCAGCGAAACAAATCTTCGGCAAACTTAGGCAACTGCCCCGTCCCAAACAGCGACTTTGAATTCACCATGAACGGCGGCAGCACCTCGGTGTACCCATGCTTCTGCGTGTGCATGTCGAGCATAAAATTAGCCAGCGCCCGCTCCAGCCGCGCGCCCGCTCCCATGTACACCGCAAATCGAGCCCCGCTGAGTTTGGTGGCGCGCTCAAGATCGAGAATCCCCAGCCCCTCGCCCACTTCCCAATGCGGCTTGGGCGCGAAGTCGTAATTCTTCGGCTCGCCCCAGGTCTTCACAACCGCGTTGTCGGACTCAGATGTCCCCGTGGGTACTTCATCGCGGGTGAGATTAGGCACGCTCGCCAGCGCCAACCGCAACTGCTCGTCGAGCTCCGCGGCAATCCGGTCCAGCTCCTCAAGCTGTTCCTTCAGCTTGCGCGTCTCATCCATCACGGCCGTAGCTTCGTCGTTCTTGCCGGCTTTCTTAAGCGCGCCCACCTGCTGGCTCAGCTCATTGCGCCGCGCCTTGGCCTGTTCGGCCGCAGTAATCGCCTGTCTTCGCTTCTGGTCGAGAGCCCTGAAATCCCCAAGCAAAACAGCCGGATCGGCCCCGCGCGCACGCAGCTTAGCCTCAACAAATTCCAGGTTTCCCCTAACAAATCCCAAGTCGAGCATGACTTTTTAAGTTTACCCGAACGGGAAGCGATGACACCGCCATCACTGACCGTACCGCCGGTCTCCTGACCGGCTGTAAGGCGGGTCTCCAGACCCGCCGGCGATGTGGCTTGATTGTGTTCGAGGCCGGAGCTTGTTCTGGCCACAATTTATGGCTATAATTTAATTATGAAGACTGTGGGCATGGCCGATGGCAAAAACGACTTCCTCAAGCTGGTTCGTCTTGTCGAGGGCGGCGAGCGGGTACTCATTACACGTCACGGCGTTCCCGTTGCGCAGATCGCGCCGCCCCCACCGCCTGCAGGAAAGCCTCGCTTGGGTGGAATGCGCGACCGCATCAAGCTGCTCCCCGGCTGGGATGACCCCATCGATCCCGATGGCTTTCTCGAGGGCGAGCTTTGAACGGCTGCCTGCTCGATACCAATGCCGCACTCTTCGCCCTGGTCTCTCCCCGGCGTCTCTCAGCCAAAGCCCGCGCCGCGATCCTTTCCGGTCCCAACTATCTAAGCGTAGTTTCGTACTGGGAGGTCATGCTCAAGAGCATGAAAGGCAAACTCGACGTTGGCGAGCCGCGCACATGGTGGCGCGACGCTCTTACGCAACTTGCCGCAACTCCGCTTGTCTTGCGGCCCGAACATGTTTCGGCCGTTTGCGCCCTGCCGTCGCACCACAAGGATCCTTTTGACCGCATTCTCATCGCCCAGGCGATCATAGAAGACCTTCCACTCATAACTGTCGATGGTGAGATGGCAAGCTACACCAGCGCGGGACTCAGGAATTTTTTTTAACTTTCATGGGCCGTACCGCCGGTCTCCTGACCACTGTCCTCTGACCACTCTTCTGTTACCCTCATTCCCATGCAACCAGCGGAGCCCGCGCCAGCCGACGCCGCTATCCCTCCCGCCGCGCGAGAGCGCTCGTGGCTCTTCAGCCTCCTCATTGCGCCCGACGCGGTTATAGCCATTGGCCTCGTCGATGGCGGCCTCAGCTACCTTCTGCGCGACGAAGGAGTGAACCCGGCCCGCGCGGCCAGCATTGTGGCCCTGCTCTCTCTGCCCCACGCCATCTACTTCCTCTGGGGCCCGGTCACCGATTTCTTTATCCGCCGCCGCACCTGGCTCCTGCTTGCAGCCACGCTCGCGGCCCTTACATTACTCCTCGCATTTCACGAGCCGCGTCTCTCATCCACCCGCGGCATCGCGCTGCTCTTTATCGCCGCCTGTATCGGAGTAGTGGTTCCAGCCGCCTGTGGCGGAATGATGGGCGATCTGCGCAGCGAAGTCAGCCGCCGCCGCGCCGGCTCGTTTTATCAAGTGGGCTCGCTCACCTTCGGCGCAGTCGCAACCTTCCTGCTTGTCGTTAGCCTTGATCGGAAATGCTTCGGGGCGAGTCCTCGCAGCTCGACCCTGTTCGGCCGCTGGTGCCCTGAGGCATTTTCGATAAGGAGACTAGAAGGAAGGCGGTGGCAGTGGCGGACG
>Ga0182016_10001362_pt1 | contig 29820 bp, 22 predicted proteins | sample 712S2MmetaG_FD_120491 | JGI IMG/M metagenome (GOLD analysis project Ga0182016, IMG submission 120491) | Permafrost microbial communities from Stordalen Mire, Sweden - 712S2M metaG | ecosystem: Environmental > Terrestrial > Soil > Wetlands > Permafrost | place: Sweden: Stordalen | collected...
AGGACAAACAGGCACTGCGGCTGATCGACCGCCTGAAAAACCTCGGATTCGAAGTGCAAATCAAGCCATTGGCAGCCTAAGCGCGGAGCAGTTTCTTTTTAGGGCATGACTTCAGTCGTGCCGCAAGCGATCTCAAATGAGAGAGATGGGGCTTTAGCTCCATACCATTCTCCCCTTGTTCTCCCAGAATCGGACCAACGTCAGCACCCTTTGACCGCCGCCTCCCGCCCCCCAAAAACTTCCGTCCGCACTTTGCCGATTATTTGTTCTCTTGGGCGCACAATAATAAGTGGATCGAGAAAGAAATACCCCCGGCAATCCATCCCTTCCGCGCAAATACATGTCTTTTTTGGGGTTTTTACCTTATCGCATTGAAAACAAGTATGTTATATCAACAATGACCTCTTCTACCCTGTCAATCTAAATAAGTTACGTGTCTATGGTTTCCGGGATACTCCAAAAACAAAGAACTTACATCACACCCCGGCGTCACAAATACCGCCTGAAAAACCTCTCCAAAATCCGCTCGGGAGCTCCCCGCACCAAAGCAACAAGGGGGGCAAGCCGCAGCGGCCCGCCCCCTCCCATTTTTTGGGACTCTTAGAAGTTCACCGTAATCTTCGCCGTCAGTGCCCGCGGCGTCACATAGTGCGTGCCGCTGAACGTCGAAAGGAAGTTATACAGCGCGGTCTTGTTGGTCACGTTGATCGCCGTCAGGTCCAGGTTGGTCTTGAAGTGGTCGGCGTGGAAAATGTTGTCCTTGCCCACTGTCGCATCGAACAGGTCGCGCGGCATAATCCGCTGCGGTTTGTGGTCGTTGTCGCCCGTCCCCGGTGCGGGAATGCTGAGCAGCGTTGACCCGAACTCCGACGCCAGGCAACTCGCCGGCAACGGATTGCCGGGAGATGCCTTCGCGCCATTGCAGGTAAGCCCCGCCTGGAACTCTTCATCCGCAGTCAGACTGGCCAGATTCACCGCCGGCTGCCCCCCGAGGGCCGTCGAAGTAGCACCACACGCGCTGTTGGGGTCGTTCGAAAGCAGGTTGTAGCACGGCGCCGCACCCGCCACCTGCCCTGAATCGTACCGCCAGTTGAAGCCGCCCCACAATCCACTCAGCAGCTTGCTGTGCGAGAAGGTGTATTGCACGTGCGTCGTCTGGTTGAACTTCTCGTCGTGGTCAATACGGAACGGCAGGCCTGTCTGCCCCACGGTCGCTCCTGCGCCTGCCACCTGCGGCGGGAAGAAGCGCGCCGCCACCGACGACATAATGGCATACGCGCTGATGCCGTGGTACTCGGGAACGCTCACATTGATCGCATAGCCGGGTATCTTCGAGTTGTGCCAGTCAATCGGGAACGTGATGGGCGTGTTGCCCAGCACGCTGAAGTCAAACGCGTTGTGCGTGTACTTCCAGATGTACTCGCCGCTGACCACGACGCGCTTTCCAATCCCCTGCTGCAGGCCCGCATGAAACTCGTTCCGGAAACCCGGCTGTAGTATCCCCGAAACTCCGTTCGAGCAAGCCAGCAGCGGCGCAAGCACCGCGTTCGCGCAGCCTTCGCTTGAAAGAATCAGGTTCTCGTTGAACGGCGTCTCCAGTGTGCGCGCGTACGAGGCGCGCAGCACGGTTCCCGTCCGCTTGACGTTGTAGGCGATACCCGGGCGGGGCTCCGTCTGGTGTGCCGCGGAAAGGCCGTTATAAACGTCCTGGCGAATGCCCAGGCTGAAATCCCAGTTCCCTGCCTTGATCTCGTCTTCAATGTACAGGGCCAGCTCTTTCACATCGGTGTGACCGGAATACCCATAGATGCTTCCACCGCGGGTCAGATCGTACGGCGCAAGCACTGGACTGTAGCTCGGGTTCGGGCCCGACGCTCCACCCAGCGCGGGACATTCAGAAGGATCGGAATATCCGGGGATCGGACTTCCATTCGCGCCCAGGCACGGTGCACTGAAGGAATAGGTCGGATCTACAATTCCCAGGTTGTCATTCTCGTTCAGGAATGTCTGCCCGTACTGCGCGCCCGCCTTGATCGTCTGGATTCCCTTGGAATACGTGAAATCGGAGTGAACCGCCGAGTTGGTGAGTGTGCGCGTCTGCGCGATGGACGAGGTCTGCAGATTGGCAGGCCCCCTGTCGGCCAGAGGATTGCCGCTCGGGTAGTAGTTGTAATCGTCTCTGCGAACAAACGCGCCCAGGTTCCACACCGAGTGCTCGCCGACGATGCGCGTATACGTGGGCGAGACATTGATGGTCCCGATCTTGGAATGCTGGTCGGCGTTGCCCACGTTCACAAAAGTTGGGTCGGCGCTGGAGCCGCTATTCGGGCCAGTCGTCTCCACGTTCTGCACGTTCAGGTTGTCGAAGGAGTTCGGCGTCTGGAACCACGACCGGCTGTAATTCAGGTCAAGGTGAATCGAATCTTTCTGCGTAAAGCTATAGTCCACGCGGTCGAATACGTTCTGCTCGTTGCCCTTGTCGTGGAAGACCGCAAACTCCGGCGGATCGAGAAAACGCCCCGAGTTCAATCCATCGACTTCAGTGAAGTTACCCCAGCTCTTCCCGCCATACGCCACGTCGATTCCGGCGGATGCAGACCCAAATGCTCCATACGAACTGCTGATGCTCCCTGTCGGTTTTGTTACGCCCTGTCCGGAGCGCGTTGTTGCCACAATCACCAGGCTGGTCTTGTCGCCGTACTCGGCCGGCGGCGCGCCGCTGATCACTTCGATCGACTGAATCGAGTTCGACGGAATCTGGTTTGAAAACACCTTGCTCTGCTGATCGGTAATCGACTGGCCGTCCACCGAGAACGAGTTTTCCGCGTGATCGCCCAGCCCATGAAACAGCCCGTTGGAATCGGCCGAAACACCAGGAGTGGTTTCAGTCACCAGCGAACTGAGCCCGGAAGATTCACTCTCCATCGGCACCTTGATAAACAGGTCGCGGTCCACGTCGGTATGGAAGGTCGGGTCGTCCGTAACCAGGTCGCCCGCACCGCCTTCCACCGTCACCGTCTGGTCGGCTGTGGCAATCTGAAGCACCAGCTTCACGCTCGTTCCCACCGCCGAGTGAATCTCAACTGCCTTGCGCATCGAAGCAAAACCGTTCGCTGCCACCGCGATCTGGTAGTTGTTGAAGGTCACATTGTCAAAGGCGAACTGGCCGCCGCCGTCTGAAATCGCACTGCGGTCCACGCCGCTGGCTGGGTTGGTCAAATGCAACGTGGCGCCGGGAATCACTGCGCCCGAAGGGTCGGTCACCGTGCCGCGAATCGCGCCGGCGTTGCCGCCCTGTGCCGGCGCTGAAAGCGCCGCGAAGATCATCACGAAGATAGGAAGTATACGAAAAATCGTGCCGCGAATGAGCGACATAAAAGCCTCCAAAAAATGGCTGAATAATTCAGGAACCGGCCGCGGGGGAAATGCGCGGAGAACTCATCTGCATTCGAGGGGCATTTTCGCTTCGCCTCTTTTCGATTCGCCGGGGCAGCGTGTCGGGATGTGCCTGAAATTCGCCCGTCAGAGGGGGCGATCAGCAACCGGAATCAAGCTGAACTGCGAATCTAGGCGAAGAAGCCCTGGCAGAAGATCGGAGGAGGGCGTGTAAAAAGCTGGGGATGCCAATAACGGATGACCGTGTGCGCCTCAAAAACCGGCGCGGCGGTCTCGATGTGGACCAGGATAATCACGGCTGCCGTAACGGCTACAGGCGCTGCCGCGTGCATCACGATGCACAGCGGGCAGTGGTCGGAATCGGTATCGAGCGGGTGAACGTGGGCCACCTGGGCCACGGTCAAGAGCGCCAGCAGGATCAGGCACACAACGGTGACGGCCGGCCAGGCTCGCAGCCCGGCGCGGCGATTCCCGCGTAATTTTGCCAAAAGTCCTGTCAAATATCGACCCCTTCTTTAAGAATACACAAAATTGGATGCAAGCGAATCGTCCGGGGTTACGAAACCGTCGCAGTTCTTACCCGAAATGAGCCGGCCAACGTCAATCCGCTCCGTTCGTCTAAACTGATGCGGATGCACCGGCAACTCCATCTCCGGCTCCTGTCGAGCGCGCTTTTCGCAGTTCTGCTCCTCGCGGGAGCGGCGCGGGGAACCCGCGCCCAGACCCCGCTCCCGCTCAAGCCGGACGTGCCCGGCGCGGCCACCAACCATCGCCTCATCCTCAAGGACGGCACCTACCAGTTGGTCCGCAAGTATGAAATTGTCGGCGACCGCGTGCGCTACATTTCCACCGAGCGCGGCGGCGACTGGGAAGAGTTGCCCGTGGACCTGATCGACTGGGACGCCACGCGCAAGTATGAAAAAGACCACGCCACCCCAACTGAAGAGACCTCGCCGGCCATGAAAGAGGCCGCCGACATCGACAAGGAAGAAGCTGCCGAGCGCACTGAGCAGAAATCGCGCATGCCTGAAGTCGCCAAGGGACTGGAGCTTCCCGACGAAGACGGCGTCTTTGTGCTGGACACCTTTCAGGGCTTGCCCGAGTTGGTTGAGCTATTGCCCACCGAGCTGAACGCGGAGGCGAAGACCAAACACGGACTCAGTACCCTCAATCCACTCGCCGGGTCCAAGGCAAGTCTTGAACTGGACGGCGCGCACGCCAAGATTCACCTGCACGTGAACGAGCCCGCCATCTACCTCTCGCTCAACGCCCGCGACGACGCCGAGCAGGTCATCTCCCACTCCATGACCGTGAATACCGGCGGCGCAAGGGAAGTGGCCAGCCGCAAGCACGGCGCGCATTCAGCCACCTCGGGCTTCGCCATCGTGCGCGTGGACGAGCGCCGCGCCTTGCGCATCGTCGGCGCCATCCACATGAGCCCCAGCGGCGTCGTCACCCAGGACGAAAACGTGATTCCCGCCAAGGTGGAAGTGCTGCCCGGCAAGCATTGGATGAAGATCGCCCCAGAAAAACCACTGGACATCGGCGAGTACGCTCTGATTGAAATTCTCTCCGCATCCGACATCAACCAGTCCGTGTGGGACTTCCGCGTCGACCCGCAGTTAGGCGACAATCCCGGCTCGATCGGGCCGATCCTGAAGTAGGAGCATCCTATGCGCATGCATAACCCCGCACATCCCGGACGGATTCTCGCCTATTACCTTCAGGACGCTCTGTGACCGAAGTCGCCCGTCACTTGGGCGTGACTCGTCCGGCGCTGTCGCGCGTATTGAATGGAAAGGCCGGAGTTTCCGCGGACATGGCGCTTCGCATCTTGGAAGCCTTCAATACCGATCCGGAACTCTGGCTTCGCCTGCGGGCGCAGCGCGACCTCTGGGTTGCATCAAGAAAGAAACGCGCCAAAGTGAAGCCGCTCATCGAAAGCGCTGCGGCTTATAGCGGTTTCAGGATTGCCGTACCCAAAGGGAATACACTCAAGTCGACGCGACCCCAAGGAGCGGCGACCTCGCAGTAGTGCAGATAGGGTATACCTATCCTGAAACCGCTCTAGCGCACTATTCACAGCGCCTCCGGCGATTTCGCCTTGGCGAACTTCTGCCGCCGCACTTCCCACTCATCCGAGTTGAAGAACCTCGGCCCCACTTCAATCAGCCGCGGAATCATGTTGAAGACGGCAATCCTGCTCCATGGCCGACTGTCGCGCTGGCGAAAGCCCTTCTCATTCAGGTCGCTCACAATGCTGGAGTAGCCGAAGTCCTGCACCAGCAATTCCATCATCAGCATCAGCGCCTGGTGCTCGGCGGGTTCCACCTCCAGCCGCTTGCAATCGTCTGAAACTCGCAACCCGTAGGGAATGTCCTCGTTGAACGCGCCATCGGTCGGCGCCTCGGCGTCCGGCAACTCCCGCCGCCACTCGATGGACACCATCTGCCATCCCGCCTTCGTCCGTTGCTGAATCACGTCCGGGCTGAACGGCCCGGAAACCACATCGCGAACCCGTTCGAAATAAGCCATTGTTGGCCTCCGTGCATGGTTCCAATGGGCATGATTCAAGCAATTTGCCTGCCAGATCTACGGTCCGCGGCGAGTCTATCAAGTAGCTCACAGGGAATGTGTTAGCTCAATGTCATTCGCCTTGGTTCACTCTGACGCTGTCCACATTCGCAAATTCATGTCCAATTCCGGACAGGCACAGCCAGAACTCGCTGTTTCTTGAGAAGCGTAATGATTGTGCTAACTTCTTGCCGGGACCCGGCTCAAATGATTGCCGATCCGCCAACGCGGAGGTCCGCCTTTTGATTTGGAGGAATAATGGTTCTGCTTTTGAAGAAATTCGTTGCGGTGGTCTCTCTTGTTCTCTTCTGTGTAGTTCCGGTTTACGCCCAACAGCAGAGTTCGGCAGCCAAAGGCGTCAACAGCCTTGCGGCGCCTGTACCCACACCGCTGCTCAACGGCAAGCGTGCATTTATCTCCTACGAGCTTGGGGACGTGACTGTGTTCCCCTCTGCTTACAGTGGCGGACCGGAACGAGCCTACAACGAGTTTTTCTCCCAGATGAAGGCTTGGGGCCGATATCAACTGGTGCTCGACCCAAGTGACGCGGATGTTGTATTCGCAATCCGATTCGTCGATTCGCCTGGATTGCCTCTGCCGCAAATTCGTGTGAGCATCTCCGATGCCAAAACCCATGTGGCCCTCTGGGGTTTCGTCGAGCAGGTTGATCCCGCCTTCTTCAAGAAGCATCGTGACGCCAGCTTCTCGGAATCGGTCAAGGTCCTCGTCGGGGATGTGCAGGCGCTGATCACGCCGGGCGCCGCCCCCTTAGCGGCGATAAAACCAGGGAAGACGCGCCTCTCCGATCAAGCCCAACCGTAAAACAACCTGCGGAATCGCGCAGTCGTCGGCATATCACCTGCTGGCAGGTGTCCGCTTACTCCCGCACCCCAATCCTCAGCGCCTTCATCTTCCGATAGAGATGGCTACGCTCCAGCCCCAGCAGCTCCGCCGCATGGCTGATATTGTTCCGCGCCTCTTCAATCTTCTTCAGGATGTACTCCCGCTCATACGCATCGCGCGCCTGTTGCAATGAAGAAAACTCCTCCGTCGAACGCGTCCCCGCCTTATGCGTCAGCGGTGGCAGATGCTTGCGCTCAATCCGCAATACGCGGGGATTCAGAATCAGCACGCGCTCAATCACGTTTTTCAGCTCGCGCACGTTGCCCGGCCAGTGGTACTGCGACAGCGTGGCCAGCGCCTCTTCGCCAATCTCCATGCGCGGCCGTCCGTACTGCCGCCCAAACTCGGCCAGAAACTCCCGCGCCAGCGGCGGAATATCCTGCTTGCGCTCGCGCAGCGGCGGCACCGCGAAGGGAACCACGTTCAGCCGGTAAAAAAGATCTTCGCGGAAGTTACCCTTTGCAATCTCCTCTTCGAGATCCTTGTTGGTCGAAGCGATGAGCCGCACATCCACGCGCAGCGGCTGCGTGCCGCCCACCGGCGTAAATAGTTGGTCATCAAGCGCCGAAAGCACCTTGGCCTGCGTCTTCAGGCTCATGTCGCCCACTTCGTCCAGGAAGAGCGTGCCCCCGTCCGCGCGTTCCAGCGTGCCCCGCTGCTCCGGTGGCCGTCCTGGCTGCGCACTGTGCCGGTAGCCAAACAACTCCGCCTCGATGTGCGCCTCGGGAATCGCCGCGCAGTTCAATTCCACAAACACCCGGTCGCGGCGCAGGCTTTCCGCATGAATCGCGCGCGCAATCAGTTCCTTCCCAGTGCCGGACTCGCCATAGATGAGCACGCGGCCATTGGTCGGCGCCATCAGCCGGATCTGCTGCCGCAGCGCCTTGGCCGGAACGCTTTCGCCCGTAAGTACTGACCCCACGCTGAACTGCTTTTTGAATTCAAGGTTCTCGGTGCGCAGTCGCCGTGCTTCCACGGCATTCTTGATCACGATCAGCGTCCGATCGAGCGAGAGCGGCTTCTCCAAAAAGTCGTATGCGCCAAGTTTCGTCGCCTTCACCGCGGTCTCGATCGTGCCGTGGCCGCTGATGATCACCACTTCCGGCCGCATCTCCACGGCCAACTGGTGCATATCGGCCAGCACGTCCAGCCCGTCGCGGTCGGGCAGCCAGATGTCCAGCAGCACCACGTCATACGGCGCGTCCTGTAGGAGGACCATGGCCTCAGCCGCACTGGCCGCGCTGGCAACACCGTAGCCCTCTTCGCGCAAGATCTCTTCGAGCGATGTGCGAATCTCCGTCTCGTCGTCTACCACCAGGATGTGGTTCATGAATGCAATCCCTTAAGTGGAGTGGCCACAATCGCTGGAACGCCGTTGCCATCGAGCGCTGCCGTATCCATCAGCGGAAGTCGCAGCAGGAAGCGCGCGCCCTTGGGGCTGTTGGCCTCGGCGCGCAGCGAGCCACCGTGCTCCTGCACAATCTTCGCCGCGATCGACAGGCCCAATCCGGTGCCGCGATGCTTTGTGGAATAGAACGGCAAAAACAGCCGCTCGCGAATCTCATCCGTCAGCCCGTGACCCGTGTCGGAAACAGAAACCTCCACCGCGGCGCCGTCTTCGCTGAGTGAGCTGTGAATCCCGAGCACGCGCAGCAGGCTGCCCTGCATTGCCTCGGCCGCATTGTCGATCAGGTTGGCAAGCGCGCGGCGAATGGCCTCCGGATCGGCCAGCACCGTCGGCAATCCCGGCTCCAGATCCCACTGCACCGTGATTCCATCCAGCCGGCCATGAAACAGCGCCAGCGCTTCTTCAGCCACCTTGTTCATATCGCATGCCCGCGGCTGCGGAGCGGGAAACTGCGCCAGCGCGGAAAACTGATCCACCAGTGTCCGCAGCGTGCCCACGCAACCAAGAATCACTTCGGCGCACTTGCGAATCACGTTCGGCGAATCCGGCTGCCCGCGGTCCAAGTGCTTCCCGATGCGCTCGGCAGACAGCGCAATCGGCGTGAGCGGATTCTTGATCTCGTGCGCCACGCGCTGCGCCACTTCCTTCCATGCCAACTGACGTTGCGCGCGCAGCAACTCGGTCGTGTCTTCCACCACCAGCACCGTTCCCGGTGATCCATGTACAAGCTCAAGACGCGCGCTGGTCATTGCCAGGTGAATGGTGCGTCCACGCGCGTGAAATTCAATCTCGGTCGAAGCCGCGCCCATGCGATGTCCGCGGCGAATCACGCCGGCCAGGTCTTCCGCGCAATCGGCGGGCAGCAGGTTCTCGATTCGCTCGCCGCCTAGGCCTACGTCCTCGCGCCGGCCCATCAGCGCCGCAAAGGCGCGGTTGGACTGCAGCACCACGCCCGCGCCATCCAGCGTGACTACGCCCGAGGGAATCGTTTCGACAATTGTCTCCAGCTCCCGACGCCGCTCCTCAATCGCCAGGTTGGCTCCGGTCAGTTGCGCGGAAGAGCTTTCGGCTAACTGCCTGCTGGCCTCAAGGTCTGCCGCCATGTGGTTGAACGCGCGCACCAGCTCGCCCATTTCTCCCGTGGCGATGATCGCCACGCGATGGTCGTACTTGCCGGCTGCAATCTCATCCATTGCATTGCCCAGCGCCTCAACCGGCCCAGTAATCTGCTTGGAGAGAAACCGCGCAAGCCAAACGCTTGAGAAAAAGACAACTGCCGTGATGAACAGCAATAGCAGAAAGAATATGGTTCGAATTTGATTGCGCGCGCGGAACAGCTCCCAATAAGCCGCCGCGCCGGAGCGAATGCGGACCGCAGTCTGGCTGAGCCCCTGCGGCATGGGCAATGCCACCACCACTACTTTGCCTGAAGCGGTGGCGGAGACGCCCATCGCGTACTCCTGACCCGCCACTTCGATCATCGGTTCGTCCCTGCGTTGCGCAAGCGAAAGCAGGTTCGCGGAAAGCGGTCCGGTGAGCGGAATCGCAGCTCCTTCTTCGCCCTGGTCCAGCCATGGAAGCAGAAATGCGTGGCTGGTTTCCACCGGAGCCTGAAAGCTGCCCAGCACCCTAGCATCCTTGCCGTATACCTCAACAAACCCGCCGGCCAGCGTGATGCGATGCGAAACCAGCTCTTCCTGAAGTTTGGGAGTATCGAAATCAGGCGCTCCCGAAAACGCAATCGATTCTGCCTCGACCCGCGCGTTGTTGGTGACATAATGCGCAAGTTCCAGCACCACGCGTGTCGAGTCCTCGCGCAACTCCGATGTGGGCTGCGAAAACCAGCGGTCGATGGAGCGGTTCATCAGACCGAAGCTGAAGAGGAACATGAAGACCGCGGGAATCAGCGCAATCAACGCGGCTCCCAGCATCATCCGCGTGCGCAAACGCGCGCCCAGTGCGCTGCTGCTCTGGTCCGCATAGACCTTGAGGACGGTCCTCAGCAGCAGCATCAGCAAAACAAGAAGCAACAGGAAGACCAGCACGATCAGGCCGGTAAATGCCAGCGTCTCCCCTGGAGTTTCAGGATTGAGAAACCGGACACTGGACATGTTGAAGGCCTGCAGCGCGCCCAACAGGGCCAGAAACAGCAGCACTCCGCCCGCAAGTAGTGCAACCACCCGCCGCCGTGGATCGCCGAGAAACGACATGCGGCGATTATAGAACTGCGCGTTGTCTACTGCACCGCCCGCGCCACCGCCGCAAAGAAATCCCCATCGTCCACCGGGCTGCGATCGGAGTTCGGCTTGGGCCGCGCACTCAGCACCACAATCACCAGCTTCTCCCTGGGATTGATATACATGTGCTGTCCAAAAATTCCGACCGCCTCAAATGCACCCTCATGCACCGGATCGCCCGCTCCCATCGGCCACCACAGGTAGCCGTAGTCCACCTTTTTTCCGCCGATCGTGTGCGCCTTGCCCGCCTCCGCGAACCAACCTTCGGGCACCACGCGATCAGTCTTCCCGTTCTTCTCGATTACGCCATCGTTCAGAACAAACTCACCGAAGCGCCCGTAGTCCTTGAGCGTTGCGCCCAAGCCGCTGCCGGCCAATCCCATTCCGCCCGGCGACTCAAGCCACCAGGTCGCGTCCCGTTCCATCCCCAGCCGCGACCACAGCGTCTCTGAAAGATAGGTGGCCAGTGGCTTGTGTGTCGCGCCTTCAATCAACGCACCCACCAGGAAGGATTCGCCGGTGCTGTAATTCCAAATCGTTCCCGGCGCGCCGGCCCTGGGCAGAGCTTTCATATACGCAACAATCGAGCCAGGCCTGCCTGCGAGCTGTATCTCAAGAAGCTTCCTGCGATCGGAGCGCGGATCGGTGTACGTTTCGTCCCACTTCACGCCGGAGGTCATCTGCAACAAGTTGCGCACGCTCACATCGTCATACACGCCCCCCTTCAATCCCGGCACATACTTGGTCACCGGGTCGTCGATGCTCGCGATCATCCCCTGCTTGATCGCCGCCGCCACCAGCGTCGACGAGATCGACTTGGCCATCGAAAACGAGATCCAGCGCGTCTCCGGTCCGGCACCCAGTTCGTAGTCTTCGAGCACCACCTTGCCGTCTTTGAGAATCAGCAGTCCGGCCACGCGATCGTCAGCCAGATAGTCGTAGAAGTCGAATTTCTGACCCTGCGATTCAAAGTGAATCTGTCTGACCTTGGATTGCAACTTCTCGCCTGCGTAAACAAACGCCCGCACCGCGCTGCCGCGCTTCACAACGTTCACCGGAAACAGCGTGTCGCTGTGCGAGAACGTGTTCACCTCCACGCCCGGCAGCATGGCTCCGTCGAATACCTGCCGCGCCCCGGCCAGCGCCTGGGGCGTCTCCGCCTGCTCCGCCGCGGCAGGCACGTACGCCGGAATCGAGAGCGCCGCGGCAAGTGAAAGCGCGGGAAGTGTCGAACTCATCCAAATGGGTCGATTGGGCAAAGTCATACGTCCGAATCTAGGGGATCAGGACGCGCACAGCAAGCTGGAAAAATGAAACGGCGCTCTTTCTCACAGAGCGCCGCTTCACTTCTTCACTATTTCACTCGTTCACTTCTTCACTGCCCTTACGCAATCACGCTGGCTGCCGCTGTCCACGGCCGGTGCTGGCTTTCCGCCACGCCGCGATGCGTCAGCGTGCCCAGCCAGGTGTTCAGACCATCGGCCAGTCCCGGATCATGCTTGAGTGCCTCACGCGCGCCCAGGTTCGCCAGGCGCATCAGGTAGGGGAAGGTCGCGTTGGTGAGCGCCAGGGTCGAAGTATGCGGCACCGCACCCGGCATGTTGGTCACGCAGTAGTGCACCACGCCGTCCACCGTGAAGCTGGGGTTCGAGTGCGAGGTCGGCCGGGCCGTTTCCACGCATCCGCCCTGGTCAATGGCCACGTCCACAATCACCGCGCCCTTCTTCATCTGCGAAACCATGGCGCGCGTCACGATCTTGGGAGCGGTTGCGCCCGGAATGAGAACGCCGCCGATCACCAGGTCGGCCTCGCGCGTGGCCTGGGCCACGTTGTAGCTATTCGAAGCCAGCGTGTAGAGACGCCCGCCGAAGATGTCTTCCAATTCCCTGAGCCGGTTCAGGTTCAGATCAATGAGAGTCGTTTTGGCTCCAAACCCCAGTGCGATGCGCGCCGCGTTGGTGCCCACAATGCCTCCCCCCAGAATGCACACATGCGCTGGCGGAACTCCAGGCACGCCTCCCAGCAGAATTCCGCGCCCGCCGCGTTCTTTCTCCAGATAACTCGCGCCCACCTGAACGCTCATCCTGCCCGCCACTTCGCTCATCGGCGTCAGCAGCGGCAGCGTGCCCTGGCGATCGCGCACGGTTTCATACGCAATGCCATTGACTTTCGACTCCAGAAGCCTGTCGGTCAAATCGCGAATCGGCGCCAGGTGCAGATAGGTGAACAGCACCAGGCCCTCGCGGAAAAAGACGTATTCCTTTTCGACCGGTTCCTTGACCTTGACCACCATCTCGGACTTGCCCCAGACGTAGCCCGCCTCGCCCACAATCTCCCCGCCGGCGTTCTGGTACTCGGCATCGGGAAAGCCCGACTGCGCGCCGGCATTGGTCTCAACCAGCACGGTATGGCCCGCCTCGGTGAGCGCCTTGACGCCCGCCGGGGTTACACCCACGCGAGCTTCCTGGTCCTTAATCTCTCTGGGAACTCCGATGATCATGGGATATGTCTCCTGGTTCGGTTGGATGCACTGCGGAGGAGGGCTGAAGCAACGAAAGTCGAGGTGAAGGCTTGATTCCAGCCAGCGCCGAAGGAGCCGTACAAAAGTCATCCTACGGCGCAAACCGCTTCCAATGTGTGCAAACTTCGTGATAGAAGCTTCCTATGGGAACGAAACGTGATCGAATTGGCAATTTTGCACAAGAATCGAGCGCAACCCCGGCGGGCTCCGGGGTAGATTCCTCGCCAGGCGCGCTTGACGACCTCGATGCGGCCATTCTGCGCCACCTCGAACGACACGGGCGGGCCACCAATTACGAAGTCGGCGAAGCGGTGGGGCTATCGGCCTCGGCGGCGTCGCGCCGCATCCTCGCACTTGAGAAAGCGGGAGCCATTCGCGGCTACCGCGCCCAAATCGACGACCGCCTCCTCGGCAAGCGCATGACCGTCTTCATCCGCGTCACACTGGAGCGCCAATCGGCGCCGGTGTTGGCCGCCTTTGAGACCTCCATCCGCCGCTCCAAGGCCATCGTGAGCTGCCACCTCATGGCCGGCCAGTACGACTACATGCTCATTGCCCGCGTCTCCGGCGTGGACGATTACGGCCGCCTGCACCAGAACGAGCTCTCCCGCCTGCCCGGCGTCACGCGCCTTGAAACCAGCTTCGCGCTGCGCGACGTGCTCGACCGCAAGTGACCGGCCCCTCACCGGCAACTCGAAGTCAACCGCCCTTGGAGCGGCCCGTTACGGAATAGTTTCTCTTAAGAAAATTTCACGTGCGCCCACGCGGCTGTGTGTGGTCGAATTGCTTAGATCACCACACTTAAAGAACCGGATTATCCGGGAAAGGACGCCTCCCGATGCCGGATGCGGATCGGAACAAATCCGAAGGAGAGGCCCAGAACGCCAACCTGACCTCTCCCGTCGCTGAACCAACCCAACCCGTCAGCCGCACCGCCCTCTATGCCCTTGCGGTCGCCGCATTCGGGGCTGTGGCCGGAGTGGCAGTCGCCGCCTTCCTCTTCCATCAGTCCGGGGCGACCTTGACACCCGCGCCCCCTCCATCCCTCATCTCGCGCGATCTGCAGGACCTCGGCAACGCCGAAGACAGCAATACCGGCCTCAAGGGTCATCTCACCACGCAATGGAATGGCCGCCCGGCCTACCATTTGACGATTGAACCGGGGGATGCTGCCACGGCCGCGGGATTCGCCCTCGCTGTCAGCGAACCGCCGCATCCGCTCTCGATCCAGGTCCAGTTGAAGGATCGCCTGGGCTACGTGATGTGCACCCACGATGTTCTCCTGAAATTCCTGCCAAAGAAGCCGGCAGATCTGGAACCGCCCGATCCCAAAGCGAATTCCGGCAAGAACCTGCGAGCCAGGAAGATCGGCGCCAAGGAGCAAGAGCGCTTGCAGGGCGAGCAAGCCGATTTCGATCATGCCCAGGCCCAGGAGCAGCAACGCGAGCAGGGCAAGGACGTCTTTCAGAATCAAACCGGCCCCGATGGGCAGGTGGTCTCCATCCGCGCCGAAGGTGCCATTCCCTGCCCCATGGAGACCTATGAGCGGGTGGCCAAATGGGGCTTTGTGCCCGACTTGCCCACGCTGGACGAGCAGGCCGATCTGCTCGGCAATCGGCCCGAGACAAAAGAAGCTGCCCATCGCGACGCCATTCAACGAGCGCGCCGCGGAATGGCCTACAAGTCGCCCTCAAAAGTACTCTCTTACTCCCTCGAAGGAGACGATGCGGTCACTGATTTCGACCTGTCCGGCGGTGTGCTTGAAACCCGCGCAGGCAAGACATTCCTGATCGACAAGTCCGGCGAAGAAGGCGACACAGCGGTATGGCAGGAGTATCCCGCCTACTTCCATTACCGGTGTGAGCAGACCACTGCGTCGTGCACGCTGGCGCGCGCTGGTGCGGGCGTGATGCACGGCAAGTTGAAGCGGTAAAATCGGCGGCGTTGCCACGCTTGGCTGTTCGTTGTGCTCGCTGGTCCCTCTGGCTGCATGCGGCATAACCCTGCAGCCAAATCGGATTTTCACGCACCGGGCGGCAGATGCCTTTTTGTGGGCCTGAGGCGCGGGTGTTTTAATGAGGCTTGATCCCGGGATTGAAACCCCTGAATTCGGAACAGGATGCGTTGACATGTGGGACTGGGAAATACAAGAGCCACACGAAGAAGAAGAATGGCACGGTAAGATCTCGCACCAGGATCAGAACGAATTCACTTTCCCGGAGCCGGAACCGGAGCCGATGCCGGAACCGGAAGCGCAGAAGCCCGCCGAGGCCCCCGCGGACAGCAACGCGCAATTTCCCTACGGCGCGGGTATGCATGCCAACGCGCAAGAAATCCCCGTGCACCCACCAACCTTCGCGGAAGTGTGGATGCCCCGCATTCGCAAGTTCCTGTCGGTCCCGGCAAACTTTTACGCCACGGTGGGCGTGGGGATAGGCCTCCTCTGCGGGCTCATTTTCGCCGCCATCTTCTGGCACGGGAACAACCCCACCGGCCCTTACGATCTGGGCTCGGTCTCTTCCACCGTGGTTGGTCTGAAGGGGCGGCTCTTTACCAAGTGGGACAAGAATCTGCAATATCGCCTCACCTTCGAACCCAGCGCGCCGGAGCGGCTTGCCGGATTTTCCACGGCCATCGAGAACTCGCCGCACCCTCTCTCCATCGGCATCCAGCTCACCGATCCCCAGGGGTTTGTGCTGTGCTCGAAGAGCATTCTCATCAAGTATGATTCCCGGAATGCCGAACCGGCGGAAGGCGATGCGGAAACCGAAGAAGTCGCGGCCGACCCGCAGGTGCGCAGCAGGCGGGCTGAACTTGCAGAGGCCCAGGAGAGCGTGCGCGAGCAGGGCAACGACGTCTTCCAGAATCAGCTCGGGGCCAACGGCCAGGTCACCACGGTCACCGCGCAAGGCGATCTGCCTTGCAATGCAAGCGCCTATGAGAGCGCGGTCGCTTGGAATTTTTCACCCGACTTCCCCTCGGTCGCTGAACAGGAAGCCCTGATCCGCCACCTTGGAGAGAAACCGGCACGCGACGCGGCCAACTCACCGGCTGCCATCGCGGCGCGCAGGCGGCCTGCGGCGCGGGCCGCGGCCAACCCGCCCCCCAAGTTCTACATTGAAGGCGAAGACGCGATCGTCGACTATGATGCGGCAGCCGGAATCATCGCAACCCGCGGAGGCAAGAACTTCACCATCGACAAGGCCGGCGTGGAAGCCGCTTCGCTCAAAGGCCACGACTTCCCGCTGCATGTGCATTACCGCTGCGACCAGTTCGGCAACTGCACTCTGTACACCGCCGGCGTTGGCACCCAGCACACCAAGTTGAGAAAATAGCAAGAGAGCACAGCCGCAATGCCGTCAGTCAAACCTCGAAGGCCACCGGCGCGCACCACGATAGACGCGCAGGACGATTACGCCCTCGGCATCTACTTCGATAAACAAGAATGTACGGGGGTCGCGAAACTACGAGTTCGCACGTTCTGTTTACGCGACCTGGGCGGCCGGCACGCGGCATCTTGCTCAATAGTTCAGCGGCATTCCGGATGCGGGTTGCTACCAATTCCGCTGTCTGAACACTGTCCTCGGCGATATAGGCGATCAACTCATGCAGGTCGCGTCGAGCGCGGCGACCCCAGATCAACGTCATGCGCTGGCTTTCTGGCTCTGTGCTTCCCGTGCGGTGCGAAGAATCTTCGAGACGCCTTCCATCACCTCTTCATGCGGTATTCCGGGCGAAGTATCCGCCAGAGCCTCTTCCACCCCCGCGCGGAACCATTCGTCATAACCGGGCTCCGGCTCGCCAACTTCCTTCTGCCAAGCGGCGTGCGCCTCTAACACGTTGTCCGGTCCAAGGCTCTCAAAGAGTTCCTCAGCGAGCAGAATGCGCTGATCCTCTGGTAATTCGCAGGCAATTTGTCGGACTTCCTCGTAGGAGCGCGGCATGCAAAGATTGTGCCGCGCTATTGAAATCGCTGCCCGAATTTCCCATGCGGATCCTGGAGCCAGCGATGGCGTGCAAAGCCGTCATTCGTGCCAAAAAGATTACGTGGCGATCCCGGAGCGCAAATGAGCAATCGAGAAGCACAACCGAGCCCGCGCGAGACAATCTCAATCATCGAAGCATTGGTCGGTCAGGGCCTCCTATGCGATGAGGAGTTCCGCCACATGCATCGCATGAAACGGTCAATTTCCAATTTCAAGAGCTACTGCGCGAAGCATGAAAAGTTTAATTACGACGGCAATAACCACCCGCTCGCTTTGAGTCTCCAGAAAAAACTCCACCAGAAATGACAGCAGGTTGAGCGGAAAACTCGCGACCGTCTGCATCACTCCGCGTTGTCGATCTGTGCCCGCTGCAGCTTGTCGGAGTAGTCGATATACACCGACTTCCACGTCGTATAGAAGTCAATCGCCCCATTGCCCTCGCGGTGCCCGTTGCCCGTCTGCTTCACGCCGCCAAACGGCAAATGCACCTCCGCGCCGATGGTGGGCGCGTTGATGTACGTGATCCCCGCCTCCAGATCGCGAATCGCCGTAAACGCCAGGTTTACGTCCTTGGTGTAGATCGAGGTCGACAGCCCGTAGTCAATCGAGTTGGCAATCCGGATCGCATCTTCAAACGTGTCGAACTCGAGCAGGCTTACCACCGGCCCAAACACCTCTTCGCGCGCAATGCGCATGGTCGGCGTTACGCCGCCAAAGACAGTCGGCGCAAAGAAGTTGCCCTTGGCCAGTCCGCCTTCCGTCAACGCCTTGCCGCCGGTGAGCAGTTTGGCGCCCTCGGCCACGGCGATCGCGCAATACCTGGTTGAAGTCTCAACCTGGCTCGCGTTCACCTGCGGGCCCACCTCGACCTTTTCGTCCAGACCTTTTCCCACCACCAGCTTCTCGGCTCGCGCCACAAACTCGGCAGTGAACTTCGCCGCGATTCCCTTCTGCAGCAGAATGCGGCTGGTCGCCGTGCAGCGCTGGCCCGTGGTGCCGAATCCGCCCCACAGTGCGCCTTCGAGAGCCAGTTCCAGATTCGCGTCGTCCATCACAATCTGCGCATTCTTGCCGCCCATCTCCAGACTCACCGGCTTGAACGTCGCCGCGGCCCGCTGCGCCACAATCGACCCCACTTCGCTCGACCCGGTGAAGCTGATCGCTCGCACATCGGGATGCTCCACCAGGGGCGCGCCCGCCTCCGGTCCATACCCAAAGACGATATTCACCACCCCTGGCGGCAGCCCGGCGTCCATCAGAATCTGCACCAGGTTGTAGGTCGATATGGGCGTATCTTCCGCCGGCTTGATCACGCAGGTATTGCCCGAAACCAAAGCCGGAAACAGCTTCCACGACGGAATGGCCATGGGGAAGTTCCACGGCGTAATCAACCCCACCACCCCCAGCGGCATGCGCACGCTCATGGCGAACTTGTTCTGCAACTCGCTCGGCGTGGTCTGCCCAAACAGCCGCCGTCCCTCCCCGGCCACGTAAAACGCCTCGTCGATCGCTTCCTGCACGTCGCCGCGCGTTTCGGTCAGCACTTTGCCCATCTCGCGGGTCATCTTGCGCGCAAACAGCTCCTTGCGCACTGAAAGCAGGTAGCCCGCGCGATGCAGAATCTCCGCCCGTTTGGGCGCGGGAACCAGCCGCCACTTCTCAAACGCCTTCTTCGCCGCCGCTACGGCCAGCGCCACGTCTTCCGCGCCCGAGGCGGGGAAGGAGCCCAGCACATCGGTGTTGTCCGCCGGGTTCACGTTGAGGAATGTCTTGCCGCTCTTGGCCGGCAACCACTCGCCGCCGATCAGGTTGTTGTAGGTAGGGTAGGGCATGGTGGGCTCTCAATTCTGCGTTTTAGATGCTGTTTTTCTGCTGCCGATTCTCAGGGGACAGTGAAGTTATAGCACCTCGGCCGTCAAAATGCCCCAGACAGGGAGCGCCAAGCCGGATTCTTGCCGCAAGCCGCCCGCCGCCGCCCAGATTTTATCTGTCACAAAAGCCCTCGAAAAACCTCCTGGATAATGACAGAATCGACGCAGGCTGAAAAACCTGCCCAAATCCAGCGGGAATACCTGATTCCATTGCGTCCCCTGGGCTTTTCGGCCTCTTGACAAAAATTGATGGAGTAATTCGCTGCCGGCCATTTACAATCGCGTTCCACAGCGGACATGCCAAGAACCCCCTCCCGGTCCCCGATGTGAAACCGGATTTGCATTGCATATGAATAAGGAGATTCCCCCATGAAGCTCTCTCGCACCGTAATTGCCGCCGCCAGCCTGCTCTGCCTCGCCCCCACCCTGCCCGCCTTATCGACCCACACCTGGGTCGGACCAAACGGCAACGACGCAAACACAGGTACCGCCTTAAGCCCATACGCCGATTTCGCCACCGCCGTCGCCAACACCGCCGCCGGCGGCACCGTCTCCGTGGCCGGCCCTGGAGATTACGGCCCAGTGACCATCACCCAATCCATCACCATCGACGGCACCGGCGGCGGCACCATCAACTTCGCCGGCGACGGCGAGGGCATCTACATTACTGCGGGTTCGAATGCGAACATTGTCCTGCGCAACCTCTCCATTGACGGCGGCGGAACGGGCAGCGACGCCGTCTTCATTGCCAGCGCCAGCTCCGCCAATATCATGAATGTGTTGATTGACGGCTGCCTGATCGCCGGCTTCACCCAAATCGGCGTTGGCCTCGGCAGCGAATCCCCCATGTACTTGACCGTCAGAAACACCTCCATTCAGGGTGGGCAGCTGGGCGTCCGCACCTTCCAGAACGGCACGGTTGCGCCGATCACCAACAACGACCACGTACAACTCGATCATGTCACCATCCAGGGCGCCTCCGTTGACGGCGTCTTTACCCGCAATGGCAACGTGGACATCCTCAACTCCTCCATCTCGGGAAGCGTTGGGAGTTTGGTTGCTGGAATTCAGGCAGATACCTATGCCACGATCAACGTGCAGAGCTCGATGATCACCGGCAACACCTATGGCGCCTGCATTTATCCCGGTTCCACGGCTATCATCGCCACCAGCACCACAGTCGCCGACAACGGAGCCAATTACGAGACCTGCGGCGGAAACATCCAGGGATCGGCAGGCGCGGGGCCCTCCCCAAAACTCTGACCCCTTGCAAACGCTGACACCCGCGGCGTTTTCCCATTCAATCACCGGAAAACGCCGCCGTTCCATCTTCAGGCTGCTCCCGGCAAGATTCCAAATCGCCAGATGCCGAAGTTCATCCCTTTGAGCCCGGCATGCTCAAGCTTGCTGACCTCGGCATACGCCTTCCGCTCATTGGCCGTACAATAAGCCTTGAGGTAGAACCAGTCTCCCAATGTCATTGAACGGCTATCCATCGCGCTCATCGCGCTCACACGGCCTGCGCTCGCTCTTCAGCATGTTTTCGAGCGACCTGGCCATCGATCTCGGCACCGCAAACACCCTGGTCTTCGCGGCCGGCAAGGGCATCGTTGTCAACGAGCCCTCCATTGTGGCCATCAACAAGAATACCGGTGAAGTGGAAGCCGTGGGCAAAGAGGCCAAGGAGATGCTGGGCCGCACCCCCGGCAACATCGTGGCCATCAAGCCCATGAAGGACGGCGTCATCGCCGACTTCAAAGTCACCGAAAAAATGCTCAACTACTTCATCCAGAAGGCCCACAACCGCAAGATGCTGGTCCATCCCCGCATCGTCATCGGCGTGCCCTCTGAAATCACCCAGGTTGAAAAGCGCGCCGTCGAAGACTCCGCCTATCGCGCCAAGGCCAGCGAGGTCTACCTCGTTGAACAGGCCATGGTGGCCGCCATCGGTGCCGGCCTGCCCATTACCGACCCCTGCGGCAACATGGTGGTCGACATCGGCGGCGGCACCACCGACATCGCCGTCATCTCGCTCTCCGGCATCGTCTACTCGCGCTCCGTGCGCATGGCCGGCAACCAGATGGACGAGGCCATTACCAACTACCTCAAGCGCAAGTACAACCTGCTCATCGGCGAACGCACCGCCGAAGCCATCAAGATCGAGATCGGCTCGGCATACCCGCTGGATAAGCCCCTGACCATGGAGATCAAGGGCCGCAACCTGATTGAAGGCGTGCCCAAGACCATCACCATCGACGACAGCGAGGTCCGCGAGGCCCTCGGCGAGTGCATCGCGGTCATCATGAACGCCATCCGCGTCGCCCTGGAACGCACACCGCCCGAGCTCTCCGCGGATATTTCAGATCGCGGCATCGTGCTCACCGGCGGAGGCGCGCTCATCAAAAACCTCGACAAGCGCATCCGAGAAGAAACCGGACTGCCCGTCTCGGTGGCCGACGATCCGCTGGCCTCGGTCGTGCTCGGCACCGGCAAAATGCTCTCCGACTTCCGCCTGTTGCGCAAAATCAAGATCGACTAAAGCAGGTGTCAGGGGTCAGGGATCGGGGGCCGAGGCTGGATGCTTGCGCGACAATCCAGTTTTCCGCCAATATCAACGGGGTCGGACTTGTCAGGGACTTTGCCGACCTTTGGAACAACAATGCTTTGCTGAACCCTGATCCCTGATCCCTGATCCCTGGCTTCTATGGAATCATTCTTCTTCCGCTATCGCAATCCTCTGGTCCTGCTGGCCATTCTGGTGGCCCAGATCGTGGGCCTGGCCGTGCAGGTGCGCCACACTGACTCCGGGCGCAACACCCTCGATCCGCAGGACGGCCCCAGCGTGCGTCTCATCCGCCTCTGGGCCAACCAGGCGGTCTCGCCGCCCGAGCGGCTCATCCACTCCTCCAAGTTGGGCACCGACTGGCTCTGGCAAAACTACATCGACCTGCGCCACACCCAGCAGCAGAACGAGGAATTGCAGAAGACCATCGACCGCCTCCGCCTGGAGCAGGCCTCCCTGCTTGAAGACGCCAAGCAGGGCGAGCGTCTGCAGGCCCTGGTCGACTTCCAGCAGAAATACATCTACAAGACCGTCGCCGCCCAGGCCATCGGCTCCAGCGGCAGCGATCAGTCGCGCCTCTTCTACATTGACAAAGGCGCCGACTACAAACTGGAGCGCGACATGGCCGTCATCACCCCCGATGGCATTGTGGGCAAGGTGCGCGAAGTCTTCCCCCACTCCGCGCAGGTGCTTGAGATCAACGACCAGACCAGCGGCGCCGGCGTCATCCTGGCCACCACGCGCCTGCGGGGCACTCTGCGCGGCAACGCCATCGGCCAGCCGCAGATCATCGGCGTCCTCGCCGACCAGCGCATTCAACCCGGCGAACAGGTCCTCACCGCCGGCGGCGACATGATCTTCCCCCGCGGCCTTCCCGTCGGCGTGGTCGAAAAAGTGATCCACGACCCCGATCGCGACGCCTTCATCGACGTGATCGTCAAACCCGCCGCACAGCTTGACCGTCTCGACGAAGTGCTGGTCATCACCTCCACTGACGCGCACTTCTCCCCCCAGGAACAGCAGGACATGGCCGCTAGCGAAGCCCTGAAGGGCCCCGAAGCCGCGGCCATTCTGGAAAAGAAAAAAGCCGCGGCGATCATGGCCGAGCGCCTGCCCGGACTCACTGACCCCAACGCTCCCGCGCCCACACCTGCCCAACCGGGCCAGCCCGCAACCACACCCGCCACGCCGCCCGCGCCCAAGCTGCTGCCCTCCGCCCATTCTGACCGCTTCTCGCCAGGAGCAGTACCGCAGGACGCCGGCGACAAATCCGGATCGGACCAGCTAGCGCCCAAAGCCCCGAAGACGACCCCGAAAACCCCGCCGCGGAGGAACCCGTAGCCATGCCCAGGTTTGGCGCCAACTCCCGCCGCGACATGGAAATCCGCCGCTACCCGGTGCTGGTTTATGCGCTGGTGCCGCTGGCGGCGCTGGTGCTCCAGGCCTGGCTGCCCCGCGCGCTCCGCGGCTACGCATGGTTCGATTTGCCGCTGGTGGTCACCGTCTACTTCGCACTCGGCCGCCGCAGTCCCATCCAGGGCACATTGATGGGGGCTGTCATGGGTCTCTTTGAAGACGCGCTCACCCAGCACGCCATCGGCATCAACGGCGTCGCCAAAACCATCGTCGGCTTCCTCGCCGCCTCGGTCGGGGTCCGCATCGACGTCGAAAACCACACCATCCGCCTCGCCCTCAACTTCCTGCTTTCTCTGCTCTCCAGCGCCATCTACGTCTTCATCTACCGCATGCTGCTCGGCCTCAACCTGGAGTGGAGCTGGATCATCGAGCTGATCAAAGCCATCGACAACTCCCTGATCGCCATGGTGCTGTTCCCCCTTCTGGACCGTCTGCAGATCAGGGAATAGGAAGTTTGGTGCAATCGACCCGATCGCCTGCTGGATGATTTGAAAGGGGCAGGTAGCCCACTCATGCAGGTATCCGGAACTGTGCCCCGTGTATGACAGCCTCTTCTGCTGTCATACATGGGGCACATACTTACCTTTTCGGGATGAACAGATGGAGGGCTGGATCAATGAACGGGCCGCCTGCCACAATAGCTGTATCCTAAGACCTGAAGTGATGCAAATCCCCCGCTCCAGCCGCGACGAAAAGCTCTCCACCCTCAAGCTGACGGTGGTGCAGTACGGCATCCTGTTCATGATGCTGGCCCTGATCGGCGGCCTTTGGCGTCTCCAGGTGCTCGGCGCAGACAATTTCCGCGTCCTCGCCGAGCAGAATCGCGTGCGCAAAGTCCCGGTGATGGCGCCGCGCGGCAAGATCTTCGACCGCGAAAACCACCTCATCGTCGACAATTACCCCTCCGTCTCCTGCTTTCTGGTCCGCGAAATGGGCCGCAACGTCGATGCGGACCTTCCGCTGATCGCCAAAGGCCTCAACCTCGATCTCGAACAGCTGCGCGCCACCCTGCGCCACTATCGCGCTTCGCCCGGCTACCAGCCCATCCCCATCAAGCAGGACATCACAGCCGACGAGCAGGCCTTCATTGAGGCCCACCTGAACGAACTGCCCGAGCTCGAGACCATCGACGAAGAGCGCCGTCTCTATCCCCGCGACGGCTTTGCGGCGCACCTCATCGGCTATGTCGGCGAAGTGAGCGAAGAAGACCTCAACAACCCGCGCTTTGCCTACTACGAGCCCGGCGACGTGGTGGGCAAGGCGGGCGTCGAGGAGACTTACGACGCGCTGCTGCGCGGCCAGGACGGCTCGCGCGATGTGATCGTCGATAGCCACGGCCGCGAGATCAGCTACCTGCGCACCCAGCACGCAGTTCCCGGCCAGGACATCAAGCTCACCATCGATCTCGACATCCAGCGCGCCGCCGAGCTGGCCCTGGGCGACGCCAACGGCGCCGTAGTCGCCATGGATCCCCGCAACGGCGAAATCCTGGCCCTTGTCTCCCACCCCAGCTACGATCCCAACGCCTTCGCCGTCCGCATCAACCGCACTGACTGGAACAACCTCATCACCAACCCCAACCATCCGTTGATGAACAAGGCCATCCAGGACCAGCTCGCACCGGGTTCGACCTTCAAAATCATCATGTCCGCCGCCGGTCTTGAGGAGGGCGTGGCCCAGAACATGCATGTGATGTGCTCCGGCGGTGGCACCTTCTACGGCCGCTTCTTCAAATGCGATCACCACCATGGCCTGCTGGATATTCACGAGGCCATCCCCATGTCCTGCGACACCTTCTTCTACACACTGGCGGAGAAGCTGGGCATCGACAACATCGCCAAATATGCCACCGCCTTCGGCCTGGCCCAGAAGACCGGCATTGACCTGCCCAACGAGATGGCCGGCATCATGCCCTCCACCCAATGGGAGATGAAGAACTACCACCAGCGCTATTACCCCGGCAACACCATCTCCGTCGGCATCGGCCAGGGTGAAACCCAGGTCACGCCAATCCAACTTGGGCGCGCACTGGCCGGCATCGCGTCGAATGGCCACTTCGTCCGTCCCCACGTGGTCAACGCCGATCAGGTTCCAGAAAATATGCGCCAATCCATCCTCGACGGCTTCCCCGGCTCCGGGGACAAAACCGTTCCGCTCAACCAAGACACCTGGATGACCATCACCGACGGAATGGCCGCTGCCACCTCGCCCGGCCTCTACCACACCGCGGCTGCCGCGCATCTTGAGGGCGTCGACTTTGCCGGCAAAACCGGAACCGCGCAGGTAGTCGGCGGCGGCGACACCCACACCAAGGGCGGCTCCAAAACCCCCAACGCCTGGTTTGTCGGCATGATCCCCCGCCGCAATCCTGAAATTGTGATCGTGGTCCTCCAGGAGCACGGCGACTGGGGCTCCGGTTCGGCCATGATGGCCCAGAAGATCGCCATCGCCTACGTGAACAAGAAGCGCACCCAGGACCACAACGTCCTCGACCAGGCCAGCACCCCCAAGCCAGTCGAAATGGGCGCAGTCTGGACTGAGCCGCGGCCGGGTACGGACGCGAAGAACTCCGCCAGCCTGGCCGGTTCTGATTTCGAACTCCATGCCGGCCACTACGACATTCCCGCCGGCGCCGAACCGGGTACTTCAATCCAGGCAAAGGAACGGGGGCCCGAAGTCTCCAGTTTGACACCCGCGATGTTCCCGACCCAAATTCCCCCGCGTCGTCCATCTTCGAATCATGAGCTGGGTACCCCATCCACTCGCCTTACCGGGGTCCCCACGGACAGGTCTTCGTCCGTGGGGCGGTCGGGCGATTGGGTGGGAAGCAGTACGCCCGTGCGAGCCCCCCGCGAGCGTCCGCTCCACCCAGTGGGTCTGTCCCACCCAGTGGTCAAGAAAGAAGAAAATCCCTGATGAGGCGGCTCCTCAGCTTTCGCGACTTCGACTGGACGCTGCTCGGCATGGTGCTGCTGCTCTGCGCCATCTCCGTCCTTGAAATTTACTCCGCCACCCTCCACACCAAGTACACCGGCTTCCATACCAAGCAGATGCTCTGGATCTCTGCCGGCCTGGTGGCCATGTTCCTCTTCGCCAAAATCGACTATCACAAGCTGATCGACTTTGTGCCCTGGGCCTACGGCGTCTGCCTGGTCGCGCTCCTCGCCGTTCTGGTCATCGGCCAGAAGGTCCTGGGCGCCCGCCGCTGGATCAAGGCCGGCCCCATGCACTTTCAGCCTTCCGAGTGGGTCAAGCTGGTGCTCATCCTTGCCGTGGCCCGCTACTTCGCCAACCTCGGCGGCCGGTCGCTCTCCTGGAAGGACATCTTCAAGGCCTTCGCCCTGGTCGGCATTCCCCTGCTGCTGGTTCTCAAGCAGCCCGATCTGGGAACATCCCTCACCTACACGCCCATTCTGATCGCGGGCCTGTTTCTGGGCGGAATCAACCTTCGCCAGGCGCTGATTCTCTCCACCTGCGGCCTGGCGCTGGTGGCCGGCGTCTGGTCCAGCGGCAAGCTGCTCAAGCCCTACCAGAAGGCCCGCCTCACCAGCTTCATCAACCCCGACAACGACCCCAGAGGCACGGGCTACCAGCTCCTTCAGTCCAAGATCGCCGTCGGTTCCGGGGGCGTCTGGGGCAAAGGCGCGGAAAAAGGCACCCAGACTCAGGGAGACTTTCTGCCTATCCCTCACGCCGACTTTATCTTCGCCGCTTTCAGTGAAGAGCACGGCTTTGTCGGCGCGCTTTTGGTGCTGCTGCTATACTTCCTCATATTGATGCGTTTGATTCAAAACGCTCAAACAGCCGCTGACCTGCCCGGCTCCCTGATTATTATGGGGTTAGTGGCTGTGTTGACCTTTCAGATTGCGGTCAACGTGGGCATGGTCATAGGCTTTATGCCGGTCACCGGAATTCCTTTACCGTTAATGAGTTACGGCGGATCTTCGGTGTTGTTTACTTTCCTGGCGCTGGGCGTGGCGATGAATGTCCGCATGCGCCGGTTCGTAAACTGACGGTCCTCAGCCTCTTTGGGCTGGGACTGGCTTCACAAGTTTGCCCTCTTGCCTCCGCCGCAACTTTCGGCTCGCAAGAGATTAGGTTTTCAGGTAGTTAGCCGGCCAGGTCCGGATGGATCTCGAGCCCGGCAGGACAAGGGTTCATGAGCACGCAGAGACGGGAAAACCGTTGGCAGCGCAGAAGTTGCACCGAACGCGATGGAGCTTTCAGGCCTCTTGGGCCAACTCCAGCCGCGCAGTACGCCTGTGCACACGCCATGGTTGGAACGGCCCCGCCCGCAACACAGGCATGGTTGGCCACAAACTCTCTGCAATCGGATTACCGCACCACACAACTCGTTCGGTTTGTTAAGCTTGCCCCCTCGGGCAACCTGCACAGTTCGCCGCCCCCTGGGGCTGCCTTCCATGCGAACCTCGGCAAATCGGCGTTTCTAAGGTCATCCCTCTCGTACACTCCCTTCCCTTCCGAGTTCGCGCGTCTTTCTCCGGCCTTGCCGTAATCCCAGCAGGCGAATGCCGCTGGACGGAAAGGTACGATGGCAAAAGAGATTTGCATCTCCAGCACGCCGCACGAAACGCGGCTCGCAATTCTTGAAGACGATCAACTCGCGGAAATCTATTACGAACGCGAAAACGAGTACACCCTGGCAGGGTCCATTTACAACGGGCGCGTCACCCGTGTCCTGCCCGGCATGCAGTCCGCCTTTGTCGATGTGGGCCTGGAGCGCGATGCGTTCCTGTACGTAACCGACTTCCTCGAACTCGAGGACCCCGAAGAATCCGACGAGGTTGAAAAGGCCGCGGTCAGCGGCGGCGCTCAGCCTCCCCGCGAGATTCGCCATACCAGCGCTCCTGAAGCTGCTGCCCAGCCCGCCCGCGGCGCCGGACGCGGCGATCGCGGGCCGCGCAATGGCCAAAAGCAGGACCAGAAGCAGGAATCCCGGCCCAGCCAGGATCGACCGCCGCGCGACCGCAATCTTACCGTCGAAGCCATTCCCGCGACCGAAGAAGGGTCCTTCGCATTTCCCGAAATTCCCGTCAGCTCCGAACAGGGAGACGACGCGCAGGAAGATTCCAACGCACCCGGCGCAAAGCGCTGGCGTGGACGCCGTCGCCGTCGTGGCGGCCGTGGACCCGGCGGCTCGCCGGAAGGCCAGGCCCCCCAGGAAGACTCTGCGCAGTCCTACCCCTCCACCCCGGCAGACTCAGAGTTCACTCCTGAGATTCAGGCCGCCGCAACCGTTCCCGACGCGCCTCCCGCGCGACGCGCCAACTCCGCCCCCGCATCCTCGGCCCCTGTGCCTTTTGTGATGCCCGGCGAGTCGCTCCGCAAATATGGCGGCACGGCAGCCGACGATGCGCCCGCTGCTTCCGCGCCTCCAGCGCCGGCTCGCCCCTCCAGCACCTTCAAGCCTTCCACGCTCATTGAAGCGCCACTCGCGTGGGATGGCAGCGGTTTGCTCCCCGGCGAGTCGCTCTCCAAGCATCGCGGCCGCTCAGCCGAACCCGCCGCTGAATCTTACCCCGCCTTCGCCGATGCCGCCCAGAACGGCCAGGCCTCCGATGACACCGTTTCGGCCGACGCCATTGAAGAAGAAGACTTCGTCGAGGAGATGACCGAGACCGCCTACAAAGCTGAAGGCGCGCCCGAGCAGGTTGCCCCCGAAGCGCCGGAAGTAACCCTCGTCGTGGAAGAAACCATTCCCACAGAAGACGAAGAGTTCGAGGAGACCGCGGAAACCGCGCCCGGAACCTCTCCGGCCGAACCGGCCGCATCCGAACCGCGGGATGTTTCCGTCGATTCGATGTACGAAGAACTGTCGGCGACCGAGCCGCTGGCTACCCCGGTGGTGCGTCAGGATGAAGTAACCTCCGGCTTCGGATCGGACAAGTCGGATGGACCCGATGCCTCCGATCGTGAATCGCCCGTTGCCTCAGCGCAGGAACACGAATCCGGCCACGAGCCCGACGCCGACGCCTCGCACCACGTTGACCCGCTTCCGCCCACCGGCTTCCGGCTGTTTGGATTCGGCGGCAAGAAGAAGGCCGAAGATCCCGCACCCGCGCCGCCGGCTCCCAAAAAGGCAGCCTCGTCCTACGCTCCCGGCAGCGGACTGATTGAAGAAGAGGTCATTGAAGAGGAAGAGTTCGACGCGCCCCATCATCATCACGGAAAGGCCGAAGAGCACGACCTCGAAGACTACGAGGAAGAGACCCTCCCCATCCAGATGCGCTCCGGCGACCTGGGCGAATTGCTCCAGGAGGCTCACCTCGACCACCGCATCCAGTTGAACTTCGACGGAAAAAACGGCGAAGAAGACGACGAGGACGAAGAAGACGACGCCGAAGAGACCACCGCTGAGGGCCAGCCTGCTACCGCTGAAGGCCAGGGCCAGCAGCGCCGCGATCGCGCAGGCCGCGGACGCCGTGGACGCGGCCCGCAAGGCGCACCCGGACAGAACACGCGCCGTGGCGGCCCGTCGCGCCGCTCCGCGCAGACCTCCGACCTGCCCATCATTTCCGATCTCTTGAAGCCCGGCCAGGAGATTCTGGTCCAGATCGCCAAGGAGCCCATCGCCAAGAAGGGCGCCCGCATCACCTCGCACATCGCCTTGCCAGGCCGCTTCCTGGTCTTCATGCCGACCGTCTCACACATCGGCGTGAGCCGCAAGATCGCTTCCGACGAAGAGCGCCAGCGTCTCAAACGGATTCTCGTCAGCGAACGCGGCGAAGCCTCCGGCGGATTCATCGTCCGCACCGCGGCCGAGGGCGCTTCGGAAGAAGAACTCCGCGCCGATCTCCGCTTCCTCTTGCACCTATGGGCAGAGATCAAGCAGCGCTCTGAAAGCTCCAAATCCCCCGCGCTCATCTATCACGACCTGTCCCTGATCGAGCGCATTCTGCGCGACCAGGTCAGCGCCAACTTCTC
>Ga0182016_10001363_pt1 | contig 29783 bp, 28 predicted proteins | sample 712S2MmetaG_FD_120491 | JGI IMG/M metagenome (GOLD analysis project Ga0182016, IMG submission 120491) | Permafrost microbial communities from Stordalen Mire, Sweden - 712S2M metaG | ecosystem: Environmental > Terrestrial > Soil > Wetlands > Permafrost | place: Sweden: Stordalen | collected...
CGCTTCAAAGCCGCCCTCGCGAGCGGCTCCGCATGACTCGGGGCCAGTGTGGTTCGCTAAACCTTCACTGTATGAAACTTTCATTCACTACACCTCGCCGGTTTTTACCGGCGCACAAGGAGATCCCCATGCCCACACCAGCAGCTCCTCCAACCAAAATCATGATCATCCGCCACGCGGAGAAACCTCCCAAAAAGGGCGGTGTGCCGCTCGATGTCCAGGAGAACGGAGAACCCGGCAACGGAAAATCGCTGATCGTGCCCGGCTGGCAGCGGGCCGGCGCATTGAACGCCTTCTTCGCCCCGTACAAGACCACGCCCGCCAACGCAGAGATCGCGACGCCGGACTATATCTATGCCGCCAGCCCCACCAGCGAGACCCAACGCCCCTGGGAGACGGTCACTCCGCTGGCGGCATGGCTCAACTACGTGCAGGGCACCCCCCAATTCAATGTCAACTTCAGCATCGGCGGCGGTGAACCGGCCATGGTGGCCAGCGTGCTCGCGCTCAGTGGCGTGGTGCTCATCTGCTGGGAACATGACAACATCATGCCCAACATCATGAGCGCCATCAACAAGCAGATTCCCATTGCCAACTACGCGTCCATTCCCAATCCATTTCCCGATGTCTTTTACCTCGTCTGGGTTCTTGACCTGAATCAGAATCCGAATCGGACCGGGAACAGCTATACATGGTCATCCGTTAACCAGAACCTGATGGCGGGCGACGTATAAAGCAGATGGCCGGGGAGTTCGGGGGCTGGCACTTGAGAACCCGAAGCGGGGCGAAAGACGCCCCGATTCGCTTCCAGCCTTCCCTTTCCTGCAGAATTCGGCGGATAATGAATCACAGGAGAATTTTCATGCCGATTTTGGTTGAACTCAGCCCCGAAAACGAAGCCCGCCTGGCAGCTGAGGCATTGGTACGCGGCATTGCTCCCGAGCAATATGCCGGCAAGCTTCTGGATGATGCGCTCACTCCTCCTTCAACCAGCAAGCTCACACGTGAAGGTCTGTACGCCATGCTGAAGGAAGTAGGGGAGGGATGGGAGAATCGCCCCACGCTGCCCACCTCGGCATTCACACGTGAAAGCTTTTATGAGAACCGCACTTAGTTGGCACAAATGTGGGTACTCCTTGACAGCAACATATTGCTCCGCTGGGTCGAACCCGATCAACCCGATCAGGTCATCGTGGCCAGAGCCCTTGACCGACTCCAGTTGGCTGATGCCGACCTTTGCTACACCTCACAAAACCTCGGAGAATTCTGGAATACACTTACAAGGCCCGCCGATCGCAACGGATATGGCCTGACCCCGTCTCAAGCCGATCGCCGTGCTCACTCAATCGAATCCCGGATCACCCTGCTCCCCGACACACCCGACGTTCACATCGAGTGGCGGCATCTCCTCGTCACCTACAAAGTCTCCGGTGTCCAAGTGCATGACGCGCGTCTTGTTGCTTCCATGCATGTCCACGAAGTCAAGCGCATCCTGACATTCAACACGCGAGACTTTGCCCGTTTCACCGACATTGAAGCAATCCATCCTGCCGATCTCTCCTAACCGGGTATTCAAGCCATGCCAGAGTCCCTCGTAACCCTCACGGAAATCCGCGCCGCCGCCGCCCGGATCGCCCATATCGCGGTAAGAACCCCGCTGGTCCAAGCCTCGTTTCCTGGCATCTCCAGCTATGGAACCGGCAAGCGAATCTACCTCAAAGCCGAGAGCCTCCAGCCCATCGGCGCTTTCAAAATCCGCGGCGCGGCCAACAAAATCCTCCAGCTCACACCACCCGAAATCGCCCGCGGCGTCATCACCTACTCCAGCGGTAACCACGCCCAGGGTGTAGCGTATGCGGCGCGCGAGGTGGGTGCAAAAGCTGTCATCGTCATGCCCTCGAACGCCCCAGCCATCAAGCGCGCCGCCACGCTCGCCCTCGGCGCCCAAGTCGTCGATGTCGGCCTGGCCTCCAGCGAGCGGCTTGCGGTTGCCGAGCAACTCGTCCGCGAACACGGCTACATCGTGATTCCCCCCTATGACGATGAACAGATCATTGCCGGCCAGGCCACCTGCGGCCTTGAAATCGTCGAAGCTCTACCCGACGTGGATCTCGTCCTCGCCCCGGTCTCCGGCGGCGGCCTGCTCTCTGGCGTAGCCGCGGCCGTCAAGCAGCTAAGTCCAAAAACAAAAGTCTTCGGCGTAGAGCCCGAGCTGGCGGGCGACACTGCCGAAAGCTATCGCACCGGCGCAATCGTCACCTGGCCGGCCGAGCTCACCAGCCGCACCATCGCCGACGGCCTGCGCACCCAGAGCGTGGGCCAGCGCAACTTCACCCATATTCAGGCCTTCGTCGACGGCATTGTCACCGTCAGCGAAGCCGAGATTCGCGCCGCGATGCGCGCCATTGTCGCCGCCACGCGCCTCATCCCCGAGCCCAGCGGAGCCGTTGCAACCGCTGCCCTGCTCTTCCACGCCGCCGAGCTGCCCGCCTACACCACCGCCGTAGCCGTAGTCAGCGGCGGCAACGTCGATCCGGCGCTACTTGCCGAAATCCTCACCGATTCAGCTGTTGGAGATTGCAACCGTGCATGAGGAGATCGCAATGACAGAGGTATGGGTTTTCACCGGGGCTCATGCCACCTTTCCAGGAGGAGTATTTTCAACACACGAGCTTGCCGAAGCATGGATACGCAAGCACAGCCTCTCGGGCGTTTTGACGCTGTATCCCGTGGACGTCGGAGCCTACGATTTTGCGGTCACAAACGGACATTTCAAACCCAGCAAACCGCACCATTACACTTCGGAGTTCATCGGAAGATTCTCTGGAGGCGAGATTCATTTTCATTACTTAGCTGGATTGAGAGAGTGAACGGCTAAGCGATAGACCTAATAGCAAAGGGTACGGGCTTCATAGCACAATCGCTCACCAAATCCCCATGCAGCACGTCGTTCCACTATCATGGTCCTCGTGATGAAAATCCGCTCCATTGCGCCACTCATCTTCGCTCTGACCATCTGCTGCGCCACCCTCCCCGCCTTCGCCCAGAAAAAGCCTCGGCAAGACGAAAAGCCCATGGCCGGCCCGCGCGCCACCGCCCTGCGCATCACATGGCTCTACGTCTCGCCCGACCTTTCCTCGCAGAAGCTCGACCGTGTGCAGATTGGCCGCGAGATGGTGATGGCGGAAAAGAGCGGCCCCTGGATGCGCGTCTACGCCAACACAGATATCGTGGAAGAGCGCCAGAAGGATGCGCCAGAATTCGGCCGCGATGAAGCACCGCCGCCCATCTCCGGCTGGATCGAGGCCAAAGGCGTTGTGGTTGATACCACCCCCAACGGCGACCAGATTCTCATGGGCGAGGCTGCCAACCAGGAGTCTCTGGCCAGCGACCCGCGCGGCCCGGCCAACGCCGCCCAAAGCGCGCGCCTGCTCTATCGCCGCCTGGTGGAGATGTTCCCCAACTCCCCGCTGGTGCCCGAGGCTGCATGGCGCGCCGCAGACATTTTATGGCAGTTGCAAAAGGCCGACGCCTCCACGCGCCCCTCCGCCAAAGAAAGAGACCCATACCTCCGCGATCAGATGGATGAAGACGAACTCAAGAAGGTCGTCAAGTTTTATCCCCACACCCGCCAGGCCGATCTAGCCGCCTTCGAGCTGATCGACAACAAGCTTTGCGGAGACTGGCAGGGGTCGCCCAAATGCCCCGAGAAGGAATCCGAGGATTATGAGAAGTACGCGGCCGAGCATCCCGACGGCCCCCGCACCGCGCAGGCTCTTTACCAGGCTGTTTATCGCCAGGCCGTCCTCTCTGACATGTACTCCGCCGACGGCAACGAAAAGAAAGCCGGCGAAGCCCACAGCCACGCCAAAGAGCTAGCGGCAAGGCTCAAGGACCACTTCCCTCAATCCGATTACGCCTGGAGAGCCGGGGCTCTGGTGTACAAATTGGATGAAGGCGTTCCCGTTTACGGAATCGATCGGGAGTGAGCCGCAGGGCACCCGTTCATTCGTACTTCAAATGCAGCAAATCAAATTGGACTTCAATCCCTGAGGTATTCTTCTTGAAGATGGCCGGTCGAAGCTCGGCCATTCTTAGCAGCCTGAAAACAAGCACGACGGAGGCTTTTTGAACCCCTATATTCAGTCCATCCTATTGGGCATCGTTGAAGGCTTGACCGAGTTTCTCCCCGTCAGTTCGACGGCCCATCTGCGTATTTCCGAGGCGCTGATGAAGATCCCGCTCGACGACGCATACTGGAAGATGTACACCATCGTTATTCAGTTAGGCGCCATTGTCGCGCTCGTTCTCCTGTTCTTGACCCGTATCGTTGAGTTCTTCCGCACCTTTCCCAAGGGCGAAAGCGGAACCCGCACCTGGCTGAATCATCCGATCTCGCTCACCCTCATCGCCTTTGCTGTTACCTCGGTTCCTTCGTTGCTGCTGCACAAATGGAGTGACAAACACCTGGGCAGCATCACCGTCATCGCCGTCGCCATGCTCGTTGGCGGCATCGTGATGTGGGTCATCGATTCCTGGAGCAATCGCCATGAGCCGAACACACTCGACGTTGAAGACATGAGCCTCGGCCAGGCCATCTGGATCGGCTTTTGCCAGACCTTCTCGGCAGTCTTTCCCGGCACCTCGCGTTCCATGTCCACCATCGCAGCCGGGCAAATGGTCGGTCTCGATCGTCCCGCAGCGCTCGAATTCAGCTTCCTGCTCTCCATTCCCACTATGGTCGCCGCCACAGGCTGGGACTTTGTGAAGGAGGTCTATTTCAACAAGGCTGTGGGGCCGGATGGAGTCTCAGTTGGACATGTGGTGATGACTTCCGAACGCTGGATCGTCCTCTTGATTGGGCTGGTCGTCTCCTTCATCGTGGCCCTCGGCGTCGTCGAATGGTTTCTCATGTGGGTCCGCAAGCATGGCTTTACCATGTTCGCCATCTACCGGATTATTCTCGGCGTAGCTTTGCTGATATGGGGAGCGAAATTCATTGGAAGCTAAGCCGCAAACGAAGTCCAGCGTTCGCCCGGGTACATGTGACGATTCACCCCATCCATCGCGTCCAAAATCGCTCCAGTCGTCAAGTTTTTTGTGATTGAGGAGGTACGGGCCTTTATTACACATATCGATGTGTGATAAACTACACACTCAGGAGGCGCAACCATGGCAACTAATCTGGCGCTTGACGACGGCCTGATCGAGGAAGCTCGGCGGATTGGCCACCACAAGACCAAGAGGGAAGCCGTGACTGCGGCGCTCGACGAGTATATCCGCTGGCGCAAGCAGATTGAGATTCTAAAACTCGCCGGAACAATCGACTACGATCCGGCGTACGACTACAAGAAAATGCGCCAGCTTGATCGCATCGAACTCGAACCATGAAGGTCATAGTTGACACTTGCGCCTGGTCGCTCCTGTTAAGGCGCAAAAAGAAAACTGCCATTAGCGGCAATGAGCAATTGATACTCGCATCGCTCACGGACACGATCCAGGACGGTCGTGTAGCCATTATTGGCCCAATCCGCCAGGAGGTTCTTTCCGGCATTAAAGACTTTGCACAATTTGAAAAACTGAGAACTGCGCTCAATGCCTTCCCAGACGAAGACCTCACAGCGTCCCATTACGAAGAGGCCGCGCGCTTGTTCAATCTCTCCCGGAGTCGCGGTGTCGAATGTGGATCGACAGACATTCTGATTTGTGCAGTCGCGAGTCTAAAGCACTGGACAATATTGACCTATGACCAGGGACTGATGCGCTGCATGGCGGTTTTACGGACAGAGGGACTCGTCGGTTAAGGTTCACTACCTGCCGCCGGGGGTCCACACCGTGGTTCCCCCTTCCCACTTTTCTCTAAATACACGCCTCCCGCACCGGGATAATAAAAGTTGCTCTGGGACTCTTCGTCCGCTCCATCGGCTCGTTCGCGGCAGGTTCTTGAGCGGCCAACCAGCGGGAGCGCCCCTGTCATGAAGCCAATTCGCATTGTTCTGTCGCCCACGAGGAGCCGTCCCTGGAATGTTTTTCTGGGGCTTGTGATGCTGCTGGTTTCGCTCCTTGTCCTCCTGGCGCTCACCACATATCATGCCTCCGACCCCTCTCTGAACACGTCTACCGGCCTTCCCGCCCGCAATTGGGCCGGCCTCTTCGGCGCTTCTCTCAGCGACCTACTGCTGCAAACTCTTGGGGTCACGGCCTTTTTCCTGCCCATTTGGCTGGCGGGAATCGGCTGGACCTGGATGCACTCCCGCCCCAGCGGTTCCGCTCTGCTGCGCTGGGTCGGCTTCCTTCTTACCCTGACCTTCTTGCCTGCCGTCCTTGGATTGCTCCCCTGGCGTCTACAGTGGTTTCAGAACCTGGCCGTCGAGGGCGTGGTGGGCAGGCTTGTCTCCGGACTCCTGGTCGTTTACCTGAACATTCAGGGAGCTTGGCTGGTTGCCGGCGTGCTGGCCGCCGCCGGACTCTACTTTGCTTCCGCAATCAGCTTATGGGCTCTCAAAGAGGGCGTCGAGGACCGCTGGCGCCTCCTCGGCTCATGGCAGGACCGTTGGCGCAACTGGCGCGAGGAGCGAGCTGAGCGCAGATCCGATTTTCCGAGCCTGCGTGTTGAGGAGCGCGAGCCCGCCCCCGCACAACAGGAGCCGCGCCCAGGCTTCTTCGCTTCCATCTTCCGCCGCAAGCGCGAACCGGAACTGGACCCGCTCGACGCGATTCCCGCCTATCAGCGCGCTCGTATGGAGCCGCAACAAGAGCAAATCCCCGTCGAAGTCCCGGCGCGGAAGACCAGCATTTGGGAACGAGCCGCTGTGGAGCCAATCCCCGCGCCGGCCGAGCCTTTCTTCACCCCAGTTCCACCCATGCAATCCAGAGCCATCCAGGCCCAGCCGGCCGAGCCTCAGCCTTCGCGTTTCCAGTTCGATTCCGCTCCCGTTCCCGCTTCCTCCCCGAGCGGGGAAATCGCTATCCACAACCGCGCTGACGCCGACAGCCGCGCCGCCGTCGTCGCGCCCAAGAACGTCAGCGGCTTCAAACTGCCACCCAGTACGCTGCTCAATCCCGGCGAAGGCCCTCAGGCCGTCCGCGAAGACGAGCTGCGCGACGAAGCCAAAGTCCTCGTGGAAAAATGCGGCGAGTTCGACGTCCGCGGCCAGGTTGTCCAGATCAATCCCGGCCCCATGGTCACCACCTACGAATTCAAGCCTGAGGCAGGCGTGAAATACTCGCGTGTCACCGGCCTTGCCGACGACCTGTGCCTCGCCATGCGCGCCGAAAGCATCCTCATTGAGCGCATGGCCGGCAAGAACACCGTCGGCATCCAAGTTCCCAATCATCGGCGCGAGACCATCCATTTACGCGATTGCCTTGAGTCGGAGATCTTCTTCAAGGCCAAGTCGCGGCTCACCATTGCCATGGGCAAAGACATCAACGGCCGCATCGTCACAGCCGATCTGGCCTCCATGCCGCACGTGCTCATCGCCGGCAGCACCGGGTCGGGCAAGTCCGTGGCCATCAACGCCATGATCATGAGCCTGCTCTTCCGCACCACGCCCGCGCAGGTCCGGCTCATCCTGGTCGATCCCAAGCGCGTCGAGCTGGGCATGTACGAGGGCGTGCCGCACCTCTTCACGCCCATCATCACCGAGCCCAAGCTGGCCGCCAACGCTCTGCGCAACGCCGTCCGCGAAATGGAGCGCCGCCTCAAGCTGCTCGCCAGCCGTAGCGTCCGTAACATCGAGCAATATAACAAGCTCTTTGAAAACACCATGCCTTCGCTTTTCGACGACAGTGAAGACAATGAGCCGCTGCCCTTCATCGTCATCATCATCGACGAGCTGGCCGACCTGATGATGCTGGACCGCTCCAACGTTGAAGAGTCCATCACGCGCCTGGCGCAGATGGCCCGCGCCGTCGGCATTCATCTCATCCTTGCCACCCAGCGCCCCAGCGTCGATGTCATCACCGGCCTCATCAAGGCCAACATTCCCACGCGCATCAGCTTCCGTCTGGCCACCAAGGTTGACTCGCGCACCATCCTCGACACCAACGGCGCTGAGGCTCTGCTGGGCCGTGGCGATATGCTCTTCCTGCCCCCTGGAACTAGCCGCCTGATGCGCCTGCACGCGCCCTATGTCAGCGAGAAAGAAACCGCCGCGGTGGTCGGCTTCTGGAAGGCGCAAGGGCAGGCCGAATACGTTGAAGGCTTCCTCGAGTCGCCCAAGGACGAGCGCGAAGGCGTGGAAGGCTCAGCCGCAGGCGAAGACGAGAACGACCCCCTCTTCAATGACGCCGTGCAGTTGGTCTTCGAGTTTGGCAAGGCTTCCACTTCCCTGCTCCAGCGCCGCCTGCGCATTGGTTACGGCCGCGCTGCCCACCTCATCGACCTCATGGAGCGCGACGGCCTGGTCGGCCCAGCCGACGGCTCCCGCCCCCGCGAACTCCTCAAAGCCCCCAACTGGCTCCATGAGGTCGCGGCAACCGCAAACGAATAGTGTGAGCGTATAAGACTGCGTGTGCGTCCTTGACGAGAAGGATAGGTCTGCGATGCGGAGAGTGTTAGTCGTCGTTTGCTTTTTAACGTGTGTCCCGGCGTTGGCGCAGCAGATTCCCGCGCCAACCGATCTGCCGGGCGACCCGTTCTTCGTTAAAAAGACCTGGCAGGCCGGCGGCAGCGGCGACAGCTTGAACTCTGTGGTTCTAGACCCGGCACAGTCCCATCTATTTCTTGCCTACAGGCAGGCGATTCTGGTCGACGATTTGGAATCGGGCGCTGTTGTAGGGAGAGTATCCGGAACATTCGGCTCGTATGGGATCGCGCTCGATGATACCGGTGAGTTCGGATACGTAAGCGACGGGCGATACAACCAGGTCGACGTTTTTGACCGGCGCTCTTTCCAACTTGCCGGCGTCATTCCCACCGCTCCAGACCCAACCGGCGTTGTTTTCGAACCAGCGTCTGCGCTGATTTTTGCAATATGCAGTAAACCGCTTGTCGAGCAGCCAAGCAATATTCCGGCACTTCGTACGAACGCTCGGAACCGGTCCGGGCTGATCCCCGGGGACCCGCACGCCGTGCCAAAACCTCCTTACGCGAAACCAACCGCTGGAAGGCCGGTAAAGAATCCGGAGACCACGTGGTTCATCACAGTCATCGACGCGAACACCTGGAAGGCGCTTGCCGATATCCAGCTCTCCGGCAAGGTAGCGTTTGCGCAAACTGCAGGGAATGGTCATGTATATCTCAGCATCCAAAATAGAAATGATTCGCCCGGCAAATATGAGGTTGCCCGCATCGAGACGGATGCCCTGGGAGAGATGTTGCGAAACAAGGATGCCGAAATACACGCAACCGTTGGACGCACGCCCAAACAGGAGCAACTGCGAAGTGGGCCGCCGCCCCCTCCAGGGCCGGGTTGGCAACGATATCCGGTGCAGGATCTGGACTGGAGCGGCGCTCACAACTCCGGCGACAACGACGAGAGGCTGATCCGATATTTTACGGTGGCTCGGGAGTGCGGCGAGCCACGCGCTCTGGCAGCGGATGAACGCCATGTAAGGCTCTTCGTCGCTTGCAGCAACATGACTCTGGCAGTGCTGAATGCCGATAATGGCGATCAGGTCGCCTCGGTTCCAACTGGCCCAAGCACAAATGCCGTCGCATACGATTTCGACCACAATCTCATCTATGCTGCAAATGGCGGCGGTAACGGAAGTCTCACTGTCATTCGACAGTCTGTCACCGACTCCTACGCGGTAGTCCAGAATCTGCCAACGTACCAAAAGGCACGGGCTCTAGCAGTCAACCCCGCAACAGGCTTGGGCTATCTGGCAACAGACTATAGCGATCTGGACCCCACTCAACACCGATTATCCCCGACAGACGGCAGTTTCTATGTACAAGTGATTGGACACTGAAACAGCCTGGCAAGCCGTCGCTGTGAATCAAAGACAGCTCAGCGCTGCTTACCTTCCGGCAGCCAGCCGTGTTCGCGCAGCGATTCTAACTGCCGATGCAGAACCTCGCTCTGGCGCTCGAGGCGCTCGAGTTGCTGTTCGCCGGGGTGATCCTCAACGAGATTCGGAATCGTCTCCCGCAACTCCAGAGAGCGCGGTTCGGGCCATGAGTTTGCCACAGCGTGGCTCCCCGCCGAAATCTGTTCTTCCAGCCATGCAAGGCGCTGGTCCAGCAGTTCCAGCCGGTTCTGCACAGTAGCGGATTGCTTCCACACCCACTCCCCATCGATCGCGGCCAAGGTGGTCACGCTCTGGGCAAAGCGGCGCAGATAGGTGACAAAAGCGGCCACGAACTGCGCGAACGGCTTGCGCCGTGGCCAACTCTCAGCCAGCAGACGCTCCAGAGATTCCTCTGTGTCGTTGTGAGCTAGGCCAGTGGCGCGGCGTGCGCTGGCCAACAGGCGCGCAGAGTGCAGGCGATCTCTCCACGATTTCGCCACTTGGGCCAGATAGCGGCGATCTGCGTCGATGCTGGCGCGCAGAAACTCCGGCGCGCGCTCCCGCTCATAGGAGGGAAAGAGAAAGATCATAGCCGCCAGCGAAATCGCCGCGCCGGCAACGGTGTTGACGGTGCGCACCAGCGCCAGTTGCCAGTCGCCGGAGTAGGGCAGCCAGGCCAGCACAAACGTCGGGGTCAGGAAGAAGACAAAGGCCGCGTAGTTGACCGGCAAAATGGCCAGCGCCAGCAGCGTCATGGGAAACAGCACCGCCGCGGTGGCGAGTTGTGAGTGCAGCGTGGCAGCCAGCACCGCGGCCAGAACCCCGCCGCCGACCGTGCCGCCGATGCGCTCCACCCCGCGCCGCATGGTGCCGGAGACGTGCGGCTGCAAGACGATCAGCGAGGTGAGCAGCAGCCAGTAGCCATGATCGATGCGCAACAGCAGGATCAGCACCACATCCAGCCCGCAGACCAGCGCAACCCTGGCCGCGTGCCGCAAGATCAGGGATTTGCGAGTAAAGTTGGCGGCCAGCTGATCGATCAGCCTGCCCGGGTTCCAGCCCTGGCGAAGCTGCGCCAGCCTCTCGGAAACAGGTCCGAAATGACCAGCAGACGCGACGACTGGGCGCACGGCGGAAACAGGCGCCTGGCCCAGCCGCAGCAGAGCCACGCTCTCGATGGCCGTCTCAACCAGCGCAGCCGCCTCAGTGATCTGCGCCAAAAGAAAGCGGCTGTTGGCATCCGCATGGTCAGTGCAGCCATTGACGTAGGCGGGCAGGCGCATCATTTCGCTGCGCTGGGCGCGGGCGTGGGCTACGGTGAGTCCGCGGCGGCGCACCAGCAGCTGGGCCACCCATCGCTCGCCGGAGCGCAGATCGGCAAGACCGGAGAGGCTGCGGTCAAAGCACGCCGTGCCCATCTCCGAGCCGGCTTGCGCCTCAAGGTGCTCGGCCAGCGCCACGGTGCGGGCAATAAGCAGGTCGGCGTGCTCAAGCAGAACCACCAGTTGATTGCCTTGCGCGGTCTCCGCCTCCTGCGCGGCGCGGATGGCGGCTACCGCCTGCCAGCCCTGCTCCACGGCCCGGCGCACGCGGTATTGGTGGTGCTGCGCGAGGCGGTGCCACAGCGCCGGAGACTGCTTGTGGCCTTGCTCTGGGTCGCGACCGGCGAGTTCCGCCACCGAGCCGAGGAACGAGGCCAGCTCCTCATAGCAGGCCGCCACAGCAGCACGAGCAGGCCGATACGCGTCCAAGGGCCAGAGGAAGAGCGAGAGCATTGCAGCCCATGCGCCGCCGGCTACCAGCAGCAGGCTGCGGTTGAGCGCCTCATGCCACGACGAGGTGGGCGCGCCGATGCCGCAGATGTAGATGACCTGCACCAGGATTCCGGCCGAGCTGAACGGCTGGCCCAGCACCGCCAGGTAGCTCCACAGAAAGCACCACAGCATGGTCATCGGCAGCGCCCAGGATAGTCTGCCCCCGGCCAGCGACCCAAGGAACAGCCCCACCGCGCCGCCCAGCGACAGCGTAACCAGGCTGCCCATGCGCGCGCGATACGGGCCGCCGCGATCGGCAACGATGGCCTCGAATCCGCCCAGCGCCGCCCATCCGAGGCTGGGAATCCCCGCAATCTCGCCCAGCACCAGCGGCGCGCAAAGCGCCACAGCCGCGCGCAGCCCTCGGAACCAATCCATCTGGCGGGCAATGGCTGCGGCGCGCGCGGACAGGCTCGGCCTGGGCTGAATGGGAGAAGACATGATGCCATTACATCAGATGGATTTCGACCCTGTATTCGCAAACGAGCCGAGGCTATCACGCACGGCTTCCCAGAGCATGACTGCCCGATATTGGTGGATTTGGCACTGCCAAAGCGATGTTTTCCGCTGAAAAGTGGCAAAAACGTGAAGGTAAAGATTACCAATCAGTTAATATAGGGAATTCTTAAATCATTCATACATAGGTCTTTATGGGGAAATGCTGGATGGATTTATACCCCCGGGGGGTAGGGGGGGTAGGGTGTCATTTTTTGCGGGGGTAAACAGTTGGTTGGGGACTAGGGACTAAGGGACTAGGGAGTAGGGAGTAGGGAGTAGGGAGTAGGCGGAGGGTTTTGCGGGATATTTTCATTGTGCCGGAATCGGAGGTAATTATCGGCAAAAGAGCTGGGTGCGGGAGACGGGGCGCGGGGATGGCGTCTTGTCTGGTTCACAGGATGAGGGGATTGGATGGAATGCGGGTGACATCGGCTTTTGTCGGTAGGAATCCGGTGAACCCGGACTTTTCAGTGATGGAATTAGGTTGAATGAGTGAGTTGAACTGTTTTCAATAATTGAGGTCAAATTCTCGAACCGCCGTCTAGCGTAAAAAGCGAGCCCTCAATGCGCGGTTCCGAAGTTTAATTGAGCGTGTCGCTTGCGTACTACGCAGTCAGGCCAAGCAATCGTCGCCAGCCCTTCACAAAATAGCGGTCCCTCAGGACGCAGCTGATGGCCAATTGGTCCCACTCAAATCCAACTCGTTCCGGATAGAAAGTCTCGCTTCCGCGTCGATGGTGTGGGGAGTTCTTCCAACCGTCAACCGGTCGCCAATACTCTTCAAACGGCATATTGGGTTCTAGGTGGTGTTCCCCAATGTGGAGACAATACTGACCTTGGTCGTCCCCCACTTCAACGACGGGGAGGAAGATATCGGCTGCCAGGAACTCATTCCTTGCGAGGTCGAAAAGCTCAGGTTCCTCAAGAACGCTAGTCAAATCAAGGACGATGGTGGCGTTGAAGCTCTCAGGCCGACGCGAAATTGCGACGTGTTCGAAGGGTGATCCAAGCAGGAATTCTACCTCCTCCTTGGGCGTTGCATGAGGTGCCGCTAAGCCAAGGTTACCTTCCTCGTAACGATCAGCAATCCATTTGGTTGTCGCGCGGATTAGGGACCTGTAGGCCTGTGCGTGGTCATACTTTGACAGGAGCAGGATAGCTGGGGTCAACGAAATTCCCCATCGATCAGAAATAGGATGGGCAGCGCCAGCGTTTGCTTCAACAAACCTGCTCAGGTACCCTGCGATTTGCCGGGCACCCGCATCATCCTTGCGCACATCTGCATGAAGCCAGCCCAATAGGCTTAGGATTTCGATAATGGTCGTGCATCGAACCGGGTATGTGACATAAGCCGCTGGATTGTTGTCGGCGGCGATGATCTCATCGGGATTTAAGAATTTCTCTTGGCAAGCGGCCCATAGCTGACCTGCGTAGCTTTCAAACATCTCGCGCGCGGCGGAGAGGGCCACTTGCGCCGATCCAGGCAGGGGTACCTGCCCGTGGGCGGTTGCCAGAGTTGATCTAAGGAGCAGAAGTGCGGTCCAAGAAGCTAAGTCAATCCTGTTTTGACGCCTACAGTGATTCGCAATAACAGCAGCCTCGAGTGCGTCGCGAAGATTGAGTGTGTTACAGGCAGACCTAATCCAGCCACGAGAATATCTCTCTAATTCGATAAAGTTGAGATTTTCATGCTCGGAACCGAGCATCTGACGTAAGGATATTGGCGAACCGCTCAAGCTTATTGGGTCGATGGCGAGCATCTGGACCAATGTGTCGCGATCCCAGGTAAGGAATTCGGCCCCTCCCTCCGATCTCAAACGCTCAGCATAATTCTGAGCTGCAAGCGTTGCTCCTCCAACCAGTCTCCCAGTTGTCACAAACCTCGCAGAACGCGGGATGTGCTGATCGAAATTTGGATGGGATAGCGTATTCCTGCGAAGCATTTCGATCTGATTTTCGCATGAATTCCACTCACTTAGCCCAATATTCCCAGCCTTAGTCTGGAAAGCGTACTGACGACGCACACCATCGTCGGTACGTTTCGCAATAAAGTCTTTGCCGAACTCGAAAGATCCGTGAAGGAAATGGATGTCATCAAAGCCGTGAAGACACAGAAGAGCCTTGAAAGGAGCGTCGAATTCTCGTTCTGTCAACGAATCAATGTAGTTTCCGATAACGTCGTCGAGCATTGAATTCCCCACGCTTTCTTTCGATGAGATCGCTGTATGCCTTCTGCTGTTCTTCCGTCGGCGGCGGCAATGATGCTAAGTGCTTTGCCATCGTGGGATGCACGACCAACGTCGGCAGAATTGGCTGGCCGTCCCGGTCGAATTGCAGTTCGATTTTCTCAAGCGCGGCCATATACATTTCGAAACTGAACGGTTTTCCGCGCGCGTCCATCCCAGTGCCCGCGGCATCGCAAGTCTTTTCAAACACCTTGAAGAAATGTGGCATTACGATCGAGAGCCGCTCCTCTGCCATCGCATCCACCTGATCTGCCAGCGCGTCAAGGTCACAGGTTCGAATGTCATCCCATTTGATAACGATCTTGCTTTCAATCTGGAGCGGCTTATGCTCAACTACCTCCCCTGAAGGCATTGTGTTTTGCGTGGTTGGGATTCCCTCCCAGGGCGCCGCTTCGGGGATGCTTGCGTAGAGACTGTCTTTCGCCTTCATCAGCTTTCCTACGGCAGCATGTAGGAATTTGAACTGGGCGCACTCGTATTCCGGGAGGGAAAACGGTTCCGATCTAGTCTGACCAATAATTGGCATTTGGTTGAATACACCCCCCTGTGATCTGGTAACTTCACTTGGTTTAGGCGATTGGGCGACCCGCGAGCATACTCTGAGATTGTTGCTGCCAAATCATCAGATCCCGGATCGATGAATCAGTCAGGATTGCAAAATCACCAGGGGAACAGCGTTCATCAAAGGTTATGCCTGATGCCCATTCAGCGAGAGATGAAACTTTTCCCGACAGTCCAGACGCCTTGCCCGTTTTAGTTTGATCCCCACGGCCAGCGATCAGGCCAGCGATGGAAATATCCTCATCCAGGGCCTCCCAATGCAGTCCACCGTTGCTCATCTGGACCTGCCCACGCTGGTCCGCAGTAGCGCGCATCAGGCGGGGAAACCTGGTCAGCGGGACATCGATGACATGACCGTCGCTCAAATCGACGTGAAAACTGTCGGAATCGAAACGGACACTCACGGGTTTAAACGAAATGCTCATTCCATTTCCTCACAATCCGACTTCTATTTGCCTCAATCAACCTCAACAGCATGCGCAGCGTCCGAGCATCGAAGCCTTTATTATCGTCTACCCGAACCGTGGGGTTCAACCAGAATTTCGCCTCCAAGTTGTCCTTCGCGACGTGAACGTGGACCGGCTCTTGAGGCGATCCCTCATCCGAATAGAAGAAGAACCTGAAGCCGCGCTCTCGAAACACTTCTGGCATGACGCGTCAATTGTACTTTCGACGATCAGAGTCTCGCTCTGAGCCCTCGGATCGCTCCCCAAAAGTCGCTATTGCGGCTGAAATCTTGCGACCTGGCGCGGATTGAAGGGGTTGGCGCAAACGGTGTTTTCCGGGACTCATCCTGCTTGTCTGGATGGAGATCGGTGCGCGGCTGAAGAAGATCGGGGCGGGCCGGCCCGTGGCTTAGGAGACTCTGCACAAGCATCTGCTGTGCAGGCGGAATCTCCTCAGGGGTTGAGGCACCCGTGATTTTGAGTATTTGCGGCGTTGATCGCCTCTGGCGGCTGGGAAGCCGCCAGCACAGCCGGTCGGGAGACCGGCGCTACACTTTGCGGATCAGGGCCAAACAGAATGTGGAGAACTTGGAATTTGGGGTGAAGTGGGCGAAAAGCGTCCCGCAGGGGCTAAAGCCCTGTTGATTTTGCGGCACTTACGGCACGACTGAAGTCGTGCCCTGACGCAATGCTGGCTGATTTTGGAGTTTTTCCGCAACCTCTGAAGCCGTGCCCTGACGCAATGCTGGCTGATCTTGGAGTTTTTCCGCAACCTCTGAAGCCGTGCTCTGACGCAATGCTGGCTGATTTTGGAGTTTTTCCGCAGCCTCTGAAGCCGTGCCCTGACGCTTCTTGCAATCCCAATAGAATTTTGCAATAGGCTCATTTAACTGCTGTTTTTAGGTTCAGTGGCGGAAGTGGCGGATGCCGGTGAAGACCATGGCCATGCCTAGCTTGTCGGCGGCGGCGATGACTTCCTGGTCTTTGACGGAGCCTCCGGGCTGGATGACGGCTGTGGCTCCGGCGGCGGCTACAGCTTCAAGACCGTCGGGGAACGGGAAGAAGGCGTCAGAGGCGGCGACACAGCCCGCGAGGGGGAGCGCGGCCTTCATGGCTCCGAAGCGGGCGGCATCGACGCGGCTCATTTGGCCTGCGCCGACGCCGATGGTCTGGCCGTCTTTGGCGTAGACGATGGCGTTGGACTTAACGTGCTTGCAGACGCGCCAGGCGAAGAGGAGGCTGCGCAGCTCCTCGGCCGTGGGCGGACGCCAGGTGACGACCTTCAACTCGCTTTCGTTGACGCGGCCGGTGTCAGCATCTTGCAAGAGCAGGCCGCCGGAGACGTGCTTGACGACCGGGCGCGGCGGGGCGGAGTGGACCTGGACGAGGCGGAGATTCTTTTTGGCGGCGAAGCGCTCGCGGGCCTCGGGGGTGAAGGCCGGGGCGGCGATGGCTTCGACAAAGAGCTTGGCGATTTCGGTGGCGGCTTCGGCATCCACGGGGTGGTTGATGCCAATGACGCCGCCAAAGGCTGAGACGGGGTCGCAGGCGAGGGCCTTCTGGTAGGCCTCCAGGATGGTTGCGCCGGTGGCCGCTCCGCAGGGGTTGGTGTGCTTGACGATGGCTACGGCGGGCTGACCGAGTTCGCCTTCGAGCTCCTGCGCCAGCTCCCAACAGGCGTCGAGATCGACGAGGTTGTTGAAGCTGAGTTCCTTGCCTTGGAGCTGGGTTGCGCCGGCGACGCCCAAGCCGGCGCCATCAGAGTAGAGGGCGGCGCGCTGGTGCGGGTTTTCGCCATAGCGCAGCGACTGGGCGAGCGGGAGGTTGATGCGGAGGGTTGTGGGCAGGCTGTGCACCTGCGGTGCGGCAGACGCTGAAGGCTCCGGGGCTTCAGCGATAAGGTCGAGGGTATTGGCGATGGCCGTATCGTAGGCGGCGGTGGTGGCGAAGGCCTGGCGGGCGAGACGCCAGCGGGTCTCACGGCTGAGTGCTGCGCCGCCGCCGGGGGCGGTTTTCATTTCTTCTATCAATGCCGGATAATCCGCCACGTGGGTGACGATGGCTACATCTTCAAAATTTTTGGCGGCGGAACGGACCATGGACGGGCCGCCGATGTCGATGTTTTCGATGAGGTGGCCGAAGGCCACGCCGGGCTGGGCAGCGGTCTTCTCAAAGGCGTAGAGGTTGACCACCACCATGTCGATGGGCTCGATGCCATGGGCGGCCACGGCGGCCTCGTGCTGCTTGTTGCCGCGAATGTAGAGCAGCCCGCCGTGGACGCGCGGATGCAGCGTTTTGACGCGGCCGTCGAGCATCTCAGGGAAGCCGGTGAGGTCGCCGATGTCTTTGACGGCCAGGCCGGCCTCGCGGAGCGCACGCGCGGTGCCGCCGGTGGAGACCAGTTCCACGCCATAGCCGGCCAGCGCCTGGGCAAACTCCACCAGGCCGGTCTTGTCAGTAACGCTCAGCAGCGCCCGCCTAATTTGCTTTTCACCGCTCACTGTTTTTGCTCCTTTTCGGGTCTCTGCAATCCATGTTCAGGCCCCAGGGCGCGGGCAATGAACAAACGCCAAATTCCAGACTACATCGTAGTTTTGGCCCTGCATCTCATATTGGCCATTTGGGGTTTAGGAACGAACAGACCGCAGGGCTGAAGCCCTCTGTTTTGCGGCTCGTTTCGGCACGACTGAAGTCGTGCCCTGTTACAAAGCGGATTTGCAGGCGGTTTAGCTTCATCCCTCACCTACGGAGTTTCTGAAAATGCATTAAAGTGAAGTTATGGGAAGTTATCCCCCCCCTCTTCCACCTCGCGGACAAGAACCCGTCCACAGGAGACACGGCCTCGACCCGGAGATTCTTCCTCCCGGCACCGGTTATATCCCAGCGCCGCAACCCGTTCGCCGCAGGCGGCCCGGCTGGGCGTCGGCTCCGGCTACATATTTGCTGCTGGGCATTAACTGCGCGGTCTTTTTGGCCATGGCGACGCACGGCGTCGGCCTGGGCACGCCCACCACCAGCCAACTCATGTATTGGGGCGCGGATAACGCCGGTTCGGTGCTGGCCCAGGGGCAGTGGGTCCGCATTGTGACCGCCATGTTTGTGCATGTCGGCCCTCTCCATCTGGTTACGAATATGTGGTGCCTGTGGAACCTGGGCCTGCTGGCTGAGCCACTGCTGGGCTCGACGGGGGTTCTGGCGGTCTACATTCTGACTGGCGCGGCCGGCAACCTTTTGTCGACCATGATCAACTGGCTCTGGCTTCCGAATTACCAGGACTGGATCAAGTATCACGATCTGGGCGCGTTTCCTGCCGGAGCGGGAGCCTCGGGCGCAGTCTTCGGCATCGCCGCAGCGCTGATCGTTTTGCTCAAGTCGAATCGGCTGCCGGTGCCCCCGTCGGAGCTGAAAAAGCTGCGCAGGTCGGTGTTCTACTTTGCCGCGCTCAACCTGATCCTTGGCGCTTCCATCAGCATTGGCACATGGGTGGAGCATTACGGGCTGAGTATCGACAATTGGGCGCACCTGGGCGGCTTCAGCTGCGGACTGCTTTTTGCCGCTCCGCTGGTGCCGCGGCTTGGCTCGCCCCGGTCCGTCTTTCAGGAGCGGCTACGCATCGCCATCGCGATGGTTGTGATCATCCTCGTGCTGTTCGGCTTCTACTTGACCAAGCTGCCGGGCTGAGAATGCAGGCCTGATCTCGTTGTCTCTTACAATCGGAGATGTGCCGCACACTCTGGCCAATCCGCTGCTCCGAGAGCGCGCCGCAATCCGCAAAGATGCAGCAAAGCAGTCGTGGGACGCGCCTGCCCCGCTGCGCCTGTGGCACCTGGCCAGCCTCGATGCCCCCACCGTCGCCGTGGTGTGGGCGCTGGGATTTGCCTGGGCGGCGGACGTCCGCCTGCCGGTGTGGATTCCCATTCTGCTGGCGCTGGCAGCATGGACCGTCTATATCGCAGACCGGCTTCTGGACGCCCACTTCAGCCTGAGAACCGGCGAAACCCATCGCCTGCGCCTGCGTCACCACTTCCATTGGCGTCATCGCCGGATTCTTATCCCTCTGGCCATTGCGGCCACCCTTGCCGCCGCGTGGATCGTCCTCACTCTGATGCCGGCCGCCGCACGAGAACGCGACTCGGTGCTCGCAGCGGCCGCCATGGCCTACTTTACCCGCGTCCATTCGCGCAGCGGGCTGGCTTTTCAGCCCTCAACTCGTTCCCCAGTTGCGTTTCCATTCAAAGAGTTACTGGTTGGCTTTCTGTTCACCGCCGCCTGCGTACTCCCGGCTTGGTCGAGATCTTACGCGGCTTCAGCTCCGTGGCCGTTGCTCGCGCCTGCTGTATTTTTCGCCTTGCTGGCCTGGCTCAATTGCCACGCCATCGAGACGTGGGAATCCGCTCCGGCATCGGCCTGCAGGCAGAGCGTGTTTCTCCGCGGCTGCCTGCTCGCGCTTATCGGCTTCGCAATGGCAGCCGTCGTGTTTCACATCCAGCCTCGAATCAATGCGCTGCTAACCGCCGGCGCGCTCAGCGCCCTTCTGTTGGCATTGCTCGACCGGATGCGGAACCTCCTCACCCCTCTCGCCTTGCGCGTGGCCGCCGATCTGGTGTTGCTCACTCCGGTCTTCCTCGTCGCGCTCGCCCCATCGCACAGATGAACTCGCCTCCAAACTTCAACCACCTCGCCGGTGTCTACCGATGGATGGAACTGGTCAGTTTTGGCCCATGGCTTTGGTGGTGCCGATGCGCGTTCCTTCCTGAAATCGCCGCGTGCCGGAGCGCTCTCGTCCTGGGGGACGGCGACGGCCGTTTCACGGCCCGGCTGCTCGCCGCAAATCCGTCAGTCCGGATTGACGCCGTGGATGCCAGCCCGGCCATGCTCCGCGCCCTCGTCCGCCGCGCAGGCTCCCATGCTGGCCGAGTTCGAACACACGCGGCAGATGCCCGCCAGCTAAACCTCGCGACCCTCGCCGAAAATCCGCCCTATGACCTGATCGTCTCGCATTTCTTTCTGGACTGTTTGACCACAGAGGAGGTTCACACTCTGGCATCAAGACTGCGTCCGATTATCACCGCCGATGCGTTGTGGGTGGTCTCGGAGTTCTCGATTCCGCCGACGCGGTTTGGCCGCCTGATCGCCCGCCCCCTGGTCTCATGCCTTTATCTGGCTTTTGGCCGGCTCACTGGGCTCGTCGCTTGTACCCTGCCGGATCATGGGTCTGCTATGAGCGCGGCTGGCTTTACTCTGCGAGAGCGCCGCAAGTGGCTCGGCGGCCTGCTCATCAGCGAACTTTGGTCGGCAGAAGCCGTTCTCTCCTCCGCTATGGTTGAAAAATCGTTTGATTCCTATTGAATTGTTAACATTGTGTTAATATTGATCTTCAAGGAGTGGAAAGACCCGCAAACAACTTCCCGCCGGATTTATCTCTATGAACCTCTATCTCATGCGCCACGCCAATGCCGGACTCGCTCGCGATAATCCCGCTCTCGACGCCAAGCGGGCTCTCATCAAGGAGGGCAAGGAGCAGTGCATGTTGATGGCGCGCGTCCTGAGCGCCCTCAAGGTGCAGGTGGATGTCGTCGTTTCCAGCCCTCTGAAGCGCGCTTTGCAGACGGCGCAGTTTGTTGGCACGGAGTTAGGTTACGAGGCCAAAGTCGAAATCAGCCCGGCTCTTGCGCCCGATGCCGAATACGCCGGCTTCCAGGAACTGCTGGCCAAGTATGCCGACCGCGAAGGCGTGCTGATGGTGGGCCATAACCCCAACGTCTTCCAGTTTCTCGGCCGTCTGATCACCGGCAACGGCGGAGCGGCTATCCGCATGAGGAAGGGCTCGGTGGCCCGCGTCGACCTGGACCGGCATCCGCCTCTCTTGCAGTGGTTGATCGATCCCCGCATGGCGCGCTCTATTTACTTGAGCGTGGCAAAGAGCTCCCGCCCAAAGACCTCGCGGAAGTAGTCAGCCTCCTTGCGCAAGCTCCATAGCTCCAGTTCCGCGCCCGTCCGCCCCGGTTCCACCTCGAGGTAAACCCGCTTCGGATAGAGCTTTACAGCCACTCGCAATACATCGGAGGCGCGGTCCTGATTGAGCGCCTCAGCCAGACGAAGCAGGACCACGGCGCAATGCACGTGCTTGTGCTCTTCGGCGGGGATATTGCGCATCGCCCGGTCTCCCGGCTGTGGGCGGCTCTTGCCCAGGTAGCGCGCAATCGCCGAGACGATCGTCCGCTGCAATTGTGTGTAGCCGTAAATCTCCGAACTGGAAATGATGTACTGCGTATGCCTGTGATGGCCCTGATGGTTCAGGAACTTGCCGGTTTCGCGCAGCATGGCCGCCGCTGACAGCCAGCTCTCGTACTCCGCCGGCAATTGGTGCAGCGCTTTCAGTTCCCTGAACAATTGCAAAGCGTGGGCGCGGACCGGCTCCGCCCGCTTGGGATCGACCCCATAACGCCGCGCCGTAGCCAGCACGCTCTCCCAGCGTTCCTGCTCAAACTCCCGATGCGCTGTCGCCCGCGCATCCTGCTCGGCCAGCATCTGCGCCAGAATCCCATCCCGCAATCCGAGCGGCGAGTAGCGAAACCCCGGCAAACCGAAGCTCGACAGCAGCTCGGCAAACACTTCCGCTCCGGCCACAATGATCTCCGCCCGCCGCAGTCCAATCCCAGGCACTGCTTCCCGCTCGGGCAGCGTCATCTTCGCGAGCTTGGCCGCCAGCTTACGCACCTCGCGCGTCGGTGCCAGCCCCACTGCGGCCTGACGCGAGCCGGCAGCCAGGGCCTGAGACGGCCTTCCGATCGCCTTTCCGGCCGGCTTTTCAGCGCCTTTGCTCCCCTTGCCGTTCGCGGTCTTCTCTTTGCCGGCGCAAGCCTCGCTCAGCGCCGCCGCCGTGCCCGAGGTGCCGATCGCCAGCGACACGCCCACCGGCTGAATCTTCTTGTGCGCACGCCGCAGTTCGCGGCCGATCCACTGCCGCATCCGCGCCAAACCCTCCGGCGGCGGCGGGTCGGCCTGTAAAAACTTCTCAGTCAGCCGCACCGCTCCAAGAGGAACGCTGATCGTCTCCTTGATCCGCTTGTGCTCGGAGAGTGTTATTTCGCAGCTTCCCCCGCCCAGATCCACCAGCAAGACCTTGCCGGCCAGGCCGGGCTCTGAGCCCACAGCTCCGCCAGCCATTACACCGAGATGAATCAGCCGCCCTTCCTCCAGCCCGGAGATGATCTCCAGGGTCCATCCCGTCTCCGCTTTCACCCAGGCCTGAAACGCCGCCGCATTGCGGGCATCCCGCATTGCCGCCGTGGCCACTACACGAATCCGGTCCACGCCATGCGTCTGCACGGCCCTCTGAAACCGCTTCAGAGCCCGCAGCGTCGCCACCATCGCCTCCGGAGAAACCAGTCCCGACTCAAAGACGCTGGCGCCGAGCCGCGTCACTTCGCGATCCTCCGCAAGCGTCCTTAACTGGTGCGCAACAACCTTTGCAATCCTCAATCTGCATGAGTTCGAACCGATATCGATAGCGGCAAACGTAGGCATAGTTTTTTTGTGTTGCGCTCCAGGGAATGGAATGGCTCTCTCGGTCAAGATACACGACCTCGCGGAGGGCTGTTGTGAAGACGATGCGAAGAGTGCACAGAGGAGAGCTAGAGCAGCGCGTCCAGAATTTGACGGAGTCAAGCTCGTCAATCCATTTTCTCTTGAACCCCTCCCACCGTATGAGAAGGAAGTTTCCCAGGCTATACGCAATCTATTGCGCACCGAACTGGAAATCCCTCTTAAAATACTGAATTGTATGCAGTTACGTGCTATCTAGATGGCCCTTAAATTGCATTATTTACGTGTAGGCTGCGATAGTCAGTTTATGATTCCATAAGAGGTCGATGCCATGAAGTCTTTGCGTTTGCTCATTTTCCCCGCTGTTTCTCTCATCCTAAGCGCGCTTGCATTCACCGCGTCCGCTCATGCTGACGACATCTCCTGGAACGCCTGGAGCTCCGGAACCGCTGGCAATCCAGGCTCGGCTACCGGCGCAATTCCCGGCGGTCCCACCGTCACCTACTCCGGCCAGATTAGCAGCCTCTTCACCGATTACCCCAGTTGGACCCCAAGCTCCACTTATGTGGGTGGCGCAGTGGGCAATGCGCCGCTCTCAACCGACAACATCATCCAGATGACCGGTGGAACCGGTTTAGCGGAGTCGATCACCTTCTCTTCCCCGATCGTTAACCCTGTTCTCGCCATCTGGAGCCTGGGTTCCGGCGGCAACGTTGCCTCCTTCGATTTCACAGCGACCGAACCGTTCTACGTCGCCGCGGGCGGACCGTCGGCCGAGTACGGCGGCAGTTCGATCGCCCAGGGAGCCGGAGCCTACAGCCAAAACGTCTATGGAGCGGAAGGCAACGGAGTGGTCCAGTTCATTGGCACCTATTCCGAAATCGACTTCACCACACCGGTCTCCGAGAACTGGTACGGATTCACCGTCGGCGAGGATGCAACCCTGACCGATGCAAGCCCTGTCCCAGAACCCGAATCCCTATCGCTCCTCGGCCTTGGCCTCGCCGCGCTACCCTTTCTGCGCACTTCACTCGCACGCCGCCGCCGCGCCTGACGCAATAGTCGCTTGTTCGAGAAGGTTGAGTAACAAAATAAGGGCTGGTCTCGCAATCTCGTGATCGAGAGTTAGGAAATCGGCCCTCTTGCACTGGCTTCCATCGCAAAAGCACGCGGCTCATTGCAAAGCGAGAACGCCGCCGCTGCGCATGGCCTCGATTTCCGCGTAGGTCTCATCGGCTGCGGTCCGCCGGTCAGGGTAGACGCGCGGCTCTCCGAAGTGAACCTCAGCGGTGAAGCCGGACGCGCCCAGAGCCTTCCATAGATGGGGCAGAAACGGCGCGTCTCCGTACCAGCACAGCTCCCTCTCGGGCGATCCGTCGTTGGGTACGTAGCGAATGGCCGCAGCCGTTACCGGCACGCGCGCAGCCACCGCGGGAGTGAAGAACCGGGAGTGAAAGCGCAGCAACTGGCTGCCGTCAGAACTGGTTCCCTCGGGAAAGAACAGCACCGGGACAGTGCCCATTAGCCGCTCGGCAATTTGATCGGTCACCAACTCGGCGCTGGCGCGGCTGGTGCGGTCAACGTAGAGCGTTCCGCCGGCGTTGGACATCCATCCGAAGAAGGGCCAGCGGCGAATCTCGGACTTGGAGACAAAGAAGCAGGGTGTCACCGTGCCGTAGATGAGGATATCGAGATAGCTGAGGTGGTTGGAAACCAGCAAGCCGCGCTCAGGCAGCGGGCCGGTGACCTTGCAGCGAATGCCGAGAGCGGCTATCAATTGCTTGCCGGTGGCCTGACCCCACAGGGCGCGGCGCTCAAGCGTGCGCGGTCCTTTGAGCCGCAGGAGCCAGAAACGGAGAACGCAGAGGGCCAAAATCAATCCCAGCGTCACAGCGCGCCGGAACCGGCGGAGGATCATTGAACCAGCGGGGCCAGAAAGCGGTTGCGCGCCGAGGGCGAGACCAGCTTGAGATCGAGAAAGGTCAGGAAGTCGATTGTACCGAATTCGCGGTCCCAGGCCGGCGGGCCAGCGATGCGCGCGCCAATGGCCAGATAGGTCTTCAGCAGCTTGGGCACCTTGGGCGGCGCCGTGGCTGAGACGGGCGAAGACTTCGGGAATCGATTTGCCTGGCAGGGCGACTGCTGTGTGTTTGCGCCCTCTTGCTCGATGGGGCAGGCATAGGCGGCGGTAGGCACGGTCTCAAACTCCGGCGGAACCCGGTAGTGCTCCAACTGGCGATACATCCGCCAGCCCTCGGCCGGATCTTGGGAGTTTAACGACGAGCAACCGATCAGGTAGCGCAGCCCCATATTGGTAGCATACTGCGCGATCCCCCTCCACAGCAGCGTGAGCACCTCGGGCGTGCGATGTTCGCGGTCGATGGAAGCGCGGCCCAACTCGAGAATTCCATGACGCAGCGGCTCATAAGCGGCAAAACTGAACTCCTGCTCGGAGTAGTAGCCCAGATTGCGCGCGGCGCTGACGCCGGACTGCATCCGGTAGGTTCCCACAATCCGGCGCGCCGGATTGTTCTCGGTCTTGTCCTCAACCAACAGGTGCTCGCAGAAAAGGTCGAACTGGTCGGTATCCAATCCTGTCCGATAAGAGCTCTCGAGCCCCTCGCCCAGCTCGATATTGAAGACTTTGAAGCGCAGCCGGCAGGCAGCTTCGCGATCTTCGACTGTCTCGGCAAGCCGCAGCCGGTAGCGGCCCACCTCCGCACGAATGCGCGGCTTGGACGGAGCCGTCTGTATGGATGGTACAAATGTGGTGAGGGAGAGGTCCGCCAGTGGGGTGGAACCAAGAGCCAGCTCCAACGGTAGTTCATGCCGCCCGTGCGAGATCACAGCACAAGTATCAGACCAAAACTGTGAAAGGACTGTCAAACAGGTGCGAATACCGCGCGAATATTTTCTTCGACCTTTAACTCGGCAGTCATAAATACTCTCCTGCCTCGATGGCGGCCAAGAATGAACATGGCCGCAAAAAAACGAACGGCCGGGAGTGCCGCTGCCGCTTGGCAGTTGCGCCCCGGCCGTTCGAGGAGGACCCACATGCTCGCTTCTTGCCCTATTTCCAATGTTGCACAAAGGGGAATAATGATCTGCAAAAACGGAATCTGATTCGGAGAATTATTCGGCACGCGCGGGAAGATGCTGACGGAAAGCCTGAGTGAGACGCGGGCTGCCGGTCTGCTCGACAGCCTGCGCCACGCGGGCGCGCAGCTCGGCCGAGGGCGCGATGCGTCCGATGGCTTCAATGGCGATAGGCGCCTCGCGCGCTTCCCGCGCAATTATGGCGAAGAGAAAATCGAAGGCCTCGGGCAGGCGTGTGAGCGCGATGGCGCTGAGCAGGACCGAGCCAAACCAGTCATCGGCGCCCACGCCGTGGCGCGCGATGAGCACTGCCAGCGCTTCTTGTGTACGCGTGTCGGCCAGCGCGAATGCGGCTTCGGCGGCCAGGTCGCCGCCGTCTTCGAGAGCTGCCGCAACCAGCGGAATGGCGCGAGCGCCCTCCAATGAAAGCAATGCAGAGTAGACCGCGCCTAACACTTCCGGTTCGTCTTTGCCCAGTAGCGCGCGCAGGCGCAGAATGAGCGTCGCGCTCACGCCGCCCACCTGCGCAATGGCCCGCGCCGCCTCCATGCGCACGGTCTTGTCGGTGTCTGTGAGTGGCTCCAGCAGCGCCATCAGCAGATCGGCGTCGGAGATGCCGGGGCAATCGACCAGCGCGTGAGCACAGGTGGCGCGAAGAGTTCCGGCTGTATCCACTTGCGGACCCCAGCTCGCCTCCATCTGGTGATGTCTCATGCCGCGCAGGTAGGCGTCCTTGCTTCGATGCTCCAGCTTGACCAGCGTTTTGGCCAGCGCTTCCTTCGCCCAGCATTTCGGATCGGTCTTGGCCGCATCGAGGAAGAATCGGTCGTAGGCGGCGAGGACATCCGGCAGCAACGCGATAAGCTCCGCATCGGCAACCAGCTTTGCGGCCTTGGAAACGATGAAGTTGTTGCGATGGGCGAGCGTCTTGCACAGATGCTCGATTGCGGCGGGATCCAGGCTAGCGCCTGCCTTCATTGCTTCGCCGAGGGCTTCCAGTTCCGCAAGCTCCTTGTCGAAATTGCGAGAGGATGATGCGGACGAGGAGGCGCGGCTTGAGGGCTTGGGTGACATGGGCTGATGCCGGGCGCCCCACCCTCGCCGCGTCTTTGCTTTTGCGGCTTGGGTGGGATATTACGATGCCTACTGTTCAGAACCTACGAGAATGCCCTAGTTCTGATCGTCTCGCCGGTGCAAGGTGGGCGGGCCGTCGTCGCCGCTCGTCGAACTGGTCGTGCTCGATGGACTGGAAGAACCCGTCGGGTCGCCGGTGCTGGTGCCGGCGCGGCGCAGCGAAGGCTTCGGCCCGCCCTTGGTGTCGGTCAGGCGGCGCTTGTTTTCAATCCGGGCCAGCCGCGCCTTGATGTCGTCGAACTCCGAGGTGGTCACCGTGTATTGATCGCGTGCCGGCAGAATGCGGGCAATCTCCTCCTGCGAGTGCAGGATGCGCTCCGGTGTCTGCGGATGGTCGGCAAAGGCCTTTTCCACCATGCCCGGCTTGCGCTTCTCCAGCGCTTGAATCTTCTCAAAGAAGCTGATGAAGGCTTGCGGGTCGTATCCCGCCTTGTACATGTATTGCACGCCCAAGTAGTCGGCCTGCGCCTCGAAATCGCGGGAGAACTTGAGGAAGGTCATCGGGATGGCCAGTTGCGCGCCCTCGTAGATGCCGTAGCCTGTCCACCCGCCAACCAGAATCATCACCGGCACCATGCCGATCTGCGCGTAGTTCATGCGCGTCATCTCGCGGACCGCATGGTGAGCGCAGACGTGGGCGGTTTCATGGGCCATCACCCCGGCCAGTTCCGCCTCTTCGTCGGCGTTCAAAATCAAACCGGAGTTGACGTAGAAGAAGCCGCCGGGCAGCGCCATGGCGTTTATCACGTCCGAATCGATGATCTTGATGGTGAACGGAACCTTGCAATCGGAGTTCTTCACGATATTCTGGCCGACGCGGTTTACGTATTCGAGAACGACCGGATCGGTAATGAACTTGGTGCTCTTCTCGATCTCCATGGCGTAAGACTTGCCCATTTTGATTTCATAGTCGGTCGAGTACCAGTTGCCCATGCCGCGGCCGCCAATGTCGCGATTTCCAACCGCGCTCACGTCTTCGATGCTGCCCGCCTTCACGTTGACCTTCTGGCTGCCAGGTTCGATCACCTTATCGGGGTTGACATTGGTAGCCGCAGTATCGCCGCCTACGGGAGTCGTTCCCGGCGCCGGCTGCTTGCCAGGCGTCAAGGGCGGAGTGTCGCCTCCAACGGGGGTGGTTCCGGGAGCCGGCTGCGCCGTGGGTGCGCCGGTTGGCGCCGGCGCGGTCTGCGCGGGGCTCACTGGAACTGCGTTCGATTGACCGGCGCTGGCCGACGGCATATTCGCGGGGGCTGCGGAAGCATCGTCGCCGCCAGCGGGAGACGGACTGGGCGCGGGCTGGGCGGCGGGAGCGCTGGATGGAGAAGATTTGGATGGAGTAGTGGGAGTAGACGCCTGGGGAGTGGACTGCGCCCAAACGGTAGTGACCAGCGCAAAAACCAGCCCAGCCAGCAGAAATGCCCTCGAGCTCTTGAAATCGGCTTTCATGACCTCGCCTCCAGCGCAAAAGCGGTCCGTCGGGGATTCGCCGCTTCGCTCGATTATTTAGACGTTAGTATCAGGCTTTTCGACAACAATCGGGAAGATAATTCCGTAGGACAGCCTACTTACCTTCTTTTACATCAGTTCCTGGGCATCTGAGCTGACCGTCGGCGAAAAGCTTCGCGTTCAATTGGCGAATGAATCAAGAATATGTTAAGCTAGATTAAGCTGGATGAAACTGCGGAGAAACAATGGAACAAATCGGAGCATTCGAGGCCAAGAACACATTCGGCGCGCTCCTCGACCGTGCCGAGGCGGGCGAGCAAATCGTCATTACCCGTCACGGAAGACCCATCGCCAGACTGGTTCCCGAACGCGGCATAGATGTGGCCAAAGCGCAAGCAGCCGCTGATCGGATTCGCCAGCGGGCCCTGGCTCGGAAAACCGGTCCCTTCAACTGGGAAGAATGGAAGACATATCGCGATGAGGGTCGCAAATGAGTCTTGTCCTGGATAGCTCAGCCACTCTGGCATGGCTTTACCCGGATGAAACGACTGACGCTATCATCGAAGTCTTTGATCGGGTCATACACACTGGGGCATTCGCGCCTGACCTCTGGCGGATTGAGGTTGCCAATAGCCTCACCGTCGCTGTCAGGCGATCCCGCATCACCGCGATGGAGCGGTCCGATTCCCTGTCCGATCTCGCTGACTTGAACATCAGCACCGACGACGAGACGGGAAAGCACATCTGGTCTGGGACACTGATTCTGGCCGATCTTCATCGCCTGACCGTCTACGACGCCATCTATTTGGAACTGGCCTTACGCCTTTCGCTCCCGCTCGCCACACTAGACGAGGATCTGCGCAAGGCCGCGTTCAGTGAAAACATTTCTTTGCTGGGGAAATAGTTCCCCGGAGCAATCGGCATAGGGGGGAGAGTCGCCTCTCCTCCCCTGCCACACCACCGGACATGCGGGTCCGCATCCGGCGGTTCGGACGGATTGAGCTAAGGACCGGTGAACAACCTTGGAACTCCAAGCG
>Ga0182016_10001364_pt1 | contig 29782 bp, 25 predicted proteins | sample 712S2MmetaG_FD_120491 | JGI IMG/M metagenome (GOLD analysis project Ga0182016, IMG submission 120491) | Permafrost microbial communities from Stordalen Mire, Sweden - 712S2M metaG | ecosystem: Environmental > Terrestrial > Soil > Wetlands > Permafrost | place: Sweden: Stordalen | collected...
ACGGGGCAGCACTGGTGGCTGGTGCCGGTTGTTGTCCTGCTTCCCGATCTGGCGATGACGGGCTACGTGGGCGGAACACGAATCGGGGCCTTCCTCTACAACCTGGCCCATGCCACTCCCGTGCCCGCGATGGTGATTGGTCTGGGCTGGTGGCAGCACCGACCACTCGTACTCGGGTTGGGACTCGTCTGGCTTGCTCACATTGGGCTCGACCGCCTGATGGGGTACGGACTCAAGTACGACGACCACTTTCAGCACACCCACCTCGGCATACTCGGCGGGGACAGAAGAACGTCGATCGGCTGACCAGCCGCGGTGGATGGTAGTCTGTATTCGTGGTGCCACGAACAGCGAACGGTCGGGGCCTGAATGAGGCTCTCGAGCAGGCGGGCATCTCCCCTGTTCGGGTGGCGGACGACCGTGTCGAGATCGCCGGCGTGCCCTTCGCCGTCAACGAACTGAAGGCGGTGCGCGAAAGCGATGCTCGCCTCCTTGCTCACCAACATGAGGGAGACGGTGGAGCAGCGACGATCATCGTCGCTGACCGGATTTCAACGGCGGCGAGAGAAGAGCTGAGTCGGGCCGGCCTGGCGTGGTTCGACCGAAGGGGGCACCTCTGGGTCAGGACGCCCGGCCTCTTCGTCAATGCCGAAGTGTCCTCGGGGTCGGTGGTGCCGTCCCGAAGGGTCGTCAGCGTGTTCAGGGGCACAGGTCTTGATGTGGCCCTGGCACTGCTTGTGCATCCCGGTGAGCCCCAGGGTGTGCATGCCGTTGCCCGGCAGATCGATCGGTCCCCGGGCCGGGTGTCGGAGATCCTGTCCGAGCTCCGGAGCCAGGGATTGGTGGGTTCGGACAACCGGCCGTTCGTGCCCGAGTTGTTCTGGGCTGTCGCCGAGGAGTGGAAGCCCCGCTGGCATCCGATGCCTCTAGCTCCGCCGCCCGAGCCACCTGAGCGATTTCGACTGGGCGGGACCCTCGGTGCCGTCTCCCTCGGTGCACCGCTAGCCGCCGGACCGGCAGGAGGGTGGCCCAGGCTTTATGTGGCCGACGACACTGACCTGGCTACAGTGGTCGGTGCCTACGGCGCTGCCTCCGGTTGGACGGGATCAGAGATCGCGGTGTGTCCGTCCCGGTATGGCTTCACCTTGCCGTCCTCGGCGAATCGGGACGGCTTCCTCGTGGCCAACGGCCTGATCATCGCTCTCGACCTCGCTCAGGATCGGGCTCGTGGTCGCGAGATCCTCGAAGGCTGGGATCCTCAGGAGACTGCCCGTGTCTGGTGAACTCCGCCTAGCGAACTCCGGGGTGGCACCGTTGGTGACATCACTGGCCGCCTTGGCCGAGGCGGTCCCGATCGGAGAGTTCGCCGTGATCGGCGGTCTGGCCGTTCTCGCCCGACTCCAGGGCGCTCATCGGGTGACCTACGACCTCGACACCGTCGCCACACAGCATGGTGACGAGCTGACCGCTGTTGAGACTGTCATCGGCACCGAGGGCGTCGACGGGCTCCTGCTGGGCACGAAGATCGACTGCATTGCCGTCGGAGACGTTCCGGCGAGTGACATTTCACCAGACCTCCTGCCGGAGGAGGAGGCGGACCGCATCTTCGTATTGGCCCATCGTTGGGCCCTCGACACAGCCGAGGACCTCACGCTCATCGCTGAAGAAGACGGAGAGGTGGTGGCCGAGGTTCGGTGCCGAATCGCCAGCCCGGCAAGCCTGGTGGCCATGAAGCTCCAGTCCGCTCCGAAACGCCGTGCCGCGCGAGCGGAGAAAGCCGGAGGTGACTACCTCGACCTGTTCCGTCTGACCTCGCACCCCGATATGACCCGATCCATCGCCGAGGCCTTGCGCCAGGCTCCCCACGACCTCGGATCCTGGTGTCAACAGGAGATCAGACGGTGCATGGTCGATGAAGCGGACCGGACCGTAGGGACCATTGTCCGATCCGGGGTGGGAGAAGCCAATACTCCGAGTGTGGATCAAATGCATCGCACGGGGCAGTCGCTTGGAGACTTGCTACGGGGGGAGAATTGAGCGATTCCGAACCTTCTGACTCAACCTTCTGAATTGGTCTTTCAAGGGGTGCAACAGTGGTCAAAACCTTCTGATTCGCCTTCCTGCACAGTACGGGACCGGACAGGACTCCAGCTCAGAGGTGGATCAGCACCGAGGCGGAAGGTCCCACCGGACCGGGGCGGCTGCGCAAGCCGGCACCCGAAGATACCACCAAATGGTAGTATGAGATGTATGGCAAGAGAGAAGGCAACCATTACGTTGGACCGCGGCAAGGCCGCTGCCGCTCGGGCTCTGCTCGGTGTCGGCTCCACCTCGGAGGCCATCGACGTAGCGTTGGACCAGCTCATCCGCGCCGAGCGCCTCCGGGCCGACATCGCGGCATACCGACGTACGCCATCGACGCAGGACGAGGCGGCGTTGGCATCGTTCGGCGACACCGGTGGCCTCGGCGACGACACCGACTGGGAATCCCTGTACGCCGACGACCCTTCGTGACCGCCGCCGTTCGTCGGGGCGAGGTCTGGCTCGCTGATCTGGACAAGCCCCGTCCCGTCATCGTTCTCACCCGAGACCCTCTGGGACGGCTCCTCCACTCGGTAGTCATCGCTCCCGTCACCTCGACCATCCGCGGTCTGTCCACCGAGGTGCCGCTCGGACGCGATGACGGGATCCGACACCCGTCAGTCGCGAACCTCGACAACGTCCAGCTGCTCTCCCGAGATCGCTTCCGTAAGCGCATCGGACGGGCGCAGCCCGCCACCATGACGGCGTTGTGCACCGCCCTGTCGGTGGCGGTGGACTGCGAAGTCTCCGGCCGGTCGTAGGGCGTCCCGAGGTCGATGTCCTGTCGTGTCCAGGGTCAGCGGACGCGGTGGCGAGCCGCCGATCCCGAAGTTGGGCACGTCCGACGCCGCGGTTACCGGCTCACGGAGCCTGACCCCAGGGCCTCGGCGGGGCACGGCTGCTAGCGTTCTCTCCCTGCAAGGCCGACGAGAGAACAGTGGATCGTGGGAGGCGGGCCGGCGGTGATGGAGCTCGTGTGCGTGCTCGGCGACGTGCGGGCGATCGGCCCCGACGGTGGCATCGTCGAGGTCCCCGGCGCCAGCCAACGGCGACTCCTCGGATTGCTCGCCCTGCACACGACAGAGCGGCTGCGCACCGAGTGGCTGGCCGACGTGCTCGACATCTCCCCGGGGTCGCTCCGGAGATCGGTGTCACGGCTGCGTGCGGTGCTCGGTCCGGAGACCCTGGTGACAGCGCCCACGGGCTACGTACTCACCTGTCCCGTCGACACGGTGCTCTTCTGCGACGAAGTGGCGAGGGCGGCTGGTGCGGCCGACCGCAGCGCGGCCCTCGAGCGGGCCATCGGCCTCTGGGGTGGGGCCGCCCTCGAGGAATTCGAAGGTGAGGACTGGGCCCGCGGCGAGGTCGCCCGGCTGACGGAGATCCACGGTGCCGCCGTCGACGACCTCGCCGAAGAGCTCATCTCGGCCCGGCGTCCGACAGATGCGATCGCCCGGCTCGAGCGCCAGATCGCCCGGTATCCCTACCGGGACCGGTCCCAGGGTCTCCTGATCCGGGCCCTCGCCCTCGCCGGCCGACAGGCGGACGCGCTCCGGGTGTTCCAGACGTACCACTCGGCCCTCGCCGACGGCCTCGGCACCGAACCGTCCCCCGAGGTCGTGCGGATCGAGCGGAGGGTGGCGACGGGATGGGACGGTGTCAGTTCGGCGTCCGTCACGAACGAGACCCGGGGTGCGGGCCGAATCCCGCTCCCCGGGTCGCTCACCCGGAACGACCCCTTCGTGGGTCGAACCTCCGAACGCGGGGTGCTGCGCACCGAGTTGGCGTCGGTGGCCACGACCGGCCTGCGCTCCGTCGTCGTCACCGGTGAGTCGGGCATGGGGAAGACGATGCTGCTCGCCGACCTGGCGCGGTCCGCCGAGCGGACGGACGTCACCGTCCTCTACGGCGCCTCGGACGAGACGGGGGTGTCCCTCGAACCCTTCCGGACGATCCTCAGCACGTGCGTCGAGCACGTCGACATCGAACTGTTGGGTGAGCACGTGGCCCGATGCGGGGGCGAGCTCGCCAGGCTGTGCCCGCGGCTCGCCACCCGCGTACCGACGGCACCCCCGCCGACCGACTCAGACGACCCGACCGAACGGTTCCTCACCTTCGAAGCGGTGGCGGACCTCTTCACCCGGATCGCCGCCCGCGGCCGCCTCGTGCTCATGCTCGACGACCTCCAGTGGACCGAGCCCACCGCACTCCTGCTCCTCCGCCACCTGACGCGTTCCCTGGCCGCCGCCCCGGTGCTCCTGGTGATCGGCCGGCGCGAGCCGGGTGAGCCGGCCTCCGACGAGCTCCGTGGTGCGCTCGCCGAGCTGGAGCGGGGCCGGGCGCGTCGGCTCCCGCTCCCCGCCTTCGGCGCCGACGAGATCGCCGCCCTGGTCGCGGACCTGCTCCCGGCGACTCCCGACGCGGCCCGGGAGCAGATCACGGCCCAGGTGCGCCAGGAGACAGCCGGCAATCCGCTGTACGCCACCGAGGTCATCAGGCACTGGCGCGAGCGCGGCGGTCCAGATGACATCCGGACGATTCCGCCGAGCCTCCGCGAGGTGCTTTGGAGCCGGATCCAGGCACTCGGCGACGAGACCGCGGACGTGTTGGCCACCGCGTCCGTGCTCGGATCCGAGTTCCACGAGGACCTGCTCACGGAGATGATCGACGTTCCGGAGGCCCGGGTCCGCCGGGCGATCGACAGGGCGGTGTCAGCCGGTGTGCTGATCAGCCTCCCCTCCGTCCGCCGGATCCTCCGGTTCGCCCACGTGCTGATCGCCAATGCGCTGTACGCCGAGATCGGCGCATCGACCCGGGCCCAACTCCATCGGGAGGCGGTGCGGGTGCTCTCGCAGCAGGTCGGCGAGTCGAGCCCCGACCTGGCGGTACAGCTCGCCCGCCACAGCACGCTGGCGGGTATGGGGCCCGAGGCGATCCACTGGTCGACGGTCGCCGGCGACGACGCCTTCATGCACCTGTCGCCGACCGAGGCGGCCCGGCACTACCGGAGCGCATTCGAAGCGGCGCTCGAGATCGGACTACCGCTGGCCGAACAGGCCGACCTCCTCGTCCGCCTGGGCGAAGCACAACACGTCGCCGGTGACTCCTCGGCCCTCGGCACGCTGGCGCGGGCCGCAGATCTGGCCCTCGCCGCCGGTGACAGCCGGACGCTCTCACGCGCGGCACTGGCGTCGGACCGGGGCTTCATGCGGACGGACGCCGGGGCCCCCGAGCACCTGGCGATCGTGGAGGCGGCCGTCGCCGCCGCCGATCCCTCCGACACGCCGACCTTTGCACGACTGCTCGCCCTGCTCGCCCAGAGCCTCGTCTACACGCCACAGGCGGAGCGCCGGATCGTCACGGCCCATCAGGCGCTGTCCCTGGCGGACGCCGCGGCGGACCCCACGCTGCTCGCCCATGTGGCACCGGCGGCCGTCTCGGCGATCTGGACGCCGGGGAGCGCACCGATGCGCAACGCCGTCGTCGGGCGGGCCCTCACCTCGGCGGCCGCATCGGGAGACCCGCGGCTCGAGTTCGCCGTGCGCATGGTCGCCTACAACGTGGCCGTCGAGTCGGGTGACGCGGCCGTGGCCGCCCATAGCCTGGCCCGGATCCGCGCCACCGCCAGGTCGGTGGGCGAGCCGCGACTCCGGTGGATCGCCGGGCTCTACGACACGTTCGACGCCATGATGGCCGGACACCTCGACGAGGCCGAGACCCTGGCGACGGCCACCCTGGAGCTCGGCACCGACATCGGGGCCCCCGACGCGTTCACGCTGTTCGCGGGCCAGTACTTCGTCATCGGCACCTTCGCCGGACGACACGGGGAACTCCTCCCGCTCGTCGAGCAGGCCGCCCGGGAGAACCCCGGTGTCGCCCCGTTCGAGCTCGCCTACGCGATCATCTGCTCCGTGGTCGGTCCGGAGGAGGAGGCGCGCCGGGTCCTCCGGGATGCCGTCGCCCAGCGGTTCGCGGACCTTCCGGTGGACAACATCTGGATGACCCGGGTGATCGGGTGTGCGGTTCTGGCCATCGAGCTGCACGACGCCGACGCTGCCGCCCTCCTGCTCCCGGTCATCGAGCCCTTCGCCACCGAGGTGGCGTTCAGCGGTCTCACCAGTCAGGGCCCGGTGGGCGCCTACGTGGGCAAGCTGAGCTCACTGCTCGGCCGCCACGAGGAGGCCGAAGTGCACCTGCAGCGGGCCCTGGGCACGGCGACCGCCTTCGGCTGGACCTATCACCGGGCGACCACGCTCCTGGCCCTGAGTCAGGTCCGCTTCCGGGGTCGGGGTGCGCTCGATCCCGAAGCCCGATCGTGGCTGGCGGAGGCCTCGGAACTCTGCCGGCGATTCGGCTTCCGGCGCTGGATACCCCAGATCGACGAGCTCGAGGCGGCCATCGCCCCAGGCTGACGCCCTGCCGCGCATCTGCCGCGCCCCGGAGCGGACGATACCCATGGGCCCGCCCAGGGCGCCCCACGAGCGGAAGGTGCTGTCATGGTGACTGAACTCGGGAAGTACTGCCGGACGCTTCTGGCCGGATCCCTTCTCCTCGGAGGGGTGGCGGCCATCTCCGTGGTCTCGGGATCGATCGCCGCGAGTCCGGCCGCCGCCACCACTCCTATGGCCTGGACCGCCTACGTCGTGAGCAACGCCACCGACTCCGTCATTCCGGTGAACACGGCGACCCACGCCGTGGGCACCCCGATCACCGTCGGATCCGGTCCCTCGGCCATCGCCATCACGCCGGACGGATCCACCGCCTATGTGGCCGACGAGGGGACCACGAACACCGCTCCGGGGTTCGTCACGCCGATCGATCTGTCGACGAACACCCCGGGAGCCCCCATCCCGGTGGGGTCCGGACCCGACGCCATCGCCATCACCCCCAATGGCTCGACCGCCTATGTGGGCAATTACAACGACGACACCGTCACCCCCGTCAGCCTGGTGACGAACTCGGCGGGCACGCCGATTCCGGTCGGGGCGGCCCCGACGTCCATCACCATCACCCCCGACGGCTCCACCGCCTATGTGGGTCGGGCGTTCGATTCCGGTATCCAGTTGAACCTCGCCACCGACTCGGTCGGCTCCGGCGTGTCGCCCAGCGGATTCGCGTCGGCCATCACGCCGAACGGCGCCACGGTGGTCGCCACCAGTCCTCAGTCCAACAATGTGAACTTCTTCAGCACCTCGACCCAGTCTGGAACTACCGAGGCGGCGCTCAATGATCCCGAGGGAGTGGCCATCACCCCCGACGGGTCCACCGCCTACGTCGGCTACAGCCCGTTCACCACCAACAAGGGAGCCCTGCTCGCCATCCCGGTGGCGAACCCGAGTGGCCCGACCAAGTCGATCAACCTGGGTACCAACTCGGCGTTCGCCGTGGCCATCACCCCGGACGGCTCGACCGCCTTCGTTACCGACCTGAGCGGCGGCGACGTGGTCCCGGTCGACCTGGCGTCGGGTACCGCCGGGACCCCGATCCCACTCGGGAGCGAAGGGACCAACCCGTTCGCCATCGCCATCACCCCCGACGAGGCGCCCGTCGCGCGAATGCACGTCACCATCGACGGGGGCCTGACCGACACCTTCGATGCGTCGTCGTCGACGGTGGCCCACGGGTCCATCGCCTCGTACGCGTGGAGTTTCGGCGACGGCTCCACCGCGACCACGACGGTGCCGACGGTCACCCACACCTACGCGAGCGCCAGTCCGGTACCGGTGGCGTCGGTCGCCGAGACGAGCTCGACGGGAACCTCGACCGGCGAGGTGTTCACCGGCCAGACGGCGAGTGCCGCCGGAGGCCCACAGGCCACGGCCGACGTCTCGGTGCTCCTGGACACGGACCAACAGACCACCTATCCGAGCGTGTCGGCCGTGAGCCCGCACATCGGGTCCTCGTACGGACCCGATACGGTGACCATCTCCGGGACGTTCCCTTTGGCCGGGTCGTTGCCGGGCGCACAGACGAACGTCTACGTCGGGGGAGTGGCGGCGACGGACGTCACGTTCGTCAGTGCCACCACGATCACCGCCACCCTGCCCGCTCAGCCGGACGGGGTCTACGACGTCGTCGTGACCATCCGGGCCGGGGGCTACTACTTCGGATCCAGCGCCATCACACCGGCGGACCAGTTCACCTACTCGGCGGTGGGCCAGACGGTCAGCACGGTCTGTGACTCGCCCAGCTGTCCCCTACCCGTCGTGCAGTACGGATCCACGGCGGTGTCGGGAACGGTCGGGTCCGACTGCAACCCGTGCACCTACTCCGCGTTGCTCGCCGAGGGTGTGCCGCCGATCCAGTTGGGGTCCGTGGAGGCCTGTCCGTCGGCGATGGGCTACGAGCAGTCACAGCTCACGGTGAGCGAGAGCGGTGCCACGGTCAACTCCCCACTCACCGTGGCCGACAGTCAGTACTGGGCCGGGGGGCTGAACTGGGGTTCGCCGAACGCGTCCGAAGTCGACGGGATCCTGGTGTGCGCCGATGCCCAGGCCCTTTCGGGCGGAGCCGCCCGACGCGCCCCGGACGCCGGTGGCGACGCGTCCCCCGCCATGGCGCTGGGCCAGGACATCCGACTCAAGAAGTGCGCCAAGAAGGCCGTGGCCCCCTGCGTGCGCCAGGTGGCGGTCAGCGGCCACACCGTGAACACGAACGTGCTCCTTCCGGTGGACGAGTCGATCACGCTGACGGTCGGGCCCGAGCCGCAGACCATCAAGAAGATCTCCCCGAAGAAGGGAGCGGCGCCAGGATCCGAACTGACCATCACGGGGACCAACCTCTTCCAGGTGGGCTCGGTGGTCATCGACGGCGACCCGGTCGGAGCAGGGATCATCGGCGGCCTCCCGGCGTCCATCGTCTCGGAGACGTCCAAGAAGCTGGTGGTGACGGTTCCGGCCGGCGCCAGCACCGGCCCGGTCACCCTCATCGGCGAATCGGGGGAGGTCACCTCCGCGACCGCGGTCAACGTGACCTGAGTCGGGGCAGCGACCGGAATATCCGCCCGACGCGCCTCCCGGACGCTCACCCGTCCTATCGGCCGGAGACTCCGCACGGGTGGCAGCCGCAGTCCGGGCGGACCATCGCCGGTCGCCAACCCCGGAGCGAGCTCACCGTGGCCACGTCGTCCGCCGTCCGTAGCTCGTGGAGGGTGATGACCCGTTCCGTCAGTGTCCCTGACGCGACGAGCCGTCCCCGCTCCACGCCGGGCAGCAGGCCGCAGCCGAGTGGAGGGGTGCACCAGCGTGTGCCGATCCGCACCGCCAGGTTGGCCCGGGTGGTCTCGGTCACCTCCCCCCGATCGTTGACCAGGACGACGTCATCCGCCTGCGGATGGCGGGCGTCGCGCTCGTCGTAGCGGCCACGGTCGGTCGTCTTGTGGAACAGGCCGGCATCCGAGGGGTCGACGGGCACGTGGTCGACGCAGAGCTCGTAGCGACCGGCCCGCTCGATCTCGTCGCCCAGGGGGTGGAGCTCGACGACCACGGTGCCGTCGTCGGCCAACAGCAGCCGGACCCGGGCCGGACCCGACCCGTCGACGGACTCGAGCAGGGTCCGCCGCAGGTCCGCCGGGATCGGGTAGTCGAGATGGGCGGCGGACGCCCGGATGCGGTCGAGGTGGCGGGTGAGATTGCGGATCCCCGCCTCCTCCGATGATCCCGGCGGATCGAATCGCATCGTCTCCAGGAGGGCCGGTGGCGACTGTCCGGGCCCCGGCCGCTCGGTCAGCACCCGGGCCTTGACCAGGAGCTCCTCCCACTCCGCCGCCGCCGTCGAGTCCCAGGTGATGCCCCCGCCCGAGCCGTACTCGGCGACCCCGTGACGCCGGTCGACCACGGCGGTCCGGATGGCCACGGCGAACCGTGCCTCGAGGCCGCCCGGTCCCGAGGCCGGACGTGCGGGGCGGACGAAGCCGACCGCCCCGCAGTAGACGCCCCGCCTGGACGGCTCGAGGGCCGAGATCACCCGCATGGTCGACACCTTCGGTGCGCCGGTGACCGAGGCACAGGGGAAGAGGGCGGAGAAGACGCCGACCAGGTCGGTGCCCGGCGTCACCGTGGCTGTCACGGTGGACGCGAGCTGCCAGACGGTGGGGTGCCGCTCGATGGCGCAGAAGGCCGGGACGCTGACCGTTCCGGGCACGGCGATCCGGCCGAGGTCGTTGCGGACCAGGTCGACCACCATGACGTTCTCGGCCCGTTCCTTCGGCGACGCCAGCAGGTCGCCCGCCACCTCCCGGTCCTCGTCGGGCCAGCGACCCCGGGGCGCGGTGCCCTTCATGGGCCGGACGGTGAGCTGATCGCCGCGGAGGTCGAAGAAGAGCTCCGGCGAGCCGCTGGCCACCACCCAGTCGTCGGTCTCGACGTAGGCGTGCAGACCGCCCGAGTGGCGGGCGACCAGCCGCTGGTAGAGCTGGAACGGATCGTCTTCGGGGAGCCAGGGTCGGCGGAACCGTGTCGTGTAGTTGGTGAGGTACGTATCGCCGGCGGCGATGGCGTCGCGGATGGCCCCGACGGCGGCCCGGTGCTCCGCCGGGTCGATCTCACAGGTCCAGGCGGCCCCGTCGGACGGGCCGGTGGTCCCATCCGGGCGTGTGGCGCCGGAACCGGTCCCTTGCCACCCCGGCGCCGCACCGGGCGGGGCGACCCTGGGGACCGGTGCGACGGAGCGTGTCGTGGCGAAGAGCCCGAACCACGCCAGTGGGAGTCCGGGGCCCGGGGCAGGGATCCCGCCCGGCGCCACGGTGAGCGCCGGATCGAACGCCGGCGCCGCGTCGTAGGCGACGAATCCGGCGGCGGTCCACCCGCGCCGGGTGGCTTCCTCGACGTCGGCGAGCACGCCGGTCACCTCGGCCAGCGTCCTCGCCTCGAGCACGCCCTGCAGGTCGGAGCACTCGGTCGCGTCGACGCCGAGGGCGGTCACCTCGTCGAATCGGCAGCGGACGGGCACGGGCGAGATCCTCGCACGCCGGGTCCGCCCCGTTCACGCCGGGGTCGGGCCCGACACCGTCCCGGCCGGCCGGGCGGGACGGACGGCCCGTCACTACCATCCGGGGGATGTCGACCGGTGTCGATCTGCCCGGCGGGCGGACCGCGGACGTGAGGGATCGAGGATCCCAGGCGGGGGGCCACGGGCGGCCACCGTTCGCCCGCGGTGTCTGGTGGGTGGCCGGGGTGTTCCTGGTGGTGGAGATGGCGGTGAGCGCCCGCTACGGGTTCCACCGGGACGAGCTGTACTTCATCGCCGCCGGACGCCACCCGGCCTTCGGCTACGTCGACCAGCCCCCGATCGCCCCGCTCCTCACCCGCCTGGCGACCGTGCTGTTCGGCACCGCACCGACGGTCGTCCGGGTGCTCCCGGCGCTGGCGGGCGGGGCCGTCGTGGTGGGTACCGGCCTCACCGCCCGGGAACTCGGTGGTGGCCGGTTCGCCCAGCTGCTCGCGGCGGTCGCCATGGCGTGTACGCCGATCCTGCTCGGGTCGGCCCACCTGGCGGGCACCACCGTCTTCGACCTGGTGGCCTGGACGTACACGATCCTGTTCGTCCTGCGCGCCGTCGTGCGCCAGCGACCCCGGGCCTGGCTGGCCGCCGGAGCCGTGGCCGGACTGGGTCTGGAGAACAAGGACCTCGTCCTGCTCCTGGGGGTGGCCCTGGTCGTCGGCCTCGTGGCGACGCCGACCCGTCGGGTGCTGACGACCCGCTGGCCGTGGCTCGGCGGGCTCGTCGCCATCGTCCTGTGGCTACCCAACCTCGTCTGGCAGGCGACGAACGACGCCCCCGGGCTGGCGATGGCGCGTTCGCTACGGGTCGAGCACTCAGGGTCGGGTGACTACGTTGGGTTCATCCCCGCCCAGGTGATCCTGGTGGGGATCCTGGCGTTCCCCGTCGTGGTCCTCGGCGTCCGTCACCTCGTGCGGAACCGGGAGCTCCGGTTCGTCCTCGTGACCGCAGGGGTCGTGGTCGTGTACGTCTTCGCCGTGATCCCCGGGCGCCCCTATTACACGGCGGGCATGCTGCCGGTCCTGTTTGCCGCCGGCGGCGTCCGGATCGAGGACCACGACGCCATCCGGATCCGGCGGAGGCTCTGGCTCGCCGCACCCGTGGTCGGCGCCGTCCTGACGGTGGCCCTGGTACTACCCGTGCTGCCCCTGGCGACGTTCGCCCGCATGACCTTTCTGCACAAGACCAGCTACGACCTGGGCGAGACCGTCGGCTGGCCGCAGTTCACGAGTCAGGTCGGTTCCGTCTTCGACGCACTCCCGGCCCAGGAGCGCCGGCAGGCCTCCATCTTCACGGCCAACTACGGCGAGGCGGGCGCGCTGACGGTCTACGGGCCCCGCGACGGCCTGCCCGAACCCCTCTCCGGCCACAACTCCTACTGGTCCTGGGGTCCGGGTGACGCATCAGATCAGGTGGTCGTGGCCGTGGGCAGCGTGGGCCAGCTGCGGCCCCACTTCGCCGCGTGCCGGTTCGACGCCACGATCCACAGTCCCCACGATGTCGACAACGACGAGAACGGAACGGGGATCTGGACCTGCACCGGACCCCGGGGGACGTGGTCATCGTTCTGGGGCGACCTGCGCCACTACGGCTGAGCGTGGGCCCCGGGTCCGGTCAGGGTGCACTCAGGCGGGCCGGTCGAGCCACGGCCCGTGAGCCAGGGGCAGGCCGGGTCGCCGGTGCGGGACGTCACGGTGACCCACTCAGCCGTCCACGGCTTCCGGGAGCTGTCGCTTGTCCATCTTCGAGCGTCCGCTGATGCTCCGCCGCCGGGCTTCGGCGTAGAGCTGGTCGCGGGTCCTGCCGCCGGCGCCGGAATGGGACCGGAGCCCACCCCGCCGGCTGGACGAGATGTCGCGGGTGGAGCTCGTCGAGGCCGACCGGGTTTCACCGGGCCGGGCCCGCTCCTTGTTGACCGTACGGGCGGCGTTGACCGTACGGGCGGCGACCTCCTCGGCCAGGCGTTCGGAGTCGCCCCAGCCCTCCCGCCCCTCCTGGATGTGCTCGAACTGCCGCTCGCACTTCCGGCTCCATGCCCTGGGCATCGTCTGCCTCCCGTATCGGTGTCCATCCCGCTGTGCCCACGGGCGGACCCGCCAAACCGACGTGTCCCGTGCGGTCGACAGCCACCCTGCGGTGACGCGTCGACGGGAGGCGCGAGGGGTCCCGACCTAGTTCGTCGTGCCCCGGTCGCGGGGCGCGACGTCGCCGCTGTTCACCAGCTCCGCATCCGCACCGGAGGGATGCAGGGACAAGCGGAACCACACGGTCTTCCCGCGTCGCCCCCCACCCGGCGGTGGGGAGATCCCCCATTCGTCGGAGAGCTTGTCGACGATCCTCAGGCCACGCCCGTGTGGCTCGCTCGACGGCGGTGCCTGCAGGACGGGGGTGCCCTCCCCGCGATCGCTGATCGAGACGAACATGCTGCCGTCGGACCGCTCCACTGAGACCGCGAAGCCGCCGGACGCGTGCACCAGCGCGTTGGTGGCCAACTCGGAGACCATCAGGGCGACCGAGTCCTGGATGTCCGCCGGGGCGTCCGCCATCATCCCGGTCACGAACGTCCGGGCCGCACCCACGGATGCGTCCACCGCGCTGAATTGCTCCGTCGTCGTCATGGGGACAGGCCGAAGTGTTCGAGGAGACCGGTCGCCTCCAGGACCCGGTGGACGATCGGTGGCACGTTGACCAGTCGGACCGCGCCGACGTCGTTGGAGACCTGGACGAGCAGCGCGATCCCTGAGCTGTCCATGAATGTGAGCTCCCCGAGATCGAAGGTGACACGCGAGGACGCGCCGGTCAGGTAGTCGTGGATACCCGCTCTGGTCGTCTCCACACTGGCCAGATCGAGTTCGCCGGCGAGATGGATGACCGGATGGGACGGGTCCTCGAGGGAGGCAGTCACCCGGACGTCGGGACGATCGGCTACCGACACGGTGGCGCTCCCACCCGTCGTCGGTCGGCCACTCGTCGCGCGTCCGGTGCGCCAGCTGCGTGCCTCATGAACACCACGTCCGTGTCCTCCTTCCGCCGCCTCACCGTTCGCCCGGGGCCGCCATCCCAAATTACCTGGCCGACCGCGGAATTTGCGAGCCTCCCGGAACTGCGGCCCCGGCCTCCCCGCTGGCCGTCGGCGCCGTCGGGCCCGTCCACCGGAACGCCAGGACGGCGACGTCGTCGGCGGCGCCGTCCGGCCCGAGCGTGGCGGTGAGCCCGGCGAGCAGCTCCTCGACGGTCGCCGAGTCGCCGTCGGCCGCCCGGACCAGGCGGTCCAGGCCCAGGTCGATGTTCTCCCCGCGTCGCTCCACCAGCCCGTCGGTGAAGGCGACCAGGGCCGAACCGCTCGCCAGCTGCACCGCGGTGGCGCGGTAGGTGCAGGCCGTCACCCCCAGGGGCAGACCCACATCGGTCGCCACGAACTCGGTCGAGGTCCCGGTCACCAGGATCGGGCGCAGGTGGCCGGCATTGGCCAGTGTGATCTCCCCGGTTGCGCTGTCGCCCAGTCCGACCAGCACCGTCGCCAGGTGGCCGTCCCGGTTGACGTTCAGCTGACGGGAGCACATCGCCAGGACCTCGTCGGGCGGATGGCCCTCGGTCAGGTAGGCCCGGATGGTGAACCGCAGTCGGGCCATGATGGCCGCCGCCTCCACGCCCTTGCCCGAGACGTCACCCACGGCGAAGGCGAAGTGGCCTTCGTCGATCTCGATGAGGCTGAACCAGTCGCCGCCGATCTCCAGTCCGTGGGTCCCGGCCAGGTAGGTGGTGGCGACCTCGAGGTTGGGGACGGGCGGATTGCGCTGCGGAAGGAGGGCCTGCTGCAGCGCGCCGGCGATCGAGCGCTGCTCGTCGTAGAGCCCGTCCAGCTGCCGGTAGAGGGTGGCGATGGTCTCCGCGTCCTGCTCGGCCTTCCGTCGACGCCCCACCAGGAGGTAGGTGACCACCGCCGTACCGGCGGTGACGAGCAGGCCGCCGACCAGGAACACCCAGGGGAGCGCGCCGCCCAGGGCCCCTCCCAGAGCGCCACGGGGCGCGGCGACCAGGGTGACGCTGGAGTCGCCGAAAGGGATCGAGACGCGTGCGATGTCACCGGAGAGGGGGAGCTGCGACAACGGCAGGTCGGTGGTGGCCAGGGCCGACAGGTCGGTGGTGGGACCGAGGTAGGTGGCGAAGTCGAGGTCCGAGAAGGCGGAGGTGCTCTCCGCCGGCACGACGCGGTCGGCCGGGATGGCCCGTTCGGCATAGATGGCGGCGGACGCCTTCGGATCGGCGATGGCGTAGCCGACGCGCTGCGCGCCGTTACGCGGTACGGGCGCCACGGCGAACGTCGTGCCGGTCAGCGACCTGTGGATGAGGTCGAGTGCCCCGGGCGAGCCCTGCGACAACAGCGGCTCGGCACCCGCGGTGGCGACGGGCCGCCAGGTGGATCCGTCGGACTCCCAGAGCACGGCCGAGACGAACGCACCGTGCGGTCCGACGTAGGAAGAGGCGAACCGCTCGAACTGGACCGTGCTGCCCCCGGTGGCGCCCTCGATCTGGAGGGCGGTCTCGAGGGGATTGCGGAGGCTCAGGATCGTCGAACTCAGGACGGCGGCGGCCTGACGGGTCTGGACCTCCAGCAGGCGGTGCTCGTTGTGGCGGTTGAGGGTCCACGCCGTCCACGACACGGTGAGCGTGATGACGAGTCCGATGACGGCCACGATCACCGTGGCCCGGGCCGGGGCCATGCCGCCCGACCGGGGCACGTCGGTCACGACCGGTCCTCCGGGGTCCCCGGTGCCGGGCACCCCATTCGATACTGCGACTGCCGTCACCTCACCCCCTGAATCGACGTGCTGTTGATGATGGCGGGACCGACTGCGGTAGGGCGACCATGGTGGCAGTCCGACCGGCCGCGAGCAACCAATCCACCCGTCGACGGGGTGCGGCGCCGACGCCGGCGCGCCACATCGTCGGGGGAGGCCACGCCGACGGCCGGCTCCCGTCGGGGCACGCCGCGCACCGCCGCCCCACCTGGTGCCGATCGTCCTCGACGACCGGGCGACCGGCCCCGGTCCGCCCGCCGTAACCCGGAATAGTCCCTGTTCAGCGGCTCGGATAGTGTGCGCAGGGCAGGTACGGATGTTCCGGATCGCGTCGGTCGAACAGCCGGACGCCGGGACCCGGCGAGTCCCCGGGCGGCGTCGTTCGTCGGCCGTCCCGGGACGTGAGTGGAAGGGGAGCACCATGACCGAGGCAGCGCACAAGCAGGCGGTGCTCGACCAGTTCGCCACCTTCCTGAACCCGCAGAAGGTACGGGTCATGAAGGCGGCGGGGCTCGACATCATCGAGGGCGAGCGATCGGGCCCCTGGGTGTGGGACATCGACGGCACCCGCTACCTCGACTGCTTCACCTCCGCCGGCTCCTTCAACGTCGGCCGTCGCCACCCGCGGGTGGTGGCGGCCGCCCACGCGGCGGTGGACCACCTCGACAACGGCAACTTCCTCCTGTGCTCGGAGCAGAAGGCGATGCTGGCCGCCAAGCTGGCCGAGGTCACACCGGGCGACCTGTCCTGCACCATGTTCGGGTCCGGTGGGGGCGAGGCCATCGACTTCGCCGTCAAGCTCGCCCGCGGGTCCACCGGCCGCCCGACCATCGTCTCCACGGTCAACGGCTACCACGGGCACACCGGGTTCGCACTGTCGGCCGCCGGCCGCCCGTCCTTCCGCCAGCCGTTCGAGCCACTCATGCCGGACTTCGTCCAGGTCCCCTTCGGCGACCTCGACGCCCTGACCGCCGTCCTCGACGAGCGGACGGCGGCGGTGCTCCTCGAGCCCATCCAGGGGGAGGGTGGCATCGTCGTGCCGCCCGACGGGTACCTGGCCGGCGTGCGCACCGCGTGCGACCGAGCCGGCGCCCTCCTGATCCTCGACGAGATCCAGACCGGACTGGGACGGACCGGCCGCTGGTGGGCCTGCGAGCACGACGGGGTGGTCCCCGACGTGATGACCACGGCCAAGTCGCTCGGCGGCTCGCTGGTGCCCATCTCCGCCACGGTCTTCACCGAGGGCCTCCGGGAGTTCCTGATCCCCAACCCGTTCATCCACCTGTCGACCTTCGGTGGGTCGGACCTCGCCTGTGCGGTCGCGCTCGAGGTCCTGGCCGTGATCGAGGAGACCGGTCTGGTGGAGCACGCCGCGGCCATGGGCGAGCGGCTCTTCGCCGGACTCCGGTCCATCGCCGCCGCCCACCCCGAGGTGATCACCGAGGTCCGTGGTCGCGGGCTCATGGCCGGGATCCAGTACGTCGAGGACTCGCTCGGACCCCGCATGTCGTACCACCTGGCGCGGCACGGCGTCCTGGCCATCTACAGCGGCAACCAGCCGGCCGTCATGCGGCTCATGCCGACGCTGGTCATCGGCGAAGAGGAGGTGGACTTCCTGCTGGAGGCGCTCGACGGTGCCATCAACGACCTGGTGGCCGGCGGCGGCCCGGAGGAGTCGGCACCGGCGCGGCCGAGGCGTCGACCGGTGCGGGCCACCGGGTCGGCCACGGACGCCACGGTGCCCGCGGGCACGCAGGCCTGAGGAGGGGACGATGGCCGACTGGGACGAGCTCGCCGAGGCGCTCGCCGACTACACGATCAGCTGCAACGAGAACGAGCGGCTCCGCCGGATGCAGCGCGACTGGTCACGGGTCCTGCACTTCGTGTGCTCCGACAGCGGGGTGCTCTTCAGCATGGAGGTGGACCGCGGGGAGATCCTGGCCACGCCCGAAGGCCATGTCGGCACCCCCGACATCGTGGTCACGACCCACTCGGAAACGTTCTGCGACATGTTCTGGGGCGACCTCAACCCGGTGCAGAAGTACCTGCGGGGGGAGATCACGGTGAAAGGGTCGCAGGAGGACGTGATGCGCCTCGACGCCATCAGCGCCGTCATCTGGCCCGACGCCTGATGCCGGGCGCCTGATGGCCGACGACCGCGGGCCCACCTCGGCGCCGCCGTTCACCCTGCGCCGCTCGGTCACGACCGCCACCGCCACCGCCACCTCGGCGGGGCTGGCCTTCGCGGCCATCGACTACCTCGGCGTCGTCTCGATCCTGGCCTACGCTCCCGGGGCGACCGCGGCCGTGGCCATCCTCGTCGGTGGCCTGATGGTGGTGCTGGTGGCCGGCATCTTCGCCGAGCTGAACGGCCTCTACCCGTCGGCGGCCGGGATCCGGCTGTACCTCGGTCGGGCCGTCGGCCACCGCACCGCGCTGTCGGTCACCTTCACCTACATGACCACGGTCGTCCTGGTGATCGCCGCCGACGCCTTCCTGATCGGCGCGGCGATCCGCCACGTGCTCCGCGAGCCGGCCGCCCTCGCCTACCTGTGGATCGCCGTGCTGCTCGGACTGGCCCTGGCCGCCAACCTGCGCGGCGTGCGGATGGCCGGCTGGGTGCAGACGCTGGTGACGTACACGGTCCTGAGCGGGACGGCCGTGCTGTCCGTCGTGGCGATCTTCCACCGCGGCCACGCGTTCCACGAACCCTTCGCCCTCTTCGGCAACGGGGCGTTCTCGGGGGTCCAGGCCGTCGCCTTCGCCCTCTTCCTCTATGCCGCCTTCGAGTGGGTCACGACCACGGCGGAGGAGGCCCGGACGCCCCGCGTCATCACCCGGGCGCTGTTCATCGCCCCGCTGCTGATCTGGGTCGTGGCGACGCTCTTCGTCCTGGCGCTGACGCACCTGGTCCCCTTCGCCGTGCTGCACCACAGCGCCTACCCGCAGCTGCTGATGGGCAAGGCCGCGCTCGGCACCATCGGTGAGCTGTGGATGCTCGCCCTGACGGTGCTGACGGCGCTCAACACCTTCAACGGCGGCTTCCTGGTGGCGTCGCGCTTCATCTACGCGGCCGCCCGGGAGAACACGCTGCCGCGGCAGTTCGCCAAGCTGAACCTCAACGCCGTGCCGTGGCTGGCCGTCTGCGTCCTGGCCGGGGTGTCGGCCATCGTGGCGGCGCTGGTCTTCGCCACCGGCCAATGGCTGCTGCTGGTCGCCGTGGGGGCCGCCATCGAGGCGGCCATCTACGCGCTCGGGTCGGTCTGTCTCCTGGTGCTGCGCCGGCGCGAGTCCCGCGAGCGCCCGTTCCGGCTCATCGCCGGCCGCCCGCTGGCCTCGTTCGGCGCGGTGCTGTTCACCGTGATGTTCCTGGCCACGGGCCTGTCCGACCCGAAGCATCCGAGCCACCTGTCCGTGGTGCCGCTGGCGGTGATCCTGGTGCTCGGCGCCCTGTCCGTCGGCTACGTGCTCCTGTACGTGCCGAAGCTCCAGGCGGCGGCCGCGGTGCGGGCGGCGGCCAACCGGCCGAAACGGCGGCCGCCACGCCCGACGGCGACGTCCGGCGACGGTGCGCCGGTGACCGGGGCCTGATGGCTGGTCCCGAACCCCCCGCGGCCCGTCGCCCGGGGGTCCGGTAGCCTGCCGCCATGGTCGCCGAACCGTCGGGGGTGAAGGTCCCCGGGCTCGAGCCGGTGTTCCGGCACCTCGACGATCCGGACGTGCCGTGGCAGCAGGTGCGCGCCGTGCGCCGGGCCGACGGAACCATGGCCTCCGTGTGGGAGAAGTGGCTGGCCTTCTCGGCGGAGCCCCTCTACCTCTCGCTCTACGCCCGGTGGGACCCCGGGGTCATCCAGCGCCGGCACGGGCACCTCAGCCCGCACGTGCTGATGGTCCTGGAGGGCGAGATCCTCTGTGGCGACCGTCCCTGCCCCGCAGGTACCCACGTCGAGCTCCCGCTGGGCGCCGCCTTCGGTCCGTTCGTGGCCGGCCCCGAGGGCGCGGTGCTGTTCGAGGTGATGATGGGCGACCCGAGGGGGTGGGGCGACGACCCCGCCTCCTTCGACGCCGCGCTCGCTGCGCACGGGGCGGAGGCGCTGCCCGATCCGCCCATCGATCTCCCCGCGTGGCTCCAGGACCAGCGCGACCGCTGGATCACCGACTGACCGGTCAGGTGCCGGTGCCCACGAGCGTCACCGTGATCGCCCCGCCGCCGTTCGACTTGAAGACGTAGGTGTCCGACGCCGGACCGCGTGCGGTGGGTCGGAAGGTGACGGTCTGGTGGACGAACGTACCCGGGTTGATCGTGAGCCCCTCAGGCATCGGGACGGCCGCCGCGAAGGCGCCACTCGGTGCGAGGGCGCGGGTGATGATGAGGGCCACGGTGCCGCTGTTGCCGACGTCGAACGAGACGTCCGCCGAGGAGCCGACCGGCACCTGCCCGGCGTCGACCGTGGTGGCGCTGACCGCCAGGCGTGGGTAGCCGGTCACCGCGGTGCCCGTGATCGGCAGGGTTACCGAACCGTGGTCGGTCGCGACCGAGAGGGCCGAGGGGTAGGTCCCGGCGACCGACGGGTCGAAGCTGACGGAGAGCGCGACCGTCTGGTGGGGGGCCAGGACGGTGCCGGGCCGGGGGGCACCGTCCAGCGAGTACGGGGCGCCGCCCAGGGTGACCCCGGTGACCGTCTCGGGGCGGTCCCACGAGTTGGACACCGTGGCCGTGAGGGTCAGGCCGCCGGCCCCGGTCCGCACGGTGCCGAAGTCGAGGGGTTGGGCCGACTGCAGCAGCCCGGGAGCGGTGCCGTATCCCGAGAGGGGGACGGACTCGCTGCCGGCGCTGGTGGTGAGGGACAGGTCGGCGATGACGGGTCCGGGGCCGGTCGGGGTGAACGTCACCCGCAGCGGGATGCGTCCGCCGGCGGCCACCCGTGTCCCGGCCGCCGGTTGGGTGACGGTGAACACACCGCCCGGCACCGTCTCGGTGCCGGAGGCGGGGATCGTGGACGGGCCGGCCGTGGCCCCGGCCGGGGTGGTCGTCGAGGTCGTGGAACCGCTCGGCTGGTCCGGACTCGTCGTGGCCTGGTAGCCGCTGACGTCGGCCGGTCCGGTCAGCGTCGTGGCCTGGGACGCGGTGGCCTCGACCGTGACCGTGCGGCTCGAGCCCACGGGCACCGAGCCGAAGTCGACGGGTGCCGCGGTCACCGCCTGGGTCGACGAGGATCCGAAGGCCATCAGGTGACCGTTCCGGGTGCCGACCAGGATGCGGCCGTTCCACGCGGTCGGCACCGAGAACTTGGAGGCGGTGCCGATGGGCGCCGACCACAGGAGCGGGACCACCCCGTTCGACGGGATCGCCCCGTAGGCGCGCAACTGGGCCTTGGCCCCCTTCGGACCGTTGCTGTAGACGACCCAGACGACGGCACTGCCGGCGGTCGTCCCGTCACTGGTGACGAGGGGCGAGCCCGAGGTGTAGCCGAACGAACCGGTGCTCGTGGCCGCCGAGGTCAGCTGCGGGACGCCCTGGCCGTTGACACCGTAGGAGTAGGCGCGCAGCATGCCGCCACCGGCGCTCTCCAGGACGTAGACCCAGCCGCCCTGGCCGCCGTAGACGGCGGGGTGGCCCCACACCCCCTGGTAGGGCCCGATCTCCTGCAGCACGGCGTCACCCCCGCCGGCCCCCTGTTGGAAGCCACCCATGTCGGACGCGTCGACCAGGAAGAGCCTGCCGTCCTTCCCCACCTGCACCAGGAGCTGGGGATGGGCGGTGGTGCCGAAGTAGGACGTGGGCAGGGCGACGGGGCCGCCCGAGCCGAAGTCCTGGTCGTTGGCGTCGAGGGTGGACGCGTCGCTGGGCGCGAAGAACTGGGTCGGGGTCAGCGCACCGGAGGAACCCACCGTCAGGCCGACGAGGGACTCCGAAAGCGTCGCCGGTGGGTCGTCCGACGCGGCGGGCTGGGGGGACACGCCGTTGCCGGTGGCCAGGACGATGTTGTTCGGACCGAGGGAGACGAGGCCGCCGCCGCTCTGCCAGATGCCGGCTTCCGAGTTCTGGTCGGTGCCGATGCCCGACTCGTCGCTCCACATGGTGGTGATGGCGTGGGAGCCGGTGCCGACCCCGACCACGACGCCCCGGTAGGGGGGGATGTCGCAGTCGGAGGCGAACGCCGCGTACACGGTGCCGTTGAGGAGGAGCAGCCCGGGACGCTGTTGCGAGTACTCGTCGTTGAACGGCACGGAGGGCGTGTTGACCGGAGTGCCCGTGATCTGCACCGGGAACCCGGGTGCCTCGGCGCCCGTGGCGGCGTAGACCGCTTGCAGGTACCAGTGGGCACCCGACAGGCCCTTGCCGGTCTCGATCCGGGTGGTGAGGTACACGATACCGGTGGCGGGATCCTCGACCGGCGTGGAGGTCGAGCCGATGTCCGGCGTGAGGTCCGAGCAGCCGATCGTCTTGGCCAGGAACGGCTGGCCGAAGGACCGCTGCCAGACGATGGCGCCGGTGGTGGCGTTGACGCCGTAGGCCATGGCCTTCTCGGTGGTCACGATCGCGGTGCCCGCCACCACGAGCGGCTGGGCGTAGATGGCCCCGGACAGCCGGGTCGAGAAGATCTTGCCGAACGACCCCGATTGGATCGCGGTGGGACTGAGCGCCGGTTCCGACGCGTCCCAATTCGTCCGGAGGTTGGAGTAGGCGGCCGTGGTCACGTCCGCCGGCCCGCTGGCCAGTGCGTAGACGATCGGCACGGTGGCCCCCGCCAGGACGACGAGGCCCGCAACGCCCACAGCAATCAGTCGTCGACCCCGCACACCATGCCCCCCTGTCGTCCCCATCCGAGGTTAACAAGGCCGTCGGCGCGGGAGCAACGGGGGGCGACGCGTGTCGGGCCGGCGTGACGGGGAGTCCGGGCGGACCCCGACGGGTGCGGGGGCTAGCGTCGGATCCGGTGATCGAGATCCTGCGGTTCCGGCTCCGGAGCGAAGCCGACGTCGAGGCGTTCCTCGCGGCGGACAAGGTCCTGCAGACGGAGTTCGCCTACCGGCAGCCCGGCCTCCTGCGCCGCACGACGGCGAGGGGTGAAGGATCGGACTGGGTCGTCCTGACCCTGTGGGACTCGGCGCCCTCGGCCGATGCCACCGATCCCCTCCGGGCCGACCACGCCGCCTGCCGGAGCTTCCGGTCTTTCATCGACATCGAGACCGTGCACTCGGAACGGCTCGTCGAGCTGGACTGACGGCACTACTGCTGCACCAGTCCCACCGGGTTGCCCTCCGGGTCGGTGATGAACGCCACCGTCGGTCCGTCGGGGAGGTCGACCGGCTCGACCGTGACCGCGGCGCCCAGCTCCCGGGCCAGCGTCAGTGAGGCGGCGAGGTCGCGCACCTGGACGTAGAGGACGACCGCACCGGTGTCTCCGGATCGGATGTGTCCCGCCGGACCGGGCTCAGGGCCACCGAGTCCCGCCCCCACCTGCATCAGCGCCCCGTCCGAGATGTCCCAGTTGAACAATTGGCGGTAGAAGGCGGCCTGCGCGGGCGCGTCGCGGGCCACGATCTCCCAGTGGACGATCGGTCTCGCCCAGTCGGCACCCATCTGTCGCCTCCGTGGATCGTCCCCTCCGGCGGCTGCGTTCCCGCCGACCGACCCGGCCCGCCGACCGGACCGAGGTCGGCCACCGCCCGTGTCTGCCCAGAGCGTAGGGGATGGACCCCGGTCACCGTCGTCCGGATAACTTCTCCCCATGCCACCGGATCCGACGCCTCCCGGAATCTCGGACATGTGGCTGTTCTCCAACTGCTCGAAGGGGGAGCTGGGGGCCATCCGGTCCTCGGCCACCCGCGCCTCACTCGCCGCCGGCCAGCTGGTCATCAAGGAGGACGAGCCGGGCACGTACTTCTTCGTGATCGTCAGCGGTACGGCCGAGGTGCGGCGCAAGGGGCACCGGGTCGCCCGCCTCGGACCGGGCGACTACTTCGGCGAATTGTCGCTCCTCGACCGGAGGCCCCATGCGGCCTCGGTGGTCTGCACGTCCGACATGGAGCTCCTGGTCGTGTCGCGCCGCGACTTCGACCGGGTGCTGCTGTCCGTGCCGACCATCGCCCGCAAGATCATGCGGTCCATGGCGGTGCGGCTCCAGGAGACCGACGCCCGCTCGTTCGGCTGACGGACCGGGCGGTCCGCGTCGACCGGACGATCAGTCGGGCACGACGACGGCGCGGCCCCGAAGCGTGCCGGCCTCCATGGCCTCGTAGGCCTCGGCCACGCGGTGGAGCGGGAAGAGGTCGACATCGGCCCGGATGCGCCCCGCATCGGCCAGTGCGATCACGTCGAGGGCATCGGCGATGGTCGAGGCCTGGAACGTGAAGACCTCACCGTCCTTCGGTAGGAAGTCGTACAGGCTCACGTCGGGCAGGCCACCCTGGCCGGCGCCGATCAGCGCGAACGCCCCTCCCCGCCGGGTCGACCGGAGCCCGGCCCGGATCGTCGGACCGGTGCCCACGAAGTCGAACACGGCATCGGCACCGTCACCGGTGAGGGCGACGATCTCGCCCGCGGTGTCGCGGTCGACGCCCGCCATGGTGACGTGGGCGCCCAGCTCGGCGGCGTACGCCAGCCGCTCGGGTACCGGGTCGACGGCCACCACCCGCGCCGGCGACAGGGCCAGGAGGTGCTGCACGGCGAAGCTCCCGAGACCACCGGCTCCGATCACCACCGCCGTGCCGCCCGGGTGGATCCGGGGGAGGGCCCGCTTCACGGCGTGGTAGCTCGTGGCGCCGGCGTCGGTCAGGGGCCCGGCCACCACCGGGTCGAGCGTCGTCAGCTTGACCAGCTCGCGGGGGCTGGACACGAGGACGAAGGCGGCCAGGCCGCCGTCCCGGCCGTAGCCGCGGCCGACGAGTGAGTCGGCGCAGTTGTTGTCCTCCCCGCGGATGCAGAACCTGCAGTGGCCGCACGAGCTGGGGGAGATCACGGCCACCGGATCGCCCTCGGCGAACCCGCTGACGCCCGCCCCGAGCGAGGCCACCCGGCCACCGATCTCGTGGCCCAGGGTGAAGGGCACCTGCCAGCCGATGGACTCGCCGATGGCGCCGGGCATCTGGCTCATCAGCGCGTCGGAGTGGCACAGCCCGTTGCCGGCCACCGCGACCAGGACCTGTCCGGGGCCGGGCTCCGGCACCGGGGCCTCGACCAGCTCGGGGGCGTGCTCCCACTCGACGATGCGGTACGCCTGCATGGTGTCTCCCATGGCGCCGAGTCTGGCACCCCGGTGGGCCCCGACGGGCGGGGCGGTGCGGCCGCACGACGAGTACCTTCTCTCTGGTGGCACCTCCCGAACGCCCGCTCGACTCCTCCGCGGCCACCCGTGGCCCGTCCGACCAGCGGTCCGTCCCGACGCGATCCTCCCGGATCCGCTGACGCCCTCCTGTGGACGCTCTGCTCTTCGTCCTCGGCCTTCTGATCGTCCTCGGCACGGTCACCAGCGTGCTGTTCACCCTGGTGCTGCCGCGCCAGCCGGCCGGCATCCAGCGGGTGACCCTTCTGGTCAACCGGAGCGTGCGGCTGGTCTTCGTGGCGATGTCCCGCCTGGCCCGTACCTACGAGGCGAAGGACGCCATCCTGGCTCCGACGGCACCCGTGGCCCTGCTGGTGCAGCTGCTGTTCTGGGCGGCGGCCCTGGTGCTGGGGTTCGGCCTCATGCTCTACGCCGGCGTCCACTCCGTCGGTGACGGGTTCCTGCAGGCGCTCACGGCCCTCTTCACCGTCGGGGCCATCCACGTCGGAGGTCGACCCGACGAGGGGATCGACATCGCGGTCGGGGCCATCTGGGTGGTCATCGTGGCCCTCCAGATCGCCTACCTGCCGGCGCTCTACAGCTCCTACAGCACGCGGGAGAGCCTGGTCGCCCTACTCGAGAGCCGGGCCGGTCAGCCGGCCTGGGGCCCGGAGCTGCTCGTCCGCCACCAGCTCGTGGGGATCACGGACACGCTTCCGCAGCTCTACCAGGAGTGGGAGGTGTGGTCCGCCGACGTCGCCGAGAGCCACACGACCTACCCGATCCTCCTGCTGTTCCGGTCACCCGAGCCGTGGCTCTCCTGGCTGACGGGTCTCCTGGCGGTGCTCGACGCCGCCGCCATGCACCTGGCCCTCGACCCCGAGGGTGCCCCGTCGCAGGCCCGCCTCTGCCTGCGGATGGGCTTCACGCTGTTGCAGCGCATCGCCACGTCCCTGGGATGGAAGGTGGACTTCGACCCGGACCCCGAGGGACCGATCGAACTGACCTTCGCCGAATTCGAGGGCGCGGTGGCGATGCTGGCGGCGACGGAGTTCCCCGTGCGGCGGACGGCCGAGGAGGCGTGGCCGGACTTCCGCGGCTGGCGGGTCAATTACGAGACGCTCGCCTACCGGCTCGCCGACCGGCTCGTCGTACCCCCCGCCCAGTGGTCCGGGCCGAGACGCCACCTCCGGAGCGGGGCGGTCGCCCCCCGACGACCTCCCCAGCGCCGGCCGGGTGGCGGGTCCGAGCTCCTCTACGAGCGGCCGGCCGTGGTGATCCGTGGGACCGGTCGCCGCCGGCCCCCCGTTCCCGGGCCCGATTGATGAAGGCCGGCGACGCACCTGCCAGACTCGTGGCACACGGACAGACTGTTCTTCATCGGGGGGAGCGGCCCGGAAGAAAGGTGACCCAATGCCTGGTGTCTTTGTGGTGACGGACAGCTCATCCGACCTCACGCCCGAGGAGGTCGCGCCGTTCGACGTCGAGATCGTCCCGCTCACCGTCCGCTTCGGCTCCGAGGAGTTCACCGACGGGGTCGACCTCACCATCGACGACTTCTACCGACGGATGGCCGACAGCGAGGAGCTGCCGCAGACCGCGTGCCCGTCCCCGGGCGCCTTCGCCGCCGCCTTCCGACGGGCCGAGGAGGCCGGTGCGGACGGCGTGGTGTGCATCACGATCTCCGGCGAACTGTCGAACACCCTGCAGTCGGCGCAGACGGCGGCCGTCGGATTCGAAGGGCGCCTGCCGATCCGGGTGGTCGACTCCGAGTCGGTGTCGAGCGGCCTCGGCACGATGGTCCTCGAGGTGGCGGCCGCCGCGCGGTCCGGTGCGGACCTGGACGCCGTCATGGCCCAGGTGGACGACCTCGTCCCGCGGACCCGGGTGTTCGCCACGCTCAACACCCTCGAGAACCTGCGCAAGGGTGGTCGGATCGGGGGAGCGAAGGCCATGGTCGGGTCCATGCTCTCCATCAAGCCGCTGATCGACATCACCGGCGGCACGGTGCGCGAGGCGGGCAAGGCCCGGACGCGGCGACGCGCCATGCAGATGCTCTACGAGCAGATGACCACCGCCGGGGCCATCGAGAAGGTGGCGGTCATGCACGGCAAGGCCCCGGACATCCAGGACTTCCTCGACCTGATCGCGCCGCACTTCTCGCGGGCGTCGATCCGGCTCGGCGTCCTCGGGGCCGTGATCGGTGTCCACGGCGGGGCCGAGATCCTCGGCGTCAGTTGGATCGGCGGGGCGTGAGCGTCCCCGTCCATCGCCCGGCGCGGCTCACTCCGCCGGGAATGCGGCGACGTGCACGAGGGCGCCGCCCCAGGTCAGCCCGACTCCGCTGACCCCGCCCCGGAAGACGATCTCCTCACCCAGCCCGACCCCGGCGCCACCCTCCCGGTCGGCGGCGTCCACCCGGGCCAGGAACTCGGCGATGGCCCGGGCCGGGTCGACCGCCGCCGCGCCGTCGTCGGCGTCCAGCACGTGTCCGGTGACGATGCCCCGCAGGTAGTGGCGCAGGGTCTCGGGCCGGTCGAACAGGTCCAGGCCGACCACCCGGTCGCCGAGCAGGCAGATGACGCCGGTCTGACCACTCCCGGGCGTGATGCGCAGGAGCTCGTCCCCGATCCGGTCGTCGACGTCGCGGTTGACGTCCTCGAGCGCGCCGGTCTCGGACCGGACGGCCCGGTGCCGGGCCACCCGGTCGACGGAGTCCCACACTTCGGCCTGGTCGGACAGGCGGTCGTGGGCCGTACCGCTGCGGATCCCCTGACTGCGGGTCTTCCGGGCCCGGAGGGAGCCCGGCGCGTGGCGCCCGGTCGACGCCATCGGGCGCCGGGCGCCCCACCGTCCCGCCTCGACGCACGAGACGGGCACGACGGTGGTCTCCCCGGGCGGGCACAGCACCGTCACGTTCATCGTCCGGTCCTGGTCCCCGCCGACCAGCAGCTCGCCCTCGACCAGGAGGACCGGCACGTCGGCCAGGTTGGCCACCGCCAGGAAGGGCACCTGGGGTGGGACCAGCTCGGTGACCTGCAGGAGGCCGGCGGCGCTGGCCTCCGGGCCGGTCAGGTACGGGGGTGACGACGTCGTGGTCGTCACGAGGGGGTAGAGCTGGAGGGACCCCACGGTGATGCACTCCCCCAGGGCGACCTCGATTCCGAGTAGTTCGTACAACGGCTCTCTCCTTGTTCATCTTTTGTGCCAAGAGTGAACGGTGGGGGTGTGACAATTACATGCATGTCATTCAGGGGGTGGGTGCGCCGACGAGGCCGATGCCCGGCGACCGCGGCAGCAACCTGCCTGCTCAGTGGCCATGATGGCCGTCGATGACCTCCGAGGGCTGCGGGTGTGGCCCTCCCATGAGGCCCGAATACCCGAATGCGCGTTGCCATCGGGCACTCAATGACAGGTGCCGTTGTTGTCACAGCCGATCCGTATGGTGATGGCGACGGTGCCGGGAGGGCACCCGACGTACGGCCTCCGGGCCCGGATCGCTGCCGCCGGACGGCAGCCGGACAGAACAGGACATGCCGTGGCCGCGACGACCGCTCTCATCCTGGTCGGGCATCCCCACCCCTACGACGGGGGGATCATCCCGACCCACCTGGTCCAGCTGTGCGAGGGGAGCCGCCCCGTGTGGGTGCTCTCGCGGATCGGCGGACCGGAGGCGGACCCGCTGCCGCCCGTCCGCTGGGTCCCGACGGGCGATCACCCTCTCGAGGATGCCCTGCTGCTCATCGGTCTCCACGCCATCCGTGACGAGGACCTGCTGCTGCTGGCCGGCCGGCTCGCGCCCGAGGTGCTCGACACCCGCGTCGACCTCGGGCAGGTGCTGACCGGCGAGCAGCTCGACGAGCTCCGTTCGGTCTGGCGACGGCTCGAGGGCGGCACGCGCTACAAGCTGGTCGTCACCGCCCTCGACGGGTCGTTGGTCCGTTCGGAGGTGGGGGCGCTGGCGCACTACGCCATGGAGGTGGAGCTGTGCCTTCCGGTGTTCAGCCGGTGGACGTCCACGACGAGCGGCGAGACGGTGGTGACGGGCGGGCTCGACCGCCCGTGACGGGCGGCTCCGTCGTCCGCCCCCCGTCACCGGCACCGGGCCGTCGCCGGCTGTGCCGTGGATTGGTGCCGGTGCTGCGCAGAGGGAGGGTCCGACCCGTAGGCTCGCCGGGTCGACCGCGTCGGAGGGAGCCCATCGTGACGGAGCGACGACCGGGACCCGGGCGCCAGGGACGCGGGGGCGATGCCGACGGTCCGGCCGGCCGCGCACGACCGACGATCGAACCGATGCCGGCGGTGGCGGCGGGATGCGCCCTGCCGTGGGACGCGCCGAGTGGCGATCCGGTGCGGGCCCTGGCCGACGCCCGCCGGGACCTCGGGGACACGTTCGTGGTCGACAGCGGCGACGACCGCTACCTCTTCACCTTCAGCCCCGTCGGCGTGTCCTCCTTCTACGCGCTCGAGGAGGAGCGGGCGAGCAAAGGCGTCGCCGACTGGCGCATGCTCCGCCGCAAGCTCCCCGACGAGGTGTTCGTCGGGCGCCGGACCCTTCCCCACCAGCTGTTCGGGCGCGACGACGTGACCCGCTTCCTCGCCGACGTCGACCGGGCCCTGGACGCCACG